>Ga0105054_10013134_pt1 | contig 10035 bp, 9 predicted proteins | sample BON02_FD_78091 | JGI IMG/M metagenome (GOLD analysis project Ga0105054, IMG submission 78091) | Freshwater microbial communities from Lake Bonney liftoff mats and glacier meltwater in Antarctica - BON-02 (megahit assembly) | ecosystem: Environmental > Aquatic > Freshwater > Ice > Glacier... | reverse complement strand
TATGTTCACACATATATATATATATATATATTTATATATGTACATATGTGTATTATATATGGTCAAACATTAATATACACACATTTTCATATCTATACGCATAAATTTGTGTATACATCAATACACACATTTACATATTCATATGGAAACATATATATATACACACATACATACATACACACACATATATATAGAACCTGTGACGAGGCAGCAGAGGACTGCCACTCAAGATCTTCCTTAAACATCTTCAGCGCTGTCCCAGTGTCATCGTCAGCCATAGAGAGGTACGCCGCCGTCTCCTTCTCGGACCCACCGCCCAGCAAGGCCATCTCACGACGCAGCGCAATAATACGGCGCTGCTGCACCGAGGCCGCCTCGCCCTCATCCAGATTTCTCAATCGGTGTGAATTCTCGGCGGCGCCGGAGCGCGCAGTACCGCGGGGCTTGCGTTTCGAGCATTTGGAGGTCTCGTCGGGGGGGATGATCAGACTCGAGTACTGCACGATTGACGTGCCCATGATTGAGTTTACCTCGCGGATGCGCTGCGACGACACACCGTAGCGCAGCGAGAGGCCAACCAGCGTGTCCGTCGTGCGCACGTAGTGCATGATTTCGCCGCGCACTGCCTTGTCGCCTGCCACGCGCCACCATTTGTCACATTCCTGCGCGCCGTGCGGATGCAGCCCTCCCCTCACAACAAACAGAACCTAAAAAGTGCGCCTACACAAAAGGCGCGCGCCCATCGCAAGACCACTCGAAGGCAACGAGGACACGCGAGCATACACGCAGCGCACATGCGTTTTGGTGTGTGCGCACCGTGTGTGCACATGATACATCCATGGCATACACGCACACGCGCAAGACTGGGTGTAGGGCACAGTAAAAAAATTAAAAAATAAAAATAACAATGAAGACCCTTGCTGACGCCTGCAGCATGCTCGTGATCTTTCGAGTCGCCCTCCTGCCAAAGCAATCACTTGAAATTCAATGGATGCAGAGGAGCAACGCCATGGTCCAGCAAACTCGCACCACCACTTCACCATTTGTGTGGGGGGGGTGGAAAGAAACAGAAAAGCAAGGTTCCTTCGAGGCGGTGAGAGAAGATGCGATCGTCAAGCAAGATTCGAGGTGGTGCAATGTGAGGTCAGGTGCGGAGCAGTATTTAGTGCAGTAGGCTGTCAAAAATGCGCCGCGCGCTACTTCATCTTTACATTCGTTTCAAATTCACCACATCAAGAGCAAATTGCGGGTCAGTTTGAAAAATGATCTTTTTTGGGGTGAAAAGACGCACAATCGTGACCAATGTGAGAACCTGGAAACAAAAAATAAAACAGCCTGTGGACCCGACGGGAATTCCGAACTTCGAGTGGCGCGCGGCATCTGCGGGGCTAAAGCGTCCCGCATGGGTGGTTAGGGGTGGTTAAGGGTCCGATCGGTTTGGTTAAGGGTCGGATCGGTTTGGTTAGGGTCATTTAGACCCTAACCAAACCAATCCGACCCTTAACCAGCCCTTAACCAGATCTAACTAACCATAACTTTTTCTATTAGGTGTGGTTAGGTTAGGGGTCGGTTTGGGTCTGTTTGTGTCTGTTAGTGGTCTGTTAGTGTCTATTAGTGTTTGTTAGGGGTCTGTTAGTGTCTGTTATGGGTCTGTCAGTGCCTATTAGGGGTCTGTTAGTGTCTGTTAGTGTCTGTTAGGGGTCTGTCAGTGCCTATTAGGGGTCTGTTAGTAGGATAGGGTCTAAAAGACCCTAACCAAATCGAACTGACCCTTAACCACCCCTAACCACACTTGACCAGCCCTAACCTACCCTCCCAGACCCCCAGCCGACACACACCCGCGGGGAGGGTTGGTTAGGGCTGGTTGGGGGTGCTTAGGGGTGGTTAAGGGTTGGTTAGGGTCTAAAAGACCCTTGCCGGCGAGCGCTCGGCGCGCTGCGGCCCACGGAAAGGGGGTATGATGACCTCTTCGCTTGAATTAGCACCAGCAGCCGAGGTGGTCTGAAACTGCGTCTCCAGAGGCATGCCATCAGGCCCAAGGTCGATCTCACACACAGACATGCGACGCTCGAGCTCTTTCGACATGTACGTGTCCTCCTGCTGTGTGAAAGGTTGCAGGCAGGCTGCGTGTTCAAAATGCCAGCGTAGTGCGTGTGCGGGTTTATGTCAGTGTGCTTTCCAATGTGAAAAGTACGCTTACACACGAGTTGTTGCACCAGGCAGGGAGACGGTAGCGGATGTGTGGCGGGAGCCAGGGAGTTCACCAGTTGTTTCAGTATCTTCGACGTGGTGCAGCATCAGTTTGCACCCTAAGCCATTCTCCGCCTTGCTCTTGCAGCATGACCATCCGTTCATTATTCCTGCCATGGCAAGATCGCAGTCAACGAGTCAACCTTTCTCTCTCCCGCATTCTAGACGCCAAGCTAATTTCACTGTAAAATACAGTCTGACAACATATCATGAGAGCCCTCCTCTCTCGTGCCCTTTCCATGTATGAAGTGGGATGAAAGTGACCGCACCGGAAGCACAAGTAACGCCGGCTTGCCTGTAGGCGCCGGGGTGAAATTGGCACTTGAATTGAAGGCGTGTTCGCGGAGAGAGCAGCTGGTGCGCAGGTAGGCCACCTGCTCCTTCACCGGCCACGGGAATCCCTACGTCCACACCAAAGTCTGACGAGCTAAACCACGACTTACAGTTCTTACACCTTTTGACCCCGCCTCCAGGGTCACATACCACAGCCACAGTAGGCTCGGCAGAGCCCTTGACAGCAGCCGCGCGCTCAGCCCAGCCCGATGCCAGCAGCAACGCCTCTTTTGCGCGGATGAGTTCCAACTCGTGAGCTTGCACCGCAGACGCATCAGGGGCGTCCGGAGGCAAGTGGACGGGAACCCCAGTGACCACGTCTTCGTCCGGGCACACTACAGCCTCGATCGTGTCTGGCTTTGGGTAGAGCCCTGTCCACACAAGTCGAGGGAGTCAACGCAAGACGGTAGTAATGTCGGGTTGGAAAGGTTGTTGGTCGAGCACCAATTGTTCTCGAGTGAACAACCAACAACAACGAAAGACAGAGTAATCTCGCAGGTTGGGGTCGGTCGGGCAAGGTCGCTTCTCCACCCGAGTCAGGGGCAACACAAGAGAATTACCAGAGGATGCGTCCAAAAGCGGCTCTGACAACTGCTCGTTGCCATGACGCGGAGAAAGTGGGTGACAGAGCATACTCGGTGACAGCATTCGTGATATGCTGCTTTGGACGCAAAAGCCTGTGTTCCCGCGAATGGTTCCCGCCTCATTGCATTTATTAGTTTGACCCCACGCTCGCAAAATCGAGCATGGTTTCAGCAATCTGCGCGCCAATGCGTAACAAGAACATATGTGTCATTTGGGTCTTCGGAGCCGGACAAATTCTCAATTTGTTAAAATTACCGTTTGGAATCATATCTTTCAGGAATTTTGATGATAAACCGACCTTTGAAAGTACAGAGTGGTTCACGAGATCTCGGGATGTCCCCGAGATCTCGGAATGAAAAGGTCTAGTTTCGATATGAAAAGTCTTTCTGCCATTTTTGATCATTGCTCAGCCGTGCACGAGGATCAGACGCATCCTCCCCGAAGGTGTATCTGTGTTGGTATGAGTTGGCTGCCACTCCGCCAACATCTCGGCCTTGCCCATTGTGCGCAGTGTGTGTGGACTCTTTGTGTGGCGGTTGCGGTGCTGTGCGCATTCTGCCACTCGCCAGGATTTGCGCTTCCTCTGTGCGAACCAGAAATGGCGATCCGACTATTTGTTCACGTCACGAGCGAGCAAGCCACGCGCCAGTAAAAATGCAGCCTGAGCGGTTCTTGCTAGATTAGCCGCGTATAGTCGCACGTAGTCGCACTCGTTTGTCGGGTGCTGCAGGCCAGCCATTGTCTATGTCCACTTCTGTACCTTTCAAGATGGGGGCCACAGACTGCACTGGGAAGGATAAAGCTAATGTTGCTACGTGTTTTTTTGTGCAGCATCTCGATACAATGCTCGCTCGTTCTCTGCCCCGCACCATCGGCGCACAGGTACCTTTCCTCCTCCCAGTATGGTCCACATGTCTGTTTCCGGCGATGCGGGGTATCTGCGGAGCACGAGCCCAAAAGACACCGTATGTGTCTGGTGTATTTGCGTGCCGACGTTGTAATGACCTTGCTTGTGCGCAATTTCCTCTCATTTTGCATGCACACCTTGATTTTTTCCACACTTGGTGATATTTGCCCTTACAGCATGTACACTGACGTTTAGCACACACACACACACAAAACGCACACACAAAAAACGCACATACACACACACACAGGCGCGCTTTGCCGGCAAGAAGGCCAGCATGGCAGCTGCCTTGAACCAGCAGCGTGTAATGCGACAGCCTGCCGCCAACATCGCCAGGTGACTGCCATTCAATTTTTATTGTTCATTATTGCATCATCGTTTGAAAGTTGTTGAGAAATATGCACATGCATCACTTTTGGCGCATGGTGTTATGAGCAGAAAAGCGGCATGGAGTAATACATCTACCTGCTGTCTTTCCACAATAACCCGTACTAAAAGACGGCGTCAAGAAGGCCGCCGCCTGAATACGAGTATACTTGTATTATGCACGCGTATTTCTTAGTGTACGTCTGTCTGAGTGATTTCATGCGTCAGTGTTTTGACTTTGTCGTGGGGCCATTGAACCAGGTTGTAATTACAGGACTCCCACTTGCGTGCCCATGAGTCATGTCGCGCAGATGAATGAGTGATACATAGATTTTCACTCGCTCATCTTCGTGTTGACAAATACGCGTATGGTGCATTTTATTTACACAATAAGGTTATTAGTAACGATGAGAAGAACACACGCCTGCATTCACTTTGCCTCGACGTGGGTGGTAGTGGATGTGAGCAGCATGCACAACACATTCGCACGCGGTCTCCTACAAGTTCGCGCACATTCTCACAGACTAATGCAGTTTATCTTTACACATGTTCGCACATACTCCTACAGTGTTGCAACGAGATTTGTATGCATGAGTGAACTGACATGAAAATAAATTCGCCATGCGGCACATGCGCAATTTATACACACGTGTGAACAATGGCTACGCGCACACACTGCCTACTGTGTGCAATATCATTCATATGAACGACATAACAGATGAGTGCATGCGTCGTTTTGCAGCACTCGTGTGCCACACATATATACATATATGAGCATCTTGACAGTAAGTATGCGGGATGTTACCACATCTGTATTCTTCAACAAACGTGATCACATACTTGATGCTTTTAAGATGAATGCCTTGGCTGAATATGCCACGACGCACTCATACAACAAAACAGCATACATGTACACCGATGCACGCACGCACTCTCTGTCTCTCTCACACATACACAACAGGACGGTGTCGGGGTGAAAGCGACATATTAAGGCGGCGTCGAATCAGTACACAATCTCTCTCAAACTCGCAACGACACTGAATCACTGATACACACACTCAAAATAGAGTAGAGTGATGTTGGAATAAGAGCAACAAGACATAGTAGCATCAAATCAATACACACTCTCTCACAAACATACTCGAGGATACCCACAACCACTAACTAAATCATACACACGTGCAACAGGGCGAGGTCGGGACGAGACCGACAAGTCAAAAGTAACATCGAATCAGCACTCTCTCTCTCACATATATAAATAAGGATACCACATATACACAAGGATACGCACGCCCACTCACTAATGCACACACACGTGCCACAGGGCGATGTATGGAAACGACCGACAAGTCAAAGTAGCATCGAATGAGTACACACTCTGTCACACACATACACAAGGATACCCATACCCATTTACTAAAGCGTACACACCTGCAACAGGGCGATGTCGGGGCAAGACCGACAAGTCAAGGTGGCATCGAATAAGTACACACTTTGTCACACACATACATAAGGATACCCGCGCCAATTCACTAAAGCGTATACTGCAACAGGGCGATGTCGGGACAAGACCGACAAGTCAAGGTGGCATCGAATCAGTATTACGATGGCCTCTCTTCACATTACCACATGTTCCAGCAAGACTGGGGAGGCATGGTCGAAAAGGAGCGCGAGGTCTGTTGGTCAAGTCACACACATGAACCAATCATGCCTGGCACACTAGACTCGACATATTCTAAAGGATCCATATATATCTCTTTCTTTGCGAATACGTGTACATATATCATACTAATTATGTATTCTAATCGATACATAAAAGTCACTTTCTATGTGAATCCATCCGTGACACACAGTTTGAATCTTGTAGATGTTTATATATCTATATACACACGTTCTACATGTAAATTTCTTTACGTACAACTGTATGTACATTTATGAGATGTGTAGAAGCATTCGTTTGTTCTGTTTCCACTCAATCAATTAGGCATATTGTGTATATGTCCATCTGATGATGTACAGGAGTGTGAATTGTCTTTTCAACATATATTTCAACCACTTATACTCCATATACAAACCTATGACGAATATTGTGTGAAATTAAAGTTGAAATAATTTTTTTTATGTCAATCGATTGTATAGGAGTTTATGTGTGTCGCACTTATAGATAGACGTCAGAGGGCTGAATATCATAGGCACACACATATACATGTATACATTTGTATGCGAGCGCGAAGATACGCACTCAGTGCTCGTATATAAATGTGTGTGTGTTTACTAAATGTGTGTGTGTTTACATTTGTATACGAGCGCGAAGATACGAACTCACATATAAATGCATACATGTGAATATGTACATTTGTATGCGAGCGCGAAGATACGCGCTCACGCACTCAGTGCTCGCACATAAATGTGTCTTGTGTAAACATTTGCATACGAGCGCGAAGATACGCACTCACATGTAAATGTATACTCTCGTGAATGTATACATTTATATACGAGTGCGAAAAAACACAGGATCAATTGCACATGAGTGGACCTGATGTAGGAGGTGTCACGACTTATATGAGCATATCACTCACGATGAATCATGTGTGTGCATTTGCATTGATGAATTGCACATGAGTGTATCTCATGTCGCAGCATGCACGCGTTACATATGTATACCATGCATGATGCATATCGTCAATCACCCACAATGAATGAACGACATTTGCACATCACTCCTAATGAGTGATGAGATGGAACAATATGTACGAGTTACATAGGCATAGCACTCACAAAGAAGCATATATAAGGATAGCATTTGAAAGTTTACGTATGTATTGATTCATGAGCACGAAGTCAAAAAGCCACGTGTACCCAACTACTTCAGATGAGCTGGACGTGACGTGACAAATGCACATTGGCCCACTCTCTGTTTCACACATACGTTTACACACACATGAGACTTTCGCCCTTAAAAAATGTTGTGTATGTGTAAATGACAAGACATTCGAGCTATTACGTGAGAATGTATGTGTTACACACACACCCATTAGAGGGCACAGTAGTGTGTACACACGCAGACATACCTATGTATCTACGAGTGCCCAGCAACTCACAATGAATACTACATGAGGATACATACCATACGACGTTGGATAACAGAGCATTTACCCATACATATCAATGACATGTAAATGCTGTTATTTGGGAGCTGACATATATACGTATATATGAGCATCAAGTCCAAAAAGCAACGTGAAGCCCACTAGTTTAGTTTACACAACGTACTACACGCGCATCCTCTGACTCCGTCTGTCTCTCACACACACACCAGGCCTTCACCTAAGCATTTGAAGGCACCAATACATATGTATACATGAGCACGCAGTCAAAAAGGCTACGTGTACCACCCACTTCTTTATTAGACAAGCACAACGCAACACAGCACATCTTCCTTCTCTGTCTTTCACACACACCCATCAGGCCTTTGCCTCAGCGTGCGAGGGCGAGAATGTGGAGTTTAAATAAACATGTACACGAGCACACAGTCAGAAAAAAGGCACGTGTAGCGCACTTGTGTGTTAGACGAGCACAACGTACCACCTTCACATCCTCTGACTCTCTCACACACCCACACATCAGGCCTTCGCCTCAGCATTTGAGGGCGAGAACGTCAAGAAGGTGCTGGATGCATCGTGCGGGTCGGGCGAACAGGCCATCGCTCTTGCCGGCCTCGGCCTTGAGGTCCTGCCCTATACCTAGTTGTCTGTATCATCCATGAATTTTGTACATTTGATGTAGATGCATTGACATCAAATATACGAATATTGTATATTCAAAATTGGTCACGGTAACATAAAGTAAATCTGTGATGCGGGCCCAATTTCCCAGTTTGCATGCTGGTAAGTAGCAGTAATCATGGCAGGTATGCTTTATATGTTGTGGCCCTGCCAGTGGGCCTCGCCACGTAGTGGTTCTGAAGAAGACAAACATATTTTACTGTATCTATGTGTAAATATATTTACTATGTGCTCTTGCGATGTAGTCTATCTACGTATGCATATATCAATGACTGTTTAACTACGTATCAACATACTGTTTGTTCCTCGCAATATAGTGTGCGAACTGGTGTCCTCATCACATGTCTCTACCTGTGACGTAATTACTATGTCTCCACCTGTGACGTGATTACTATGTCTTCTGTGTCTATCTTGTCTCATTTTGTTCACAATGCGTGTTGTATTCCATCTGACATGTCGAAAGACTCATCACGTGTCTCTACATGTGACGCGACTCATTGTGTATAAATGTGTACCGTGACTCATATCATTCACATGCCTACTTTCATTCCATCTTTACGTGTCGCAAGACTCATCACATGTCTCGACATGTCACGCGACTCGCCATTTCTAAATGTGTGGCGTGACTCACGGCACGCAGGTGACGGCGTGCGACCCCTCGGGCGGCCTTGTAAAGCGCTGCGCCGAAAACGCCAAGAAGTATGGTTTCGAAAAGGTGTGTTCATCTGACTCCGCACCGCCAGTGTGTTCTTGTGTATGTCGTGTGTGTGTGTGTGTGTGTGGTGGCAGAGCCATAATACGCATATGAATTTATGTGTGGGGTATGAAAGTATATGTGTGTGTATCTACCCTCTCATCGCGAGTGTGCTGCTGTTTTGTGGGGTGTGTGTGTGAGTGCTCTCGTGGTGACAGATGGTTGCGTCGTGATGCGCATTTGGAATATGTGTTTGCAAATATCATATATATGTGTGTGTACCCGAGTGGTGTCGGATGATTGAGTCATGATGTGCATGTGTATATATGTGCGTAACAATATATCATACATGTGTGTGCCCTTGTGGTGGCAGATGATTGAGTTGTGATGCGCATATGCACATGTATCATATGAATATGTATGAAGTGCAGTTATAACCAATCCTACGACACACGAACACAGACACACTAAGATGCTAACACATCGTGTGTGGGGCACCACATGCACCCACACGTGTCGAGATTTGAACATGACAGTACATGCTGCACATGACGCACTGGGCTCCATTAACTCGAGTTGAACATGTCACAATCCCACTGTAGGATTGCGATATTTTCAAAAGGAGTCCATCAGACCACCTGTTACAACTTACATGCATCAACGTTGTGCTCAACACTAGTCTCGGTCTCTCGCTCTCCCTCTCCCTCCTCCTCCTGCGTTTCCAAGTATCTCGTGATACCACTTGATATCAAAAGGAAAGTCACCTAGTGGGTCTGCAGAAGACCAACATACATTGCTGTATCTATGCGTATATGTATTTAGAGTGTGCGTTTGGTGTGAGACGCATCTCATGTGCGTTTGGTGTGAGACGCATCTCACACGAGTTGAAGAACACGTGATATGAATATCATCATTTTGAGTCTCACCATCGTTGAATGTCACGTAATATTTCAAACATTTGAAGATGACGTGATATTCCACGTCTCACACGAGTTGAATACACTGTCCCTCCTTTTTCCTCATCACTTCATGACACGAACTGAATATCACGTCCCTCCTCATACTCTTCCTGCAACAGCATTACGAATCGCTGATTACCTCTCCCACACTCTCTC
>Ga0105054_10013124_pt1 | contig 10039 bp, 7 predicted proteins | sample BON02_FD_78091 | JGI IMG/M metagenome (GOLD analysis project Ga0105054, IMG submission 78091) | Freshwater microbial communities from Lake Bonney liftoff mats and glacier meltwater in Antarctica - BON-02 (megahit assembly) | ecosystem: Environmental > Aquatic > Freshwater > Ice > Glacier... | reverse complement strand
CGGGCTGCGGCTGCCAGTTATTTCCCCCCACCGTGGCCCTCCCTGGCTTTTCCTGTCCCTTATATTTACACTTTCGCCCTGCTGCTTCCTGGTTCTTGACGTCTCGCCACTGGCGTCACCACAGTCTTTGCATCTGCTCCTCACCCACTGGTGCTGCAAAGAGGCTGCTGCCGCAGAAAGTCATGCAGATCTCATTGACTAATACAATAGTCACGGTAGCTATTCATGTGTTATTAACTATAATCCTATCTAGCGATCCAGCAGCAGAAATGACCAATTTGAAATATGTTTTGTTGGTATTCCGTGACGCCCCTGTTACCATTGAAAAAGCTTTGTTTTGTCTCATTGATGAGACGATGGAGCCTTTTGCAATGTCAACAGGAGTATCAAGGAATAATAGCTAAAGTTGGAACTGAAATCTATCTCTCTTTCTTTAAACCCATAAGCATGCAAATCACAATACTGCACAGCTTGACAGGAGTCGTCCAGTCAGGATAGAAGCGGCAAGAATAGGCCCGGGGCTATTTGGTTAACTAGTGGTGGTCAACATGCACACGATCATTTGAGTACATGCTTCGACAGAAAGGTCAGAACATGCAGTAGATAAACCGAGAATTCAAATCTACATGGATTTGAGCTGCATAGACTCTCCAACAAGGGTACTAAACTAATGTTTCAAGTAATAAAAGCAATCATCAAATCAAAGCAGACACACAGAATAGTGAGAGGAAAGGCGACGTAGTAGACACACTCTTTTTTTTTAACGCCCTTTTCCTTATCACGACATGCTTTTTTGGAAGGTTTTGCCGGTGGTGGAAGCAACTTCCCACGGCACTCGACAACTTTTTGTATGCTTGATTTGAATTTTTTTGGCCCGGGGACACTGTCTTTTGTGTGGATTGCATGCTGGCGTAGCAGAAACTGTTGACGCAGCGGAGCTTGGTGGTGTTGCAGAGTTGGTGGTGCTGCAGAGTTTGGTGGTGCTCCAGAGTTTGGTGGTGTAGCAGACTCTGAGAGTTTGGTTGTGCAGCAGATCTTGGTAATGAAGCAGAGTTTGGTAGTGCAGCAGAGTTTGGCAGTGCAGCAGAGTTTGGTAGTGCAGCAGAATTCGTTGGTTCAGCAGAATTGTGTTGTTCAGCGTGTGCTTGCACTTCAGCGTTAGCCTGTTTTATGTTGTCGTCAACAAAAATGTGCCGAACATCATCGAACACGTATCCAAAGTAATCAACAAGCTTCTGGCGCTCAGACGAGCTCTCATACGCCTGAATAAAGAGAGCGAGGTTGGTCTCGCTGTGTTTGTCGTTGAAACGGGCCACGCCACACGCAAGCATCTGCTGCACATGCCTAATGGTCCAGATGGACTGACAGCACTGAAAATCAGAGTGATGCAGAAAAGAACTCGGTTTGCCGTGTTTTCCAGGAAGTGAATGAAGAGGCCGGTATAGCTGCATCTTTCAGACTGGCAGCTCGCCGACAAACTAACAAAAGATAGACCATCCTATTCTTGCCAGGCATGGAAGCAACCGCATTCAATGCGGAGTTGAAGAACTCGTGACAAGTCAATTTGGTTTTGTCTCCCATCAGAGCAAATGGACTTTGTCTTGAGACAGGCAGGTGGAGGAAAGGTCGGGGAGAGAGCAGAGGATTCAGACAGCAGCCAACGTGCACGTGGCCACTTAGTTGCGCATCACTTGGCGCCTGCAATCACTGACTGCATTGTGGATCAACATCAGAGATGCTGTGACAACGAATTGAAAATACACTAACGCTGCTGCACAGTGCCACATAATGCAACAAAGAGAGCCACAGTGAGACTTCGATGCAAAATTCAACACATCATCCACTCATAGTCAGCAACCTAATCGACAACAAAGTTTCGGAGCTCATGCGTAGAAACATGCGGTCCAAAGTTCCTTCCGTACCAACGACTGTAAATGATCCTCACCTCCTTTCTTTGCAAGAAACACCATTGGTAATAGGAAAAACTTTCTTCCTGGACCAAGAGATTTAGCAGGTGGTCACGTCCGAATCTAAGACTTGTCGTTAATATGGGAGAAGCGAGCGGATGAAACCAAAATCATCACAATGGAAGGTTTGACTACATGCCTGGACCCAGGACGAGGATGCACAATCACTAGCGAGGGCTGGAACTTTCTGAAAAGGAAGGAGCGATTGGAAGGTCACGAACAGGCGCTGATCACAACCATTTGCAAGGAGACTAAGCGATCAGAAGAGTTGGAGGAAGCTGGATACAGATCATCAACGTGGGTGGTATTACGAGCACTGTAGCAAGTCAACAGCGCCACGAGAATTGAAGGAGAAGCCCCTCCTTTGTTTCAGTTGGCGAGACGAGGAGAGCTACTCTTCTAGGGGGGGGAAGAAGGACCCGGTTAAACGGTAGTAATAAGGGAGGGCCTACCAGAACAAGAAAAAGCAAGTTGGGATAAAGGCAAGCAGAGCTGTGTGGTTCATGTCAAAAAAGGGGCGGATGAAATCCGCTTATTTAAACTCAGCGGGAAATAGATCTTCTTTTAGTATGGTGAAACTAAATCGGAAGAGAAGAACAACAAAAACTTCGGAAGGTGCGCAAAAGGAGTGCATGTACGATGATACAGGTCATGTTGGAAGTAAGGCAATATCAAAATAGCACTCAGCAAGAACTATGCTCTATACTGGGTTCGCAAATACCTCACAGTCACAACAAAAAAAAATCAGGGGTCGTTGACAAACGCAAGAGCGTCGGGCGGAAAGGACAGATTTGAAGAACGACTGACATGTATCGAACCGGAAAATTGGATGGGCACACTGCCACTTGAGACATCGGAACACTTGGTGTTTAAGACTTCCGAGGCTGAATGATCTAACCAAAACTTGAAAGAGGGAAAATTTGAGCAGGGCGTGTAATTCTGCGAGGACAAAAAAAAAAGGCAGCAGAAGAAGGTGTGACGCGAAGAGGAAGGATTCAGCTCGAACTGTCCTGAACTAGCGGGCTTTATCTTGGTGTTACCGGCACTCCCGGGCCTGTTACAAAGCCTATGCTTCAATTCTGCGACAACCAAGCGCTGCTGAAGGCTGTGGAAAGATGGACAGGCCGTGGCGAAGGTGGGAAAGCAACGTGAGTAGGAGCACCTGATGCAGACATTTTACGGGAAGCAATCGAAAAGCTCTGAAAAGGACAGCAATAGGAACAGTGACGTTTCTGGTCAAAGTGAAAACGAATCGAGGAGAACTTGCACATGAAGAAGCCGACATTTAAGCAGACAAGGCTACTTTAAGCAAAAATGTTCCCATACAATAACACGACAGGACGAATCGATCAATCTTCACGTGGCAAGAGCTACACCGGAAAGGAGGTAAGGTGAGCTATGAAGCAAGCGACATAGTAAAAGTGAAGAGTTCTGGATAAGATTCCAGGGCAACTGAACGCCCTGTTTTAATCTTCCTCACCCTCGGGTCAACAAGACAAAGCAACACATGCATCGAGGAGAAAGGAAAAAAAAGAATCATCTATCAGGCTGTCTACCCCGTATGCGTAGCTGACATCATGCTGAGACAGGATACAGGAAAAATTAAGCTGGGAAAGTATTTGAGCGACAAACTAATTGTACGGAGGCGAAGGACACGTTCGGGGTTGGCTGTGGCAGGAATCACGACAACAGCCAGTCATACTAAAATGGGCAAGATGTAATGAGCAGGGTGTCTGTCGGCTGTGCAGGAGAGCGCGAGAAGCCCTAGGTGAAGGCATTGACAATCTGGCGGTTGAAACGTACGGTAATATCAGCAGTGCAGGCTGCGAATGGATGGCAATGACAGTTATGGTTGTCCAGCACTCCATCTGGAGGCACCTGTATGACAGCATGCATGCTGCAAGAAAAATCAACAAGCAAGCTCAAGTTTGTCACGCTCGATAAAGAAAGTAACATGAGCACGTTTTTTTTCAAGAATCTGCAGCGAAAAAAATCTGGCGGAGAAGGTACAGGAAATAGAGACGACAATACCATCCAAAATGATGAAGTCAGGAGAGAGGTACAGCCTCGTCCAGTGTCCTTTTTCATGAATTGTTTCCGGGGCAGGCGACTGGATTGGGTTAGTTGCATGCAATGAGGCTCTGCAGATCGTATATATTATAGAATTTAAACTGTCAACAGACAGGGACGAGGGGTTCCTGGAGGTTAAAGAAGCAGAAGCAAATTATTGAGGCGCTCACAGCAGCTTCTCCGACGTGGGCATTTGAGATCTCACGTGCAAGCATGGCTCAGTTGGTCAGAGCGAGGGACTGTTAATACCTAGGTCGTCGATTCGATTCCGTCTAAACCCCGAGAACACAAATTCCCATGGATTTGAACTACATAGACATTCACTCAAGGGTACTAAAATACTGTCGAAAGTATTAAAAGCAATCAAAATCATTGGATCAATTTTGTTGCTGGCCACGCATCCGTTGTAGAAAGCGACTTCTACGCCAAGATCAAAACGCTTGGTGTACAAGAAGGACAGAAAGACAGAATGTTTCTTCGCCATCATGTGGGACAGGTATGTGAAGCGCACGATCGGGTGATTCGGTCCCGGAAGTTCCTCCAGCAGCTGCAAGGACCTGCGAGGCCAACCACAGAGGGATCGAAGGAGAACATTGGGCACAATGTGCATGTGTGTGGAGATGCAATGAAGAGCACACGCTCTCAACGTTTCAAAGCTGGAGCCATCAAATGGAAATAAAATCAGGATGGCACAGCCTATCTCATTTGAAGTGACATTTCCGAAAGCCTTCTCACAGATCGAAGCTCAAAGCTCTTTTTGCACTGAAACGTGGCAAAAGTGATTTTCGAGTTTTTGCTTCAAGCTTTGCAAAAAGCTTTCAAAAGTACCACTTCAAATGGGATAGGCTGTACACTAGGAACCACAATCCAAGATTCCCTTGAGTCCATAAGAATGATAATTTTATTGTATTTTACTTATTCGTATTGTATTCTGTGCAAAATCATAACTATCCGAATACCAAAGCCAACACTAGACCAGATGCTGCTGATGAGAGCACTTTTTGGGTGATGAGCATGTGGTGCCTCACGCGGGATACACAGAAGCCAAACGCAGGTATGTGTGCACTTGCGCGAGCTTGTCTGTGGTGCATGTCTTTCATGCAGCCGTGTCAGGTCACGCGGTGGCGAAATGTGGTTTGTGAAATGTACAGAAGTGATTCTTAAGATCAAGGTGCACAACAAGTGGTTTTGACGCACATATGGATGTTTTATGTCACACACATAAATGGGTCACGTAGCACATATAAATGAGTCATGTCTCACACATAAACGAGTCACGTAGCACATTATCATACAGCTGCACATATGAATACGTCATGTCACACATATAAATCAGTCACAGCTTACTTGTCAGAGACAACTTTCACAGGCACTGTAGGGTCATCCAGTGAGAATTTGAGTCATGTCTCGCACCGGGTCCCGGTGCCTGTAGATCTGTCTCACATGGCTACGCCTTTTTGGTGATGAGTATGTGGTGCCTCGTTTTGGGGCCACAGCAAACAAACGCATGTATGTGTGCGCCTGCTCGAGCTTGTCTGTGGTGTGCGTCTTTCATACAGCCGTGGCAGGGCGCACGAAGGCGAATTGTTGTTTGTGGCATGCACAAAAGTGATTCTTAAGACTAAGGTGCTCAACAAGTGATTTTGACAACTAAATCAATCAATTGTCACTTTGTTGTGACATGTTGTTGATAAGGTGATATTGTTCTATCAATATTGATGTTTATGCAACACAGATCTGTTGGCACCTGCACCGTGCAGTAGAAAACAGCGTGCTGATTGAGCTCAAAACTTACAGTGTGGTCAGAAAGTGTCGACACGTTTGATGTTTGGGTTTTTAATGTATGGCCAGTTGTGGCTTGCTTGTTTGTGAATACATACGAAGGGGCCAAAACACTAGAAATTGACAATAAATCTACCGGATCGTCGAAAATTTCATGACCGTGACCTCCATTGAATATGAAAATCCTGATGTTACAACAATACAAAAAATGGAAGAAGTGTGAAGGATGATCATAAGAGTCATCAAGTCACTGTCTGATGGTCACGGTGGCAAGAGTTTACCTGTGACATGTGAATGTGAGGAGAGGTCACATTGACACGGGGAATTCCATCCATACCAGGAGGCAAAACAAGATGACAAAACCCCAGGCTTCAGAGGGGCCATAGAAACTATGGGCGAACCTGCAAGAGCAAGCGTACGGTCACGTCTGTTGCATCTCGCTAGTGGCATCACCTATCGATAATCGCAAGCGCAGACTGGACTGTGCGCGTGCGGCTGCGTAAGGCATCACTTCGTGCTTTTCCAAAAGTGCTCCCAGGGAGTTTTTATTCCTGAGCGCTCACAGCCGTTCGATCCAGATTTAAACAGAAACCGTTTTCTGTTTTTGAAACAAAGGTTTTTTAAAAAATCTGTACAAGTCGCACTAATTCTGTAATTATTTGTGACATTTTGTGACATCTGTGACGGTCGCAATTTGTGACCGCGGTTTGCAAATGTCTGATTTTGTCTAGTTTTCTAATCGAAACAAAAGAAGTGTGACCAAAACAGAGAATAGTTTTCTTTTTCACCGTTTCCCCGTTTCTGTTTGGAATTCGATCACTAAAGAGGAAACGTCGAAGCTGGCTCTGATTGCGTTTTACGTGTCGATTCCGGATCGGAACGACTTTCTTTCTTTCTCTCTTGGATGGCGAATACCCAACTTATAAATCATTGGGCTAGGTGGATGGTGAGCACCCCATCAATCGCTCAGGACCCAAGAAATTGTCACCGGGCCCGGACCGTTTCCGACCTAGATTATTGGCCAACCGCTAATGCCTGAGTACCCGATAGACTGATTTAGATTGCGGGGTTGACTATTTAATAAGGGAGCAATTTGTACCAGAACTGCTCCCTTATTTCGCAACTTCAGCACCGTATTTAGAGAGGCCACGAACAAGATTCGCACGAACACTTTGACAGCGCCAGTCCAAATCAGTCTTAAAAATCGACTTTCCAAGGGGACGGCAAAAAGTTTTTTGCCCACAACGAGGTCCAGCAGAGCCAACATATCATGAGGGACCCAACTCCTCCCTCCCTGTCGAAAAGACAGGATTTTGAGATTTTGGTGCCAAACTTCAAATACGCCGAAATTCAATTATGTGGCGCCGAAATTCAGATATGTGCGCCTACATTCAAACATTTAACCAAATTCAAATAACAGATATTTTGTACCAGTAAGTAGTGCACCTATCTTCTCAAGAAAACTGCCCTTCGCTGATTCTAGCGGCTGGAAACATTAAAAATTTTCGAATTAAGATAGATGCAAAATTTGGACCACAAACACACTTCAGTGCCAAGTCCCAGAAGGGATCGTATAATAGGTCCCAAAACCGAGAAAAATTGCGATAAGTATTGCATGGCGCCGAAGAGGAACATTAGAAGGATTACCCATGGCAATTTGGTGCAGTGAGTAAATCTGTAAAATGTGAGAAGAGCTGGTTCCTCATTCATGTAGTAATCATCCCTGCTGTGTTATCTCTCCCGCCGTTGCGGGTTGCGGCAGTAGGTCGTGCACCGACAATACTTCCAAATGACTGGTTTTGTACCAGATGGTTTTGTACCAGATTCTTCAGTTTTTTTGAGTCTCCAGTTTTTTCAGCCACTAGGATTGACATTCACATCCCCCCCCCTCGGTATTAGTAAAAAATTACAATGCCTTCCCTTTCTTTCTTGATTTCTTTCGTGGGGGGCGAATACCCAACTTAATCAGTGGTCTAAGCAGATGGAGAGTCCCTTTCTTTTGTTCGCTTGCGACTTTCTTTCTTTCTCCCTTTCTTGGGTGGCGAACACTTGCGACTTTCTTTATTTCTCCCTTTCTTGGGTGGCGAACACCCGACCCATTGCGACTTTCTTTCTTTCTCCCTTTCTTGGGTGGCGAACACCTGCGACTTTCTTTATTTCTCCCTTTCATGGGTGGCGAACACCCGACTCGTTGGGCTCTAGTAGCCGGAAAAATTGGAGATTGAAAAATATTGGAGATTCTGGTGTAAAATCCATCATTTTGCAGACATACTACATCCGCGGCATCTCGCAACGGCGGGGGAGACAATGCAGCAGGGATATTGTTTATATGAAGAATTAGCCCTTTCCCTCCTTGCATTCTACAGATTCGCCTACTGCACCAAGTTGCCAAGGGCACTCTTCCCATGTTCCTCCCCGGCGCCGTGCAGATCGGTCCCAAATTGCCAAAACCCCCAAAAAATCGAGAACTCAAAGGTACATTTGATCACACTGAGCTTCTAGCAAAGCTACTAGACTATTTCTTACGAAGTAATAAGAGCAACATTGATCAAACTCACAGCCTAAATACAAAAGCTTGTGCGATTGAATCACTTATGTGCTATATTCACTTAGCACGGGTGTGTCCTGCCTGCCATTTCCCCCATTGCAGCGCATCAAACAGCTGGTTTTGTGAACCGTACCGTACCGAATTGATAGAATGCGAACAAATCTGTATCGACGATTTGACGAGCACTACTTGGAGGACATTAGGATAACTTGGTGTCTTTCCTACCCTAGTGGGGGTGCACCATTCCCTGGGCGCTACGTTTATTGGAAGTTAGGGAGATTGATTGTGGGAACTGGTTAGCCGGAGGATACATGTCAGCCCACCAACATTGTGAATTGATTTGCCCACCAGTAGGGGATCTGATTGGGTCTGCCCTAAACCAGGTAGGCTCCAGTCATCCGGTCCGGGACAGTTTCTTGGGTCCTACATGGTTAATCGGTCGTTGATCATCCTTTAGTCCAGTGAATAGGTTAGGTTTTCGAATCTCAAGAAAGATTTTCCCTTCAAATTCTCGGCATTTTATTACATTTCAACCTTGTGGGCTTCTCGTTTCAGGTTTCTTTTTCGAAAAGAGCCGTTCAAACATTTGTAGGCCATTTGTTGACTAAAGATTGCAGAAAAGGATTGGGCTGAGTTCTTTTCAAAGATTGCAGAGAGGGATTGGTCGGAATTCTTGTTTCTGAATTCCGTTTTACTGTGTTCATTTCTCGGGGCTGTGAAGTTGATTGGGCGCGCGGCGGCGAGGCCTCGTTTGCCGCGCGCCCTTTTTGGATATTCTCCAATTAAATTAGATGTGAAAATGGGACCACAAATGCACTTCGGGGCTGAGTCCTAGTTGAATCAATATTGTAGTGATCAATTTAATGTATTGGTTTTCTGTTAGGGCAGATTTGTGCAGGAAAGTTATATTCATACCTTCTCCACTTAGGTGACTGCCCCAGGCCTCTCCCCAGATTCCGCCGGATCCTATCCCATTTTGGTCGCTCCTAGAGGGACCATGATACAATTGGTCCAGAAACCGTGGAAAATGGTATATTTGTTCCACGGCGCCGAAGAGGAACATAGAAAGGAGTGCCCGTGGCAACTTGGTGTACTGGGCGAATCTGTAGGATGCGAGGATGGCTAGATCTTCATATAATCATTATCCCTACTGCGTTATCTCTCCCGCCGTTGCGAGGTGATGCAGTAGGTCGTACCCCGACAACACTTCAAAATGACTGGTTTTATACCAGAATCTCCAATTTTGTCCAATCTCCCACCGAATGATTTTGTTGCCCACTCAGGTCCAGCGATGGTCATTCCCTTAAAGTCTGAGGGAATGGGAATCGGGGAATGACTCATTCTCTTTTCTGAGAACTAGGGAATGGAAAATGGAATGGGGAATTCGAAAGAGCGCGTAATTTTTATTTTTGGAGTCGCTAGCGAGTCGGAGAAGCAGTTTGCATCAAAAAATCACAAATCTTTAAGGTGTACATATCTCTCCGAGATGAGCATTTTTTTTTAGAAAACAATAATGAACCAAGACCCCACCCCTTCCCCTACTCACTACAGTGACCCCTGATTTCAGTGTGTGTGTGTGTGTGTGTGTGTTGCTTTGTTTTGTTGACCCGATATTGGGGAATCTAACGGTCCAGGGTCATTCCTTAAGTCAGGGGACCTGGGGTTGCCGGAT
>Ga0105054_10013122_pt1 | contig 10039 bp, 10 predicted proteins | sample BON02_FD_78091 | JGI IMG/M metagenome (GOLD analysis project Ga0105054, IMG submission 78091) | Freshwater microbial communities from Lake Bonney liftoff mats and glacier meltwater in Antarctica - BON-02 (megahit assembly) | ecosystem: Environmental > Aquatic > Freshwater > Ice > Glacier... | reverse complement strand
TACGCCATGATACCCTCCAAGCGCGTGATCCAGGAAAATGCAACACAGGTATTCGGGGATCATGCGCGTTCGATGTCGTCACCCTGTGGTATCAATGTGTAGACTCGGTAACCGGTTGCCCAATTGGGCCGGTTATCCACGCTATCCCCAGGTACCAGTGCATAGGAGCCAAGGCCGGTGCCGCTCTGGGCCAGGCTTGGAGACTCAATTGGGGCCACCTCGCGGGACCGGGCCTGACGTGGTAGGAAAGCCACTCTGAGACAGGTTTTTGACGGGTTTTGAGGGTTATGACGGCGCCGCTAAAAAGCATTGAGGGGACAGGCGATCTGGCCGCCACCATGGCCAGCATCGGGCGCAACGCGCGCGCGTCCGCTCACGTGCTGGCGCTGAGCCCTGCGACGCAAAAAGACCAGGCGCTGGCGGCTATGGCGGCGGCGATCCGCGCCCAAAAGGCCGCTATTCTCGCCGCCAATGCCGAGGATATCGCCGACGCGACGCGCAACGGCATGACCGGCGCCTTGCTCGACCGGCTCACGCTCGACGACGGTAAAATCGAGGGCATCGCCGCCGGCATCGAAACCGTGCGCGCGCTCAAGGATCCTGTCGGGCATGTCACCGAAAGCTGGATCAGGCCCAACGGCATGCAGATCGAGCGCGTGCGGGTGCCGCTCGGCGTCATCGGCATCATTTATGAGAGCCGCCCGAACGTGACCGCCGACGCCGGCGCGCTGTGTCTGAAGTCCGGCAATGCCGCGATTCTGCGCGGCGGCTCCGACTCGACGCTGTCCAGCCGCGCCATTCACGCCGCGCTGCTGCAAGGTCTGCGCGACGCCGGCCTGCCCGAAGCCGCGCTCCAGTTGATCCCGACCCGTGACCGCGCCGCCGTCGGCCACATGCTCACCGGCCTCGACGGCAATATCGACGTCATCGTGCCGCGCGGCGGCAAGAGTCTGGTCGCGCGCGTGCAGGCGGATGCGCGCGTGCCGGTATTTGCGCACCTGGAAGGCGTCTGTCATGTCTATGTCGACAAGGCGGCGGACTTGCAGATGGCAAAGCAGATTGTTCTCAACGCAAAAATGCGGCGCACCGGCGTTTGCGGCGCGGCGGAAACTCTGCTGGTCGACCGCGCCGTCGCCGCGAGCCATCTCAAGCCGCTGATCGAAATGCTGATCGATGCCGGCTGCGAAATCCGCGGCGACAAGGATGTACAGACGGTCGACAAACGCGTGAAGCCGGTCAGCGAAGAAGACTGGGCGACCGAGTATCTCGACGCCATCATCGCCGCCGGCGTCGTCGATGGCGCCGACGCGGCCATCGCGCACATCGAGCGCTACGGTTCGCACCACACCGACGCCATCGTCACCGCCGACCAGGCGACGGCGGAGAAATTCTTGCGTGAAGTCGATTCAGCCATCGTGCTGCATAATGCGTCGACCCAGTTCGCCGACGGCGGCGAATTCGGATTCGGCACCGAGATCGGCATCGCTACCGGCCGACTGCATGCGCGCGGGCCGGTCGGCGTCGACCAGCTCACCACCTTCAAATACCGCATTCGCGGAAGCGGTCAGACCCGGCCGTGAAGTCACAAAAACTGGGCCGCCAAGAACTTGCGCATAACGAGCGGATCATTCCCCCGCACGCGCCCGGCATGAGGATAGGCCTGTTCGGCGGCACCTTCGATCCGCCGCACCAGGCTCATCTCGACGCCTGTTTGCTCGCCATGAAGCGGCTGAAGCTCGACCGTATCTGGTGGCTGGTGACGCCCGGCAACCCGCTCAAGAACACCAGCGGTCTTGCGCCTCTCGATGAGCGCATCGCCGCCGCGCGCAGGCTCACCAACCACCCGCGCATCGACGTCACCGGACTGGAAGCCGTCATCAATACGCGCTTCACCTACGACACCATCGAGTGGCTGCTGGCGCGCTGCCCACGCGTCAATTTCGTGTGGATCATGGGCGCCGATAATCTGCGCCACTTTCACCGCTGGCAGAAATGGCGCGCGATCGCCGAGACGATCCCGATGGTGGTGGTCGACCGGCCGGGGCCGAGCCTCTACGCCACCGCCAGCCCGGCCGGCCAGGCGCTCGCGCGCTTTCGCATTCCCGATAACGCGGTCGCGTCGCTGCCGGGGCGGCGCGCCCCGGCCTGGGCTTTTTTACACGGCTTGAAATCCGGCCTGTCCTCGACCGCGCTGCGGGCCCTGCGCCGCAAGCCGGGAACCAAAAAAGAACCGCCCAAAGCGGAAGAGCCGAAAACCGAAAAGCCCAAAACTAAAAAGGCAAAGGCGGCCAAAACCGCATCGGCCAAGGCGAAACCGGCAAAACGGAAGTCCAAGAAGAAAGCCGCCATACCTTCGAGCAAAAAGAAAACGGCAAGGAAAACCGTCAAAAAGACCACAAAGATGCGCGGTCCATCCCGCAAGACTGGCAAGAAACGCGCGAAATAGCTATCGTCGTTGCAACCCGCGCCGAGCCCGCGCATTGAATATCGAACGACCATCGAAAGGATCGTTACCTGGCACCTAAGAAACCCACGCGGACGAAATCCGGCGCGTCCGCTTCCGCCGCCAAACGCGCGAGCGCGAAAAAAACAACGACGAAAAGCACCAAGAAAAGCACCAGGAAAAGCTCCGCCAAGAAGCCGGCATCGAAACAACCATCGAGCGCCAAGCGCGGCCAGTCCGCCGCGCCGGCCCGCGCGCCCAAACCTGCAAGCAAGCCCGCCGTCGAAAACAAGGCGCTCAAGATCGTTCTCGCCAGCCTGAACGAAATGAAGGCCGAGGACGTGGTCACCATCGATCTGTCCGACAAGAACTCCATCGGCGAAACCATGGTGGTGACCACCGGACGCTCGAACGTGCATGTCGCCTCGATCGCCGACCGCGTCGTCAAGGATCTGAAGGCGAACGGCATCACCGGCGTCGGCGTCGAAGGCTTGCGCCAGGGCGATTGGGTGCTGATCGACACCGGCGGCGTCATCGTGCACGTGTTCCGGCCCGAGGTGCGCGCGTTCTACAACATCGAGAAGATGTGGAGCGCGTGAGGTAGTATTCCGTCATGCCCGGCCTTGTGCCGGGCATCCACGACTTGCTTTCTTGCAAGCATAGACGTGGATGGCCGGGTCAAGCCCGGCCATGACGACGGAGAGCAAATGCGCATCATCGTCGCCGCCATCGGCCGCCTGAAAAAGGGCCCGGAAACCGAACTCTGCGAGCGTTACGCCAAACGCGCGACCCAGACCGGCCGGGCGCTCGGCCTTAAAGCCATCGAAATCATCGAGGTACGCGAAAGCCGCGCCGACGAAGCGATGAAGCGTATGCTCGAAGAATCGATCGCGCTCGCCAACATCATCCCGCAAGACGCCGCCGTGGTGCTGCTCGACGTCAAAGGCGACACGCTCGACAGCGACGCCATCGCCACGCAGCTTTCCACCTGGCGCGAGAACAACCGTCCGGCGGTGGTCTTCATCATCGGCGGCGCCGACGGGCTGGCCGCCAGCCTGCGCGACAAGGCGACCGTGCGACTCTCGTTCGGCGCAGCCACTTGGCCGCATCAGTTGGTGCGCGTGCTGCTGCTCGAACAGCTCTACCGCGCCACCACGATTTTGACTGGGCATCCCTATCATCGGGCGTAGAACCGGAGACAAAAGGCCCTCCCGCATGGGAAGGGCGATAAAGTCCCTCCCACATTTGGTCCCAATCGACCCGCATGAGTGGCCGCAGAATGAACTTGCCGCTCCATCCCGCAGGCGTAACGTGACGGCGATGACGTGCCGAATCAGCGCCTTCGATTGCCGCGCCGCCCTGATTGCGGTGCTGACTTCGGTGTGGCCGCTGCTCGGCGCCGGCGCGCAGGAAAAACCGGCTCAACCCGACAAGACGCAGACCCTCGACACCCTCAAGACCCACGACGAGGCGTTGAAAGCCGCGCGCGAGCGCCAGCGCCAAACCGCCGAGGCGGAAGCCGCCCTCAAACGCGAGATCGAGCAGATCGGCGTCGACCGCCGCAAGCTCGCGCAGGATTTGATCGACACAGCCACCCGTTTGCGCTCCGTCGAGGCCAAGGTCGAGGCGTCCCAGCAACGCCTCAAGCCGCTCAACGACAGCGAAGACAATATTCGCAAATCGCTCGACAGCCGGCGCGCCGTCATCGGCGAGGTGCTGGCGGCATTGCAGCGCATCGGCCACCGGCCGCCGCCGGCGCTGATCGCGACGCCGGAAGACGCCCTGCAAGCCGTGCGCACCGCCATGGTGCTGGGCGCGGTCCTGCCGGAGATGCGTGAAAAGGTCGAAGCGCTGGCGCACGATCTGGCCAACCTCGCCACCGTGCGCAAAACCATCACCGCCGAGCGGGATACCTTGCGCGGCGAAATCGTCTCGCTTGAAAAAGAGCGCTCGCGCATGGCGGCGCTGACCGAGGAGCGCCAGAAACAGCAGGCCGAACGCGAACAGGCGCTCGCCGCCGAGCGCGCCAAGGCCGGCGAATTGGCGAGCCAGGTCGATAATCTCAAAGATTTGATCGGCAAACTCGAACAGAATCTCGACCCGAAAACGCGCGAGTCCCGCGAAGCCGCCCGCAGCGACCAGCGCCCGGCTTTATCGGCATTTCGCGACCCCGGCAGGCTGGCGCCGGCGGTTGCCTTTGCTTCCAATCGCGGGCGAGTTCCAATTCCGGTTAACGGCGTCAAATTGAAGGGTTTCGGCGCGCCCGACGGTATCGGAGGGTTGGAAAAGGGCATTTCCATCGCCACGCGCGCCGGCGCCCAGGTCACCGCGCCGGCCGACGGATGGGTCGTCTATGCCGGCCCGTTCCGGTCCTATGGCCAACTCTTGATCCTTAATGTCGGAGGTGGATATCATGTCTTGCTCGCCGGAATGGATCGGATATCAGTTGATCTCGGACAGTTCGTGCTGGCCGGCGAACCCGTCGCATTGATGGGGAATGGCTCCCAAATCGCCGCAATTATGGCGTCAGGTTCAAGCCAGCCGGTGCTGTATATCGAGTTTCGAAAAGACGGCTTACCCGTTGATCCAGGCCCATGGTGGGCGGCTGGCGAAGGCGAAAAGGTTCGCGGATGATGCGCAAGACCTCACTCATACTTCTCGGCGCCGCTGCGGGCGCGGCCGTCACACTGATCGCGGTTCAGCCGCGCGTGATTTTCTTCGGCACCAGCGCGATGGCGGCGGCGTCCGATACCTACCGGCAGCTCAACCTGTTCGGCGACGTGTTCGAGCGCGTGCGCGCCGACTACGTCGAGAAGCCGGAAGACAAGAAGCTGGTCGAAACCGCGATCAACGGCATGTTGACCGGGCTCGATCCGCATTCGAGCTACATGGACCCGAAAAGCTTCACCGACATGCAGGTGCAGACGCGCGGCGAATTCGGCGGCCTCGGCATCGAAGTCACCATGGAAGAAGGCCTGATCAAGGTCGTGACGCCGATTGACGATACCCCCGCCGCCAAGGCCGGCATCCTGGCGAACGATCTCATCACCAAGCTCGACGAAGATCAGGTGCAGGGTCTCACCCTGAGCCAGGCGGTCGAGAAAATGCGCGGGCCGGTCAACACCAAGATCAAGCTCACCATCATGCGCAAGGGCCAGGACAAGCCGATCGAAGTCTCGATCACCCGCGACGTCATCCACGTCCGCGCGGTGCGCTCGAAGATCGAAGGCGAAGACGTCGGCTATATCCGCATGACGCAGTTCAACGAACAGACCACCGAAGGGCTGAAGAAGGCGATCACCGACATCAACGCCAAGATCAGCCAGGACAAGCTGAAAGGCTACATCCTCGACCTGCGCAACAATCCGGGCGGCCTGCTCGATCAGGCGATATCGGTGTCGGATGCGTTTCTGCAAAAGGGTGAAATCGTTTCGACCCGCAGCCGCAACGCCGAGGACACCCAGCGCTACAACGCGCGCTCGGGCGACCTGACCAAGGGCAAGCCGGTGATCGTGTTGATCAACGGCGGCTCTGCTTCGGCCTCGGAAATCGTCGCCGGCGCCTTGCAGGACCACAAGCGCGTCACCGTCATCGGCACGCGCTCATTCGGCAAAGGCTCGGTGCAGACCATCTTCCCGCTCGGCAACGGCAATGGCGCGTTGCGGCTGACCACGGCGCGCTACTACACGCCGTCCGGCCGTTCGATCCAGGCCAAGGGCATCACCCCGGACATCGAGGTGCTGCAGGACTTGCCGGAAGAGCTCAAGGCCAAGACCGACACCTCGACCAAGGGCGAGGCCTCGCTGCGCGGCCATCTCAAGGGCGATGAAGGCAAAGAGCAGACCGGCTCGCAGTCCTACATTCCGCCGGACGAGAAGAACGACAAGGCGCTACGCATGGCAGCGGATCTGCTGCGCGGCACCGTGCAGAATTCCGCCTTCCCGCCGGGCGCCACCGCCAAGGCGCCGGTTCCGAACTGATCGGGACGAGGAACCTGAATACCTTCTGGGGCGGCCTTCGGGCCGCCCCTTTCGTTTGCGGCCTCTTTCGTCCGTTCATGGCCGGCCCGTTAACGAATGGGGAAAACAGGTGCGTGCTAGAGTCGCCTGAATGATTCGCGAGGGAAGCAGCCCGTGGAAACGGACGATCTGAGCGCCCCGCTCGGCCAGACCAAACCGAAGAAATCGCGCAAGCTGCCGGCGGTCGCGCCGCAGATCCTGGCCGGCTTGCTGGGCTTGTGCGGTCTGGTGGTGGTCGGCTGGGCCGCCCTGGTCAACGATCCGCTCGGCGGCGAGCCGGTGGCCGTGGTAGCGACGCAAATGGCCGGCGGCGCGGCCGGCAGCGGCGCGCAAAAAGGTGGCGACAAGGAACACTCGCGCCACGACGGTGATATGGCGAAGGCGCCGGCCATGGCGGAAAAGACCGCGCCGCCGCCCGGTTCGAAAATCATCACCATCATCGACGGCTCCAGCGGCGAGAGCAAAGACGTGGTGATCAACGGCCCTGGCGACGCCAAGGCGGTCGATGCGCCGCCCGGCAAAATGAACGGCAAGCCCGCCAGACAATCGCCCGCGCCGGCCGCCGGCAATCTGCTGGAGAAGACCCGTCACGGCGACATTCCCAAAATCGGCGCCGACGGCGCGCGGTCTTATACGGTCTACGCGCATGCGCGCGCACTGCCGGCGGCGAGCAAGGATCTGCCGCGCATCGCCATCGTGATCGGCGCGCTCGGCATCAGCGCCTCCGGCACCGCCGACGCCTTTTCGATGTTGCCGGCATCCGTCACCTTCGCGCTCGCGCCCTACGGCGCCGATGTCGAGAAGCTGGCCGAGCACGCCCGCGCCGACGGTCACGAAATCTTGCTGCAGGTTCCGATGGAGCCGTTCGATTATCCCGACAATGATCCGGGCCCGCAGACCTTGCTGACCTCGCTCACCGGCGAACAGAACGTCGACCGCCTGCATTGGCTGATGAGCCGAATTCAGGGCTATGTCGGAATCGAAAGTTTCATGGGCGCGCGCTTCACCGCCACCGAACAGGCGCTGACGCCGGTGCTGCAGGAAATCGCCAAGCGCGGGCTGATCTTTGTCGATGGCGGCGGGTCCCCCCGCAGCGTCGCCGCTCAGATCGCCGGCGGTCAAAGCCTGCCTTTCGCCAAGACCGATGTCGTTCTCGACGCAGTACAGACGCCGCTCGAGATCGACCGTGCGCTCGCGCGGCTTGAACTGGCGGCGCGCGAAAGCGGCGCCGCGGTCGGATACGCCGCCGCGCAGCCGGGCGCGATCGAACGCATCGCCGCCTGGGCGAAAAAGGTCGAGAGCCGCGGCTTCGTGCTGGTGCCGGTCACCATGGTGGCGCTGAAGACAAAATCCTCTTAAGTCATCCTGTCGACAAAATCGCGGTGCTATGATCCACGCATTGCAGATGACATTTGGATTGACGATGCCCCCCTACGATACCCTCCCCTACCGTCCCTGCGCCGGCATCATGGTGTTCAACCGCGCCGGCCTGATCTTTGTCGGCCGCCGTTCAAGTGGCCCCGAGCACATCGACGCCACTCATGTCTGGCAGATGCCGCAAGGCGGCATCGACAAGAACGAAGATCCATACAAGGCCGCATTGCGCGAGCTATACGAGGAAACCAGCATCAAGTCGGTCGAGAGACTGGGCGAAGTGGAAGAGTGGCTCGCCTACGACATTCCCCGCGACATCGTCGGCGAAGCCTGGGGCGGAAAATATCGCGGCCAGATGCAGAAATGGTATGCGCTGCGTTTCCTCGGCGAGGACAGCGAGATCAATATTTCCGAGCCCGGCGGCGGCAAGCACAAGCCGGAATTCATCGACTGGCGCTGGGTCGAGTTGAAAACGCTGCCTGACCTGGTCGTGCCGTTCAAACGGCAGATTTACGAGCAGGTGGTGGCGGCTTTTGAGAAGTTCGAGACGTAGTCGTTCCAAATCTAGATGCGAACGCTGAGAATGTTAATGTATTTAGATTCTATTCCTCTCTAATTATTTTGGGAGCGCTTGGGATTTCTGCCAAATCCAATTCCAACTCGATGCCGTATTCGGCGATCCAAACTCCGACGGTGAAGCCACCCCAAGCCAGCAAATCCAACTCCGCTTTCCCTTGCACCATTCTTACTTTTATACGTTCTCGGGGAAATGACGGGTGAATAAAAAATTCAACCGTGCGCGCACTTTTTGCTGCGTTTGACGAAGTTACCGCTAAGTGGAGTTCGACAACTTGACTGCGCGGCTGCTTTCTAAAAGACGCCGACAAGGAATAATCGCCGCTACTCGCCTTGCCGCCAAAGCGTCCCTTCCATAAATCGTCTGGGTAGATGATGGACCGCAAAAGTGCTGGCGGGTCATCCAGCCCTGCTTTTTCCCGCAATGTTGTCGATGCTTTCTTCCCCTCAGGGCCTAGAGCCTTCTCGATAACGGATTTTAATTCTTCAACTCGGGCGGCAATATCTTTGGAGGTAACCTCAGCCGAGTTTCGGACAGCCCCGGCAAGATTGGAAAACTCGACTTCAGCCGTTCCCCACTTAAGGCGCAATAGCGGGCCGACGCGTAAAAGCAGGAAAGCAAGCGCTGCGGCCGCCAGCAGACCAAGCGACGTCGCATCAACGGGCCGTTCGGCATTCGACAGCATTTTGCAGGTATCAATCGAAATCCGAATAAAGGCCAACAGAATGGCAATAGAAGCGATCGCTCGAAGACCCGTCGAATAAATTTTTTCAAAACTGTCGCGGTCCGCAATATCGGGCGTGCCGGGAGAATGTTCGTTCGACATGGCTAGCCTCCCCCAGGTTGCAATGGAGAAATCCTAACCGATAAATTTCAACCCTGAAAGGGCTCATACATAAGGATGCCAAGTTACATCCCACTCAAACCCTAATGCATTGCCGATCCGGTCAGATGCCGATCGACCTCTTTGAAATGGTCGAGACGCGTGATCAGCTTGTCGAGCGCGTTGCCGGGTTCGGCCTTCTGAATGCTCTGTTCCAGTTCGCCTATCTTGGTGGCGATCATTTCGCGATCGATATCCTCGGCCGATTCCGCCATGTCGGCGAGAATGGTCAGGCCTGCTTCCGATACTTCGGCGAAACCACCGAGCACGACGATTTTCTGTGCGTTGCCGCCGCTGTGCATGGTCAGGATTCCCGGGCGCAACGTGGTGACGATCGGTGCATGGTTCGCCAGTACGCCGAAATCGCCTTCCGCGCCGGGCACATCTACCTGGTCGACGTCGCCCGAGAACAATAGCTTTTCCGGCGAGACCAGTTCGAAGCGAAATGTGGCCATAACTTACTGCCTGCCCGTTGCTTGCTGCTACGCCGCTTCCGCCGCGAGCTTCTTGCTCTTTTCGATCGCCTCTTCGATGTTGCCGACCATGTAGAAGGCGGCTTCCGGCAGGTGATCGTATTTGCCTTCGACCAGGCCCTTGAAGCCCTTGATGGTGTCGGCAAGGTCGACCAGCTTGCCCGGCGCGCCGGTGAACACTTCGGCGACGAAGAACGGCTGCGACAGGAAGCGCTCGATTTTACGGGCGCGCGAGACGGCGAGCTTGTCTTCTTCCGAAAGCTCATCCAT
>Ga0105054_10013119_pt1 | contig 10040 bp, 3 predicted proteins | sample BON02_FD_78091 | JGI IMG/M metagenome (GOLD analysis project Ga0105054, IMG submission 78091) | Freshwater microbial communities from Lake Bonney liftoff mats and glacier meltwater in Antarctica - BON-02 (megahit assembly) | ecosystem: Environmental > Aquatic > Freshwater > Ice > Glacier... | reverse complement strand
GTGGGGGGGGGGGGGGGGGGGGGGGGGGGGGGGGGGGGGGGGGGAAAAGGGGGGGGGGGGGGAACCCCCGGGCGCGCCCCCCCCCCCCCCCCCCCCCGATGCTCACCGACGGCCCGACGGCGCGACGGACGCCCGACGCCCGCTGCCTCGCGGAAAAAAGAAAAGTCTGCACCCTCGCTCTCTTGAACAACACAAAGGCACATCGCAAGTCACCCAACACACGCCGACAACCATGGCGCCGCCACCCACGGTCCCGCCGGTGGAAGCGTGCATGGCCGGGCTGCGCAGCCTCGCGCCCATCGTGCCCCCCATCACCATCGCGTTGGCGGTGGTGCTCGGCGCGGCCGCGCTCCTGCTCGCGCTGGTCCACCTGATCATCGACGCGGTCCGCTACGCGGCCATCCCGACCCTGGACGTACCTCTGACCGAAGGTGGGGCGCGTTTGGCGGTCCCTGGCGGGAGGGATTGCTTTTTTTGGGGGGGCGCGCGTCTCAGAAAACCTCTCTCTCTGCGTGTTTGATGCGCTCGCGCGCGCGCGCGAGAGTGAGAGAGAGAGACTGGAGAGGGTGACACGAGGAGCGCCCAATGACGGGCGCGCTTGGCACCATCACTGACCGCTCGGACCGCCCTCGACGACCGACCAAAACCACCGAAAAACAACAGACGAGGCGGCCGAGGCGCTGCCGGCCAACGCGCCGCGCTACACGCCGCCGCCGCCGCCGCCGCCGCCGCTGCCGGCCAGAGGCGGCAAGACCCCAGCCCGGTCGCCGCCCGCCCCCCTGGACTACCGCTCGCCCGTGCCCTGCTACGACCCGGCCACCATGGCCCTGCTCGGCGGAGGGAGCGTCCCCGCCGACTCGCCCCAAGACGTCGCGCGCAAGGTGGCCGCCGCCGCCGCCGCCGCCGCCCAGTGGCGCACGAGCCCCTTTCCGCAGCGCCGCCGCTTCCTGGCCGCGCTGCAAAAGTACGCGCTGGCGCACCAGCGCGACATCTGCCGCGTGTCCGCGCGCGACAGCGGCAAGACGCAGCTCGAGGCCGTCATGGGAGAGATCATCGTCACGTGCGAGAAGCTCCGATGGCTGCGCACGCCCGAGGCCGAGCGCTGCCTCCGGCCCGAGCGCCGCTCCGCGGGGCGCATGGCGTTTTACAAGTCGGCGCGCGTCGAGTACGTCCCGCTCGGCGTCGTGGCCGCGATCGTCCCCTGGAACTGGCCCTTCCACAACCTGGTCAACCCCGTGAGCGCGGCCACGTTCGCGGGCAACGCCGTGGTCGTCAAGGTCTCCGAGCACAGCGCGTGGAGCGCCCGCTACTACGGGAGCGTGATTCGGGCGGCGCTGGCGGCCGCAGGGGCGCCGGCCGACCTTGTGCAGATCGTCGTCGGGCACGGGGACGCGGGCGCGGCGCTGGTGGCCGACCCGGGCGTGGGCAAGGTGGTGTTCGTGGGGTCGACCGAGGTGGGGAGGCGCGTGATGGCGGCCGCGTCCGCGCGCCTGACGCCCGTCACGCTCGAGCTCGGCGGAAAAGACGCCTTTGTCGTCGGCCCCGGCGCCGACCTCGCGACGGTGGTTCCGATCGCGGTGAAAGCGGCCTTCCTCAACTGCGGCCAGAACTGCGCGAGCGGCGAGCGCTTCATCGTCCACGCGTCGCTGCACGACGAGTTCTGCGCGCGCGCGGCCGCCTGCGCGCGCGCCATGCGCCAGGGGCCCGGCGCGCTCGCGCCCCCCGAGCAGCGGTCCGTCGACTGCGGCGCCATGTGCATGCCGGGGGCCGCCGAGCGGGTGGGCGGGCTGGTGGACGAGGCGGTGGCTGGCGGGGCGGCGGCCTTGAGCGGGGGCCAAGTTGGGACGACGGGCAACGGGGCGCTGGTCGTGGGGGAGGGAGCAGCGGGGCGGGCGGGGGAGGAGGCGGAGCAGGCGGCGAGGCAGCGGAACGGCGGCGGAGAGGCGCAAGCCGCGGCGGCGACGCCGGCGCAGACGCCGGCCCGAAAGCGGCGCGCGACGCGCACCTCTGGAAGAAAGGGCGACGACGCCCCCGCGGCGGCGGCGGCGGCGCCCCCGCCCTCCTCCGGGGCCCCCGCCGGCCAGTTCTACCCGCCAACGGTCCTCACGGGCGTCACGCGCGCCATGCGCATCTGGCGCGAGGAGGTGTTCGGCCCCGTCATGGTTGTCGCCTCGCCCCCCTGGAGCGACGAGGACGAGGCCGTGGCGCAAGCCAACGACTGCGAATACGGCCTGGGCGCCTCGGTCTTTTGCGGCTCGGCGTCCCAGGCCCGCCGCATCGCCGCGCGCCTCGACGCCGGCATGGCCTCCGTCAACGACTTCAACGCGACCTACATGTGCCAGTCCCTCCCGTTTGGCGGCGTCAAGCAGAGCGGCTTCGGCCGCTTCGGCGGCGTCGAGGGCCTCCGGTCGCTGACCGTACCGAAGGCGGTGGCCGAGGACCGCTGGCCGTGGCTGATGCGCACGGCCATCCCCGCGCCGTGGCTGCACCCGGTGGGCCCCGGGGCGGCGCCCTTCGCGCGCGGGCTGACGGCCATGTTTTACGGGCAGAGCTGGGCGGTGCGCGCCGGGGGGGTGGGCGAGCTGCTTTGGGCGCTGCTGCTGCCGGCGGGCGGGGGGGGGGCGAGGGGGCGCAGGCGCGGGGGCGGCATGGGCGGCGGCGGCGGCGGGTCGGGCGTCGCCGCTCCGTCCTCTCCCCCGGCCAAGGGGGGCAAGAAGGGGGCGTGAAGACACCCGCGGCCACTCTCAAGGAGGTGCTCGGACTGTAAACCCCAAGGCCCAAGACTCGCAGGGCGCGCGCCCGCCCGTCGCCGTCGAGCCCCGCCGCCGCCATCCGGCCCCGCTCCACATCGGGCGCCGACCGCCCCGACGATTGGCGCCGCCGCCGGCACCGTGCTCCCTCTTGTCCTCGCCCCGAATCGAGCTCGCGGCGCACCACACGGTTTCGATGATATAAAGGCCTCGAGCACAGGACATTATATATAGGACCCTTAACTATCGATAGACTATCGATAGAAGAGGGGAGAGGAAAAGAAAGAAAATTTCTTCAAAAAGAGGCCTCGGAGCCTCGGCCCTTCCTCCTTCTTCCAAGGAAAGACCGCGCGTTCCCCGCCGAGGCGGTCCTGATCGCACCGGGCAAACTGTTCCGTGCGCTCAAGCGCGCGATGGCGTCGGCGGAGGTCGAGGCGTGAGTTTTTGGTTCAACGTTCTTTCACCTCGATCTCTCCCCCCGCGCCCCTGATTTGAGCGCCCGCAAGGGATCAAGTCGCGCCATCCGTGCGCAGGCTGACGCTCCGAGCAAAGGCGGGGGGCGGGCGCGCGCAGGGATGCGGCGCGCCGTCGTCCCCCGATGCAAACGCGTCCCCCCTCATTCTCGCTCGCGGAGAGGCGGCAAGAGCGTCAAACGCCAGGCGGCGGCAAAAGCAGTCGCTCGCCTCGCTTTTTGTCTTCGTGGTGCCCTTTTTCCCTCGGCCGCCTTGCCGCGCCCGCCAGGGATCAATCAGCACGGACGCCTAACAAAGACACGCACGCTTTTTTTCTCGGAAAAAAAACATCAAATTTAAAAAAACTAAACACAGAGCCGCGCCGGGACAAGCGGCTGCCGCCGACGCGCCGCCGGCGCCGGCGCCGCCCGCCGCCCCGCCCCGCCCCGCCATCGACAGCGGCGCTGCGTCCCCTCCCCCGCCTCCTCCTCCGCCCGCGGCCGAGGCCGAGGCCGAGGCCGAGGCGGACGCGGCCCCGGATCTTTCCCCGTCACCGCCGCGCGAACCAGAGCAGGACGGGCCGCAGGCAGAGGCAGCAGACGAGCCAGCGGCAGCAGCAGCAGCGGCGGCGGCAGAGGCAGAGGCAGAGGCAGAGGCAGAGGCAGAGGCAGAAGCCGAACCGGCCTCGGCCGCCTCCGCGCCGGCACCCGCAGGCACCCCCCCGCCGCAAGGCGGGGAGCAGCCGGGTCAGGACGATGCTGGCCCGCAGCACGAGGAGGCCGCCGTGCCCGCCGCGACGACGTCGGCGCCGGACGGCGCACCGGACGACCCTGCCGACCAGAGCGGCGGCGGCGGCGGCGGCGGCGGCGGCGGCGGCGGCGGCGGCGGCGGCGGCGAGGCCTCCGCGCCGGTGCCCCTGTCTGCCGCTGCCGGACCCGCCGCCGCCGCGGCCGCGGGCCCGCCCTCGGGTGCCTGCCCCGCCGCGACCGACCCCGCCTCCGGCGCTGACATCCCGCCCGAGCCGCCGGCGGCGGCGGCCGAAGCAGCACCAGCGGCAACGGCCCCTGGCGCACCTGCGGCGACGACGGCCCCCGCCGCCGCCGCCGCCGCCGACGGCAAAAACGGCGACAGCAGCGGCGCCGCCCGAAAGGACGCCTCCCCTCCTCCTGCATGCGCGCCGCCCGGCCGAATGTCCTCTTCTGGAGGAGGCGGCGGCGGCGGCGGCGGCAGCACCGACGCCGGAACAGGGGCAGGAGGTCGCGGCGCCGGAGGGGCGGCGGCGGCGGCGGGGGCGGCGGCTCGCGGCGGCAGCGGCGGCGGCCTCGAGGCGACGGCAACGGCGGCCCAGGCGCGTCCCGCGAGTGCCGGCCCCTCCCCAAGCACCGGCCCGAAGATCGACTGGGCCCTCAAGCAGGCGCTGTCGGGCAACGAGCGCCCGACCGTCCTCGCCGTCGAGGCGCTCGTCGTCGCCTTTCTGGCCGAGACGGCGCCCGCGGCGGCGGCGGCCGGCCCCGGCAGCGGCGGCGGCGGCAGCGGCGCTGGAGAGGGCGGCAACGGCGCCGGCACCGCCCGCTCGTCCGCCTCGTCGGCCGGCGGCGGCGACGGCGCAGCCCAGCCCCTCCTCGAGTTCCCCGCGCACTACTCCAACTACCAGCGCATGCTCGCGCACAAGGTCGCGCAGCACCACCGCCTGCAGACGCACACGGTCGGCTACGAGGTCGGGCAGGGGCGCGTGGTCGCGCGGCGGCCGCCCGCCCCGCCCCCGCCCGCGCCCTTCGCGCCGCCGCCGCCCTCAGCCTCTTCTTTGGCGGCGGCGGCGGCGGCGTCCGGGAGGGGGGCGGCGGCGGCGGCAGCGGCGGCGGCGGGGTCGCCGCCTTCGCCCGGAGGTAGCTCGCCGGGCGCGTCCAGCAGCGGGGCCGCGTGGACGGCGGCGGCCGCCGCCGCTGCCCCGCCGCCGCCGATGCTGTGGACGCTCGACGTGCCCGCGCGGCCGCAGCGCGCGCCCTCGTCGTCGTCGTCGGCGGCGCACCCGCGCGGCAGCGGCGGCGGCGGCGGCGGCGGCGGGGGGGGCGGGGGGGGCACGGGGGGTCCCAGCGGCGGCGGCGGCGCGTCGCCCAGGGGCGCCGGGCGCGACTTCGACGGCTATCCGGGCGCCGGCGGCGGCGGGTCGTCGCGCCCGGCGACCGCGAGCGCCAGCGGCGCCACGGCCGCGGGCGGCGGCGGCGAGGCGCGCTCGGGCAGCAGCGGCGGCGGCGGCGGCGGCGGCAGGGCGCCGGGCGCGGGCAGCGCGGTCGGCAGCGGCGGCGCCGGCGCCGGCCCCGCCAGCAGCGGCGCCAGGACCGGCAGCGCCGCTAGCGCCGCCGCCTCTGCCACCGCGGCCAACGGGCGCGAGCTCGAGCCCGCATCCTCGTCCGCCCGCGGCTCGGGAGCCGGCGGCGAGCGGCGCCCGCCTGCTGCCCGCGAGGGCAGCGTCAACAGCGGCAGCGGGGCGGCCGCCGCCCTGGCCGCCGCGGCGGCCGCTGCCCAAGCCGCCGCCGCCGCCGCCCAGGCCGCCCCAGGCGCCCAAGGCGCCCAAGGCGCTGCGGCCGCAGGTGCCGCCAAGCCGCCCGCTCCCCCGCCGGCCGCAGCCGGCTCGACCGACGCGCCGCCGACCCCGGCGGCGGACGCGGCGGCGGCGGCGCGCGGGCTCGCGACGGCCCCGAGCGTCGGCTCGAGCGCCTCGGCCCCCTCGCAAATGCAGCAGCAGCAGCAGCAGCAGCACCAGCACCAGCAGCAGCAGCCGCGGCCGCCGCGGACGCTCCCTGCCGGCAGCGCAGGCGGCGACCTCGCCGGGCCGCGCGGGCGCGTCGTCCCCGGACGCGGCGGCCGCGGCTCTACCTACGAGCGCGAGGGCAACTCGGGAGGCGGAGGGCGCGGCGGCGGCGGTGGCGCGTTTGGCGGGGGCCCAGCGGGGGGGGACGGCGGCGGCGGCGGCTTCGTCGGCGTGGGGCGCGTCGGCGGCGGCGGCGGCGGCGGCGGCGGCGGCGGCGGCGCCCCCTACGCCTACGGCGCGCCCCCGCCCCCGCACTACGCGGCGGGCCTCGCCGCCGCGGTGTACCACCAGCAGCACCACCCGCAGCACCCGCACCAGCAGCACCCGCACCCGCACCACCAGCACCCGCACCACCAGCACCCGCACCAGCAGCAGCAGCAGCACCACCCGCTCGCCTATGCCGCCCACGCCGCGGCGGGCGGGGGCGGCGGCCGCGCCGGAGGGGCCGGCGCAGGGCCGCCGGCGCAGGGCCCGCCGCCGCCCCACGCCGGTCCGCCGCCGTCGTCCGGCGGCGGCGCCGGCCCATACGCGGCGGCGGCGGCGCACGCCCCCGCCCCCTACTATGCGGTGCGCGTCGGGTTTTCGGGCGCGGGCGCGGGCGCGGGCGCGGGCGCAGGCGCGGGCGCAGGCGGGGGCGGGGGCGGGGGCGGGGGCGGGGGCGCGCCATTGCCGGGCGCGGGCGCGGGCGCGGGCGCGGGCGCCATTGCCGCTGCCGCCGCCGCCGCCGCCGCCTCGGCGGGCAGCGCTGCCCTGGCGGGTGCGGGCCTGGGCGCGGGCGTCGGTACGGGCGCGGGCGCGGGCGCAGTGGCGGGCGCGGGCGGGGGGGCAGCGCCCGTTGGCGGCGGCGGCGGCGGCGGCGGCGGTGGCGGCTCGGCGAGCCCGGTGACGGGCGCGACGCCGCGCGTGTCGTCCGCCGGCCGGGGCCAGCTGGCCCCGGCCGGCGTGGCCCACCACCACCAGCAGCAGCACCACCACCACCACCACCAGCACCAGCAGCAGCTGCTGCAGCAAATGCAGCAGCACCAGCAGCACCAGCAGCACCAGCACCAACAGCAGCAGCAGCAGCAGCAGCAGCAGGCCGTCCTCATGCAGCGGTACATCGCCTACCAGCAGCACCAGCACGCCGCGGCCGCCGCGGCCGCAGCCGCGGCCGCGGCCCAGGGCGCGGGCATGATGCCTTTTTACGGCATGATGCCGCCGCCGCCGCCGCCGCCGCCGCCGCCCTACGGCGCCTTTGCGCCGCCCCACCACGCGCACCACCCGCACCACCACGCGCACCATGCGCACGTGCTGCCTCCTCCTGGGCGGGCGCTCTCGGCGGCGGCTTGCGACGCTGGCGGCGCGGCCAGGGCAGCGTCGGCCGGAGGCGAGGCAGGGGCGGCGGCCGCGGCGGCAGGCGCGGCGTCGGCGGGCGGCGCCACCGCCGCCGCCGCTGCCGCCGCCGGCCCCGCGCTGCATGATCTCGCGGCGGCGGCCGCGGCGCAGTACGCGCAGGCGGCGGCGGCGTACCCCCCGGGCCACCCGGCGCACCACCACGCGCAGATGATGGCCGCGGCCGCGGCCGCGATGGCGGCCGCGCCCCAGCTGCAGCAGCAGCAGCAGCAGCAGCAGCAGCAGCAGCAGCAGCAGCGGCAGGCGAACAGCGGCGGCGCAACGGGCGCAGTGGCGGCGGCGGCGGCGGCAGCGGGAGCCTCGGCCGCCCGCGCTGGCGCGCCGCCCGAGCGCGACGCCGCGTCGGTGGCGGCCGCTTCCGTGGCCTCCCCGCGCGCGCTCTCGGGCGAACAACGGCAGGGGCAGCAGCAGCAATTGCAGCAGCAGCAGCAGCAGCAGCAATTGCAGCAATTGCAGCAGCAGCAGCAGCAGCAGCAGCAGCAGCAGCAGCAATTGCAGCAGCAGCAGCAGCAGCAGCAGCAATTGCAGCAGCAGCAGCAGCAGCAGCAGCAGCAGCAGCAGCAGCAGCAGCAGCCGCAGCAGCAGCAGCAGCCGTCCGACCCGCACCCGCACCACCAGCGGCCGCGCGGGGATCAGGGGGGGCGCGGCGTCAGCGGCCCCGGCCCCGGCGGGCGCGGCGGCGGCCTCCGCGGCGGCGGCATCGGCCCTCGCGGCGGCACCAGCAGCGGACCGTACCACCACCAAGCGCAGCACCCGCAGCACCTGCACCCGCAGCAGCACCCGCCCCCGCACGCGCCGCCGCACGCGCCGCCGCCGCCGCCCATGCTGCCGCCGCCCGGCGGCGGGCCCCTCCCTCCCCCGCACCCCCCGCACCACCCCCACCCGTACGCGGCCTACGGCCTCATGCCCATGCCCTCGCACGCGCCCCCGCCCCCGCCCGGCCACCCGGCCGCGGCCGCGGCGGCCGCGGCCGCGGCTGCAGCGGCCGCCGCCGCCGCCGGCCAGCACCCCCACCGCCACCCGGGCGCCGCCGCCGCCGCCGCCGCCCACGTGGCCGCATTTGCCGCGCAGCAGCAGCAGCAGCAGCAGCAGCAGCAGCAGCAGCACGCGGCCGCGCTCGCGGCCGCCGCCGCTTACGGCGGGTACGTGCTGGGGCCGCACGGGCAGCCCATGTTCCTGGGCATGCCGCCGCCGCCCATGCCGCCGCCCCTGCCGATGATGCCGCCGCCGCCGCCGCCGATGCCGCAGCAGCATCAGCGGGCGCCGGGCGGCGAGCGCGGCCTGCCGCCCGTGCCGCCGCACCAGCAGCAGCAGCACCGGGGGCCGCCTTACCCGGCGGGTCCGGGCGGGCCGCAGCAGCAGCTGCCCTACGGCTCCGCGCCCCGCCACTATCCGGCCTACCACGCCGCGGGCGCGGGCGCGGGCGTGGGCGCGGGCGCGGGTGCCTCTGGGGGCCCCCCCGTCACGCCGTATGGCGGCGGCGGCCCTGGCGGCGGCGGCCCTGGCGCCGGCGCGGGTGGCCGCGGCGACCGCGGCGGCGACCGCGGCTCGCGCCTGCCCTCGTCCTCGTCGATTGGGTACTCCCCCGGCGGCCCGCCGCACCACGGGCACCACGCCCACCACGCGCACCACAGCGTCGCGCACGGTGGTGAGGGCGGCGGCGGACGCGGCGGCGGCGGCGGCGGCGGCGGCGGCTTTCGCGGCGGCGGCGGCGGCGGCGGCGGCGGCCCGCCCCGCGCTGCTGCCGGCGCGCCGCCCTACCCCAAGCGCGGCCCGCCGCCCGCTCCTGGTGGCGCCGAGCCCCCAGCGGCCCCGTCGTCCGCAGCCGGCCCGGCCGCGGACGGCCAGACTTGAGTGACGATTATGACGACACGCAAGAAAACACTTTTGCGCAGAGCTTTTTTTTCTTCTTTTGGCTTTGGAAAACAAAATGAACCGAAACCAAAACACAATTTCCCCCCGCCCCCGCCCCCGCGCCCCTCCCGGGCAATCCCTCCCTCCCTCCTCTTTCCTAATTTCTCTTCAGCCGCGCGCGCGCGCCCTCTTGCCCGGCCGCCGCTGCCGCTGCCCCGCCAGCGCCGCACGAGCGCCTGTCGGCGCGCGCAAAAAGGCGCCGCTGGGCGCGCGGAGAGCTGCTCGGCGCGGCACCACCGGGCGGCGCCGGTGGCGGCACGGCGCCGCGCGCGCGCTGCGCGCGGCTTGTGCGCCCTCCTCTCCCGCGCGCCAACCGCCGCCTGTCCTTTCGCCCCATTCCCGCACACACACACGCCTCGCGGGACGCCCGCCCTTCTGCCCCGGCTTGTTCTGTCCGCCGCCCCCCGGAAGATAAAAAAAAAACAAATATGTGGAATGGCTAATTTTTTGGGGCGCCGCACATTTTTATTTTTGGAGCCCTCCCCCTTTTTTTTTTCCCTCCCCGCGCCGAATGCCAACAATTCCGCTCACACGACCCGAGAAAGGGATGCTGCCATCTCTTGGATCCCACGCGCCGCACGCCTTGCGCACCGCCCCCCCCCCCCCCCCCCCCCCTTTTCCCGCCCACCCCCCCACCCCCCCCCCCCCCCCCCCCCCCCCCCCCACCCCCCCCCCCCACGGGCCCGCCTGCGGGCCCCCCGCCCCCGCTCGGGCGGGCGC
>Ga0105054_10013113_pt1 | contig 10043 bp, 6 predicted proteins | sample BON02_FD_78091 | JGI IMG/M metagenome (GOLD analysis project Ga0105054, IMG submission 78091) | Freshwater microbial communities from Lake Bonney liftoff mats and glacier meltwater in Antarctica - BON-02 (megahit assembly) | ecosystem: Environmental > Aquatic > Freshwater > Ice > Glacier... | reverse complement strand
GCACATTCAGCTATAATAGGAATGCGATTGGACTTGCCGTTGCATACGCTTCAGCCATACGCACTCATTTGTCGGTACATGGCACCGCTCACCCCACGAGTGCCGCTTCTGTTCGCCCTCGATTGGCAGCTGATTGTCTCATCCGCAGCGCCGTTGACATTTCTCATCCTCGTCAGCAGGGAAACTCTCCTGCAAGCTCGACTGATATCAGTGGCTTTGTCCGCAGTGATATTATCATTGACCGTGGTGCAGGTACAGTCGGGGGGGGTGGCCATCCTTCGCTGGTTTCTAGCATGCCTCCAGGCGTCGTTCACGGTCCTTATGACTCTGTTTCTGCCCCTCCGTCGTCGGGCCGAGGTAACTACCTGCCTACGCAAAGTCAAGCATTGTATCACAGCGTCTCTTCCAGTCCCCCGGCTCGCTGTTCCTCCTCTGGCTTTGACGGTGTCAACGAGGAAGCCAATGTTCGCGCGAGTGCCACCGTCGTATATGGGCATACCAATGTCCGTGCGAGCGCTGTGATGACCGAAGACAACGACGACGGTGCCAATATCGGTAATTTGGATCACATTCTCAGCGACATCCTCGGCGCTTCATCCAGGGTCGCAACTCCTCTCGACCTTGATCTGGCTTTTGGCGCCGTCCACGTCACCGACGGCCTTTCATGCACTTCACTACTCTCTCCACTCTCCCCCCTCCCACCTCCCATCACCCCTCCTCCTTCTTCTGCTGCTGCTGGGGAGTCCATCTGAGATCCAAGAGTTTTCACTATCATAATAATCTTTTTCCCCTACTGGTGGTTGTCTTACAATAAAATTTTCTATCTCTCTAACCAAAATGATATTTCTCTCTTTCCAACCAGACAGACATCGACACCCACACCGAGATGTTGCACGCCGTCATGGCAAACATCCCCCCCGGCCCCGTCATTCCCGTCCAGACCTTTTCTGATGCGCAGGTCAGGCACGAGATGAGCACCGCCTGCGTACAAGCCCTGACACTCCTTCCTGCTGGCAGCGAGTTCAACACTGTGCGCCTCACTCGACAATTTGATGTTGAGATGGCACCAGGATCTTCAGCGTTGCTGTTTCCCGCGTGACGTCGGAGCCGCATCAAACGGACATCAACTCTCTCCTGGATGCTGTTTCTCAGAGCACTGCCACCCTATCATCACACGGTCGAGGACTCAGATCAAGTCCAAGTGCAGACATGCCATCCAGGACATTGACAGCCTCCTTCATACCACTTACTTCGCCCACGCTGCTGTGCATTTTGATCTCCACCAGCCTATGGACTACCTGATCGGCGCTTCGAAGATCAACAATTGCTGCGCGGATATTCACCTCCGCCGCTTTGTCGACCCTGGGGGTCGCTTCATGATCAAGGTAGTGCTGGACAACAATGGCACTGGTTTAGGCTGTGCCTCTGTCAGTGCACTGCGTAAGGCTGATACTGATGACCAGTTTTGGTTGTTGGGCAGAGGAGACATGACTCTCACAGCTAATGGTCTGTAGGCCAATTTTCAATCACTTCTTTGGCACCAGAACATGTGCTCATGTGCCTGCATCAGTCGTTGCAGTTGTGTTTACGCGGTTTCATTGGCCCTCCCGGGCGAGCGGCAGCGAAGGGGCTTTAGCCCCGAGCTGCCCCTCTCCACATGGTCACGACCAAACCCAGGGAATTTTCATTTTTTTCCATTTTTTTGTCCGGACTTGCGGCGGCCGTAAGTCGACCAAAATTCGGCCTGCGACAGTTCTGTCGCAAACTCTTCTGTCGCAAGTCGTCAAAACGCAGACTTGCGGCGGCCGCAAAAAAATTGAAAAACAAATCCCCCAGAGTTTGGTCGTGACCATGTGGCCTAAACCTTAAACCCTTCGCCGCCGCGCACCCGGCCTTCGGCCAATCTGCTCTCACCACTTTGGTCCCACAACATATGTTTGTACATGTAACAGTTTTTGTTTTGCAATACACGCGATATTATCTGTTTCAAATTTCCGTCTCGTCCTTCATATTATCGTCCTTCTCTGACATTTGGATCGTGTTGCCCATGGTCGTTGTGCGTGTTCACCAAGTTGACATGGACGCCTACGCGCTCTCCTGCAACACATTCCCAAACTTGCTCGTAGCCGACTCGATTCTGGGTAAGATTGCATGGGTGAGAGACACTGTGTTCCCCACCATGGCTTGCCTCATTCATATGAATTACATGACTCCTTCCTACGTGCAACATGACTCATTCAAGATCTGCAATTTTCGTCCAAGTACCTTCGCATTCATGTGCCAGTGTGTCACACGACTGAGATAGGCCATGATGTATGTCGTATTGGTCCCAGTTGTCACTGCTGGAGGTGTGTGTGTGTAGAGAGAGAGAGAGATAGGCTGTGATGCATGTTGAACTGGTCTCCGTCGCCATTGTTGGAGGTATGTGCGTGTGTGTATGTAAAGAGACCCGGAGAAAGTGTGTGTTCTTGTGTGCGTGTCACACTGGTCTCCATCACCACGGCTAGAGGTGTCTTGGTGATCAAAATCTACCTGAAATCTATGAAAATGCCACATATAGACCTGTGTAAGAGAAATAGACTCAGTATTACTTCCAAAAAGTGACTGCCTTTCATTCCCCATACATATTCACCTTAAGTGCTGCTAACGTGTCCTGGAACATTGCCCATCTACGCATGATGGTGACATCGCTCTTTACGAAGCTCATTTCCCGCGTACAATAGTTTTTCGCGCGCCACTCGGGTCACCATTGCGACCAAAAGATTTCAAGCACAAGAACCGAGTTTTTTAGTGCGCCAAGGATTTTCAGTACAATGATCGATTTTTTGCCGCGCAGACAAAGAAAGTCTGCACAATTAAACTAAAAAGACTCTGCACAATTAAAGGAAAAGTGAAAATTCAGACGGTGCACTTTTCAATAAAATTAAAAATCTTTGTCCTCAGACTTTCTAGAACATAAGAATCCTGACGGCACACTTTCGAGAGAACCAAATCCTTGTTGTCGCACTCTGCGGGAAAAAAAAATCTTTGTCGGCGCACTTGTCAGAAAATAAAAGACTTTGTTGGCGAACTATTGAAATTGTGACAGCGCTCTTTTCAGTAATCAAACAAATTGGTTGGCGCACCTTTCAGAAAATGAAACTCCTGACAGCGCACTTTACAGACAAAAAACAACTTGGCCGGCAGACTGTCCAGAAAATGCAAATCCTGGTGGCGCACTTTTCTGAAGATAAAAATCTTGGTCGACGCATTTTGCAGAAAATAACAACCCTGGCGGCGCACGTTGTAGAAAATAGGAATCTTGGTTGGTGCACTATTCAGAAAATAAGGACCTTGGTGTCACAACCAGTGAAGAAAACAACTTCTCAGAATCTTTGACTCCGAATTCATTCGGTAATCAATGGATAAATAGATTAAAACAGCGCCAAACAAATCACTGCGCAGTGTGGGGTGCGCGGTTTTGTTTTTGTGGCGCCAGCAGCCAATTTTTGAAAATGTGGCATTAGTAGCGCGTTGGAGAGAGCATAGCATGTCCGGGGTTTTTTTGGTGATCTTTTGGCTGCTAAACTTCCTCCAAAAGAGGTGTTTTAGTACACAGAATTCACTCGCTTCGAAATTATACTACTGACCATCTTGGGCTGTGATCAGCAGAACCTGGAAAATTTTCAATCAGACTGCAAGTTGTCTGGGCACAGGTTAGCACACATATTTGCTAATGGTTGGCCAACCGTTGCACAGCGTTACACAAACGCAAAATCGACCTTGCTGGAGGCGCCCACAGGGACATTATTTTTCTATTACAAAGACGTTAAACAAGAGATTGTGCACACATTACTGTTGGAGGGATATGGTGTGTCGAATAAGTGGGCGATCATGATAGACAGGGGAGAGGACTCTAATAGTAATGCAACTTGGACTCCAGCAGGAAACAGCGGACCTTCGGCTCAGGATTGTTAGTGTGCCAGAGATTTAGGAGCAGGCGCGGAGAAATGGCATGGAAATAAAGAAGAATACAGAAAAGTCTAGTAATTGTGATAGTTATCTTACAAGTGTTGACGTACTTTGTTTCGTATGAACTATTTCGGCATTGAATTTGTGTTGTGCAAATTGTATCTCAAGAGGTTTGAATTAAAATAGGTTTGTTATTTGACACTTTCTTGATTACTGTTTGTGTCGTTGTGATCACTCAGTATTGAAGTTCCAATCATTTTCAACACCAATGAATTGACAATAAAAAAAAAAAAACTTGCATCCCAGAATGATTGAAGAAAAATATTTTTAATGCAAAAAAGCGCCGCAGGGCCAAATCTTTTTAAAAGACAAAATGCGCCGTAGGCAAGACTTATCAAACAACTGCCAAAATGCGCCGCAGACCAGATTGTTTGACTGATTGTCTGTTCTATTGATAAGTATGTCATTCATTTTAAATCTTTTTTTTAGGATCTCCTTTGTGGACTCATTCAATTGATGAATTAATAATTTGATGAATCAATGAATTAATGAATTAATGAATTAATTGAACTTTGACCAGCCTATTGTACGTTTGTTTTGCCCACTGGGCGCAGCGTTTTAAAGATCAAATCTTGAAAGTTCCGTCACAAGTCACGCCTTTTCCCCAATTGAAGCGGCCACGAATCGATGAAAAAAATTGAAAGGAACAAAAAGGTAAAAAAATCGAACAATGTCGAAAATTCAGGAATAAAAATTGCTTAAAATTTCGACTTGCGGCCACTGCAAGTCGACATGAGTAAAAAAATGTGCAAAGCAGGGACCAAAAACGGGACAAAAGTCAGATATTTGAAATAAATTTTCTGAGAATTGCGACTAGCGGTCGCCGCAAGTTTCTGAGAATTGCGACTAGCGGTCGCCTAAACCCTAAACCCTAAAAAATGAAGAAAGGCAAAGTTAGAAAAACGGACAAACGTGGAAATAGAGGGGGGAAACGTGGAAAAAAGGGTAGGTAAGGCACCACACGGCCCGGTGTCCTCCAAGTAGTGCTCGTCAAGATTGTGACTGAGATATTCTTGTAGCCATGCGCATTCAGGCGAAAGCCCTCCATCACCTCTGATTAGCACATCACAGACCAACCCACTAAAAGTATATAAATATGTATTGCCCAGAACCTAGAACGTGCAGGCAAGGGCTGAATACCAACTTTTACTGAAATGCTGGTGGCTGGAGAGCTGTGGGGTAAACGCTGAGTCAAACTTGAATAGATTTGACTAATAGACGCAAACGTGTGAATAAAGAGGAACCCTCTATTTGGTGACATCGAGTTTCCTCCTTTCCTCTCTCTGTCTTTCTCCTCTTAAGGAAACCATGGCAATTTTGAGGGTGGTGTCAGAAATCTGGTTTTCGAATTATGGCAGCGGGGAGTGGCCTTAGGGCGTGCTGGCGGATCTTCCTGAGACAGCAGCAGCGCAAACACCTGAGCACTTGTGTTTGACTCACCAATCAAGGTGAGTCAAGAACAAGTGCTGCTAGCTGCAAACAGCTGGATTTTGGATCAACTTGACCATAATTTGCAATTGCATGCAATAGGATATAAGAGGCATTATTTAATATCTCTGCACTGTGACAAATTCAATACCTGCTATCGTTTTTTTTGGTGTAGATACAGAAATCTTCGCAACTACCTTCCTCCCATTCACACTGCTTTTCTTTTCTCTCTTCCCACACCTCTGCCATTCCACACTTTCTTTTTTTCTTGGGTTGCGAATGCCCAGATTAATCACTGGACTGAGGGTCGTGTCTGTCCGTCGATCAACTTAGTTTGCTGTAGAAATGTTGGAATATAGACCCACAAATTGAAAAATATGTCGCCAAAATATGTGGCGCCAAAATTCAAATATGTGGCGCCAAAATTCAAATACATAGCGCCAACCTTCAAATATTAGACACAAAATTCAAAATAAAAAAATTTTTGTACCACAAAAAACCTCCCTCCTTGTACGAGAAAACCTCCTGGCGTCACTGATTCGTCACTCACCCTCCCCCCCATCGGTGCTAGCAAAAAAATAAAATCCCCATCCCTTTCTTTCTTTCTTTCGTTGGTTGTCGAAGACCCAACCTAATCACTGAACTAAGCGGGTGGTAAGCGCCCGATTAACCACTCAAGAGCCAAAAAAATGTCCTGGACTGGAGCCGACTTAGTTTTGAGGCCGACCCTGCTGGTGAGTAATACAATTCACAATGTTGGTGGGCTAGCATATATCCTTAGGCTAATCAATCCCCACAATCAATCTCCTTAACTACCAAAAAACGTAGCGCCCAGGGAATGGTGCCTCCCCACTTGGGTAGGAAAGGTACCAAGTCATCCTAGTGTCCTCCAAGCAGTGCTCGTTAAGATTGTGACAGAGAGATTCATTGGCAATGCACCTTTGGCGAAGCATGATACAAGCTTCTTGGCAGCACATCACAGATCAGCCCACTAAAAGGACAGAGACCTAGACTACGCGTGTTCAATGGGAAGGGCACGTGACAGATTTGGGAGAAGTACAGATACATCCACCTCACATATTTTGGAAACTGGCCTAGCACGCACCCTTTCCCCCCCTTTGGTGAGTTTTTGTTTTTGTTTTTGTTTATTATAGCCGCCACACCTCTAGTACTCCAATTACAGCAGGAACACAAACGCACGGTGTGGGGTAATAAGGAAGCCCGGAAACACCCAACCAAATTGAATGGCACTCCTGCAATGGTCATTGGACTCGGAACCAATCATGTTCGTAGGTGTTTTGTTTTTGTTTATTATGACCGACACACTACTAGCAATCCAATTAAGTCAGGAACGCATACGCATGTTGTGCGGTAATAAGGAGGCCTGGAAATGCCTGGATATGTGTGCCTCTGATTTTTCTCAAAAATCTCAAAATGCATAACCTTAAAATGTGAGGCCTTGGGAAGCCCAGCTTGACGCCAAAAAGCTCTGCCCTTCTTCCTGTCCGCTGCAATCCGGAGAGGATACCCTTCGTGGCCAGCACCCCAATCACCTATCCACGAGAAACGACTGATAAGCGCAGAACAACCACAACCAACAGCAGCTCATTGCACCATCACGACAGCGTGCCATCCAGACCACATTCGCTTATCTGCACTGGTGCGGAGCCAATCCACCCAGTTCACGCAAGCTCCCAGCTTGGCCGCGCGGCCGTGGCCCCCCAAAACGAGGTCATTTTCCAACCATTTTGGCGGGGTTTAGGGTTTAGGGTTCAGGTGGGGTTTGTGGGGAGTAATTTGAGTTCGTGGTCAAAGTGTCAAAAAACTCTTGAAGTTGATCCTCATCTGGGAAGATGTATACGCCAGTTAAGTGAAAAGTGTTATTGTATATGACGGAGATGAGGGACCAGGTGACCGCCTGGTGCAGAATCAGCGAAGATCCGTCCCCATGTCCGTGACCACTTTGCCTCTTATCTACACATCTACTATTTTTTTCCCGTAATTTTATTGACAACACCACTCAGCGATTTCATTGTGACAAAAAAAAACTGTTGTCACAGGTCAGAAGTGTCAGGCCGCCTCTGTGTCACTGTCCTCGGTATCCCCGTCGAGGTCAGTTCGTGACCGCACTAGAGACAGCATGAAAATCCCATCCACTGCGGAAAATCTCATCAGGACCAAATTGTGCATTCAGTTGATGTTCAGTCAGGATAATAAAGTCACGATCAAGAGATGGGAAGATGTCGAGGTCTTGGTTACACTTCAATTTTTCAGGGGTCATACCACGAATACTGAGGGTAAGACAGTGGAGAGGTCAAGTAGAGGGAAAAGAGGAAGACAATTGTTTTTTTTCCTTTCTGTTACTATCAGCGTTACTAGAGAGTGTGCTGGACCGTTTACCCAAACAAGATGTGTTTAGCGGGGCTTGTCCTAGAACCGCAGGCGTTGTCTGAGACACATGTATCTGCGAGGGTGGAATGTGCTAGCCGTGTGGACCAGATGATAGTGGCCGTGTGTGTGGAGAAGTTCCAGTCTCTATGCGTTGTTGGTGTTGAATCAACACCAAATTAAGTGTGTGTAAGTTTGTTTCTGTGATTTGTTTGTTGGATGTTATGCCACCACACACTGTGACTAGCCCTCCAATTACATCAGGAACGCACACAAGTGGTGTGCAGTAATAGGGGACCCCGGAAGCGCCCGGCCCGAGGGCACTCCCGTAATGGACCTTGGACTCAAAGGCATACACATGTTGACAAATAAAAGAGAAATAGAACAAAATACACACAGAGTTTTTTGTTTTCATTGTATTTTTGATGTATGTAGGTGTCAAGGGGTACGCTTATTGTCTTTATCCTAACATACATGAGGGGTTGGTTGGTTGGGTGTCAGCTCAGGAACCCAGGGTTTTCCTTGAAGAAAAGCATTTGTTCCACAGACCATTTTGTGGTACAAATTTTTGGTCACCTTTTTTTGTGGGGAAAACAAAAGCGGGAAAAACAAGCATTGCGTCAAGCTGACACAGGAAAACAAGTAAAGACGACGATTTTGTTGTTTTCAGCATCACTGTGTAAGAAGTGACAGTCTAGAGACACAGCGTGATCATGACAAAGTGTGTGAAAACCAACATAGATACAAAAGATCAAGACGAGTCAATACATGATTGAAAGGTTAATTCGACAATTCTGTATATTGAATCAAGGTCATACTCCTCTGAATCCCTCACTCCCTCCAAAACCCTCCCTACTCTGTTTGGGTATGATTGAGTGTACCAGTGAGAGTACCAGAGAGAGACAGAAAGAGAGAAACATAGAGAGAGTGTGAGTGTGTATGTGAGTGTGTATACGTGCATGCATGTACCCTGGTATGTGTGTGTGTTATATTTATGATTATATATATATGTATGCATATACACATGTGTACATGTATATATACATATCAATATATGTATGCCAATATATATATGCATATATATATATACACACACATATATATATACATACAAATATATATATATATATATATATCTATATATGTATATATACATACATATGTATATATGTATATATTTATACACATATACGAGCACATAGAGCTTCCAGCAAAGCTAGTAGACTATTTCCAACGAAGGAATAAAAGCAACATCGATCAAATATGTATGTATATATAATGCTCATCCGAGCGGTTGCCACCGCTTGCTTGTGTGTTGAATGTGATTCAAATCAGTTGAACCGATTAAGAACATTCAACGGTTTAGTTTTCCAACAGCAGGAATTTTTTTACCGGAGATTTCGAATGTGGGATCCAAAAATCAATTCGGTAAAAAATCGCATCATTTGCGATTTACGAAAGGGGGGAGGGTTGGTTGGTTTGTTAGGGTTATGGGCTACTTTTCGACATTATCAGTGTCTGTTTTGTAGATTGACGATTGCTTTTATTACTTGAAACAGTAATTTAGTACCCTTGCTTGAGGGTCTATGTATCTCAAATCTATATATATTTGATTTCTCAGTTTTTTAAGTTTTTGCCGGAATCGAACCGACGACCTCGGGACTGACAGTCCCGCGCTGACCAACTGAGCTAGTTTTACATCGTCTCGGATAGTCTGTTTGTTGTTATAAGCCCCGAGAATCCTTACTTCGCCTCCCGCCGTGGGCTCGAAGTAAACCCCCTGAAAGTGTATCCACTCGGGTAGCGTAGCTGATCCTGCGGTCCTACCAAAAGTACACCACCGTCCAGAACCACTCTACTAGAAAACGGCGGGAAAATGGCAGAAATGTAACCTCGTTTCGGGCAAGGCCTCAGTGGCCAGCGACATGGGTTGGCTATGAACTGGTCAACTTGATCAATTTCGGGCTTGGATTCCTGCGTGCTCGCTTACTGCAGCTCTCCTGCTCCGCTGTTTTCCCTCCAATCTTTCTACAACTACGCAAGGGGCCATTGTGAAGCTGCGCAAGCTTCGAACTGTTCTGGGGTATGTTGGGAAGATGAGATGGGGGGTGGAGGGGTATTAGTGCTGCAGGACGTGGGTACAATGAAGTCCTTGCGTTGGAGGTGCGAAATGTGGGTTGATTGCGTCGAACGAAAAAGAAGTGCAAAGCTTCCTT
>Ga0105054_10013112_pt1 | contig 10044 bp, 10 predicted proteins | sample BON02_FD_78091 | JGI IMG/M metagenome (GOLD analysis project Ga0105054, IMG submission 78091) | Freshwater microbial communities from Lake Bonney liftoff mats and glacier meltwater in Antarctica - BON-02 (megahit assembly) | ecosystem: Environmental > Aquatic > Freshwater > Ice > Glacier... | reverse complement strand
GCCGGGGGCAAATACCAGGACCCCTTTCCTTCCTTTCTTGGGTGACCCAGGGCGCTACGTGACTTGGTATACATTTTAAAGCTGTTTTGCGCACCCCCCCCCAGTTTACTTGCCCTTTATTTTACCACACCAGGACTCCCCTTGCTTGTGGGTCTTCACAGTGAAAGCCTCCAAAGCCTTTGTAATGTCTTTCGTTTTTAATGTTGCTTACTCCTCTCGCTGAGGTTACTCCTTAATAAACACTTTTAAATTTAAAAAAAAAAAAATGTAATCAAACGCTCGACGGATCAAGAGCTCAAGATAATGCAATTTGACCAAGCACAACCCATTTGTGGAGGGGACGCCGCGCGGTAAAAGCGTCAGCTCTTCAAAAGCGTCCGCGCCTCAAAAGCGTCCGCAGGTATGGGGCATTCTGAAGACTCGCGTGGGAGGGTGACTGCAACGCCTGCACTGTGCCCCTTGCGCACGGGGAGGGAGACGAGGCCCTAGAGCCCGAGCACAAGGAAGACGCCTCCTCGACCGCGAGCAAGAAGAGCACGCCGGTAGAGACACCTCTCGACCAGCTTTTCGAGACCTCTCCCTCAGCCGCCGGTGGCTCGCCAAAATGGACGGCTGGCGTCGACAGTGTGTCTAATGCGAGAGGCTTTTCTAATCCTGTGGTAAGTGCCCAACCAAACGTGATTGTGCGACTAACAGCCGTTCTCAGCCTCGTACATGCAGCCTGACCAGGTGGAAGGTTGAGGTGGCTGCCCAAACATGCTGTCGTGTGCCTTTTCTTTGCTCTCTCGTCTACCCGTGAGCTTTCTGGTGACGTCGGCTCTGTATTGCGCACGACATCGTTCTGCGTTAATGTGAACAGTATGATTTTGGCTTGTCTGCACAGGTCAAGCAAAATGAGGGAGAGCAGACGATACTACCCCTGGAATTGGACTCTGTTCCCTCCGATGCGCAGATGGATTTCGACGAAAAGGTTGCAAAGATCAAGCATGACATGGAGCAGTCTCTGCGGCGGGTAAGAGACCTGGGGGCGCATCTCAGGGCGGGGTCAAGCACGCTGGCAGCCTTAACCAGCAAGATCGAGAATCAGATACTGCTCTGCTCAAATGATTCAGTGTTGGCGACTTTTCAGAATAATAGCCAACACATTTTAATTTCCGATCACATCAGAGACCGATTTGTTGGCTTGGAGCAACATGCAGAGCAAGAAAAGAAGGCAAAATATGTCACAAATCTTGCCAAGTGTATTTCCAGCACAGAACAAACAATTCTACTAGAGCTGGCACAGAGTTATGATGGTGATGGTGGATTTTCTCCTTTAACTTACCGCGCGTTGCTATTACATTTGTCCCAATGGATGAGGACTCGGCTGCATCGCAAGAAAGATTTAGCCATCGTTTTTTCGTGGGCATTTCACGTGAGGACCAAGAAAAAATATGCTAGGTGTGTCGCCACCGCTGAGAATCGTCACGATCTCACAAGACTGACGAATTCGTTTGAGGCGCTTTTTGAAAACGTGAGTGCAAAGTGTGCGATTGCGCACGGCTCTGGCGGCACTGCATATGCTGATTCAATCGGAAAATTGAGCGCTGAACTCTTGCCAACTCGCGATGCATCAACACAACAGCCTGCACAAGACACAATTGGAAAAGTGGCAGATGTGTTGGATATAGCCAACATCCCTCTTCAGAATTTTAACACAGCCATCGATATTTCACCAAGTCCTTCAGTGCGGTGGGGTTGTGCAGGAAAGTGTGGTTTCAAGGGATCTTTCGATTTGGTCTCGCAGCGTGAAAAAGCATGCCACCTCAGCAACTCTATGGGTCGGGACAAGAAGCAAGACCCTGCAGTGAGAATGAGATGAAAGAGGCGCAGTGGATGTGCGAATACAAGTGTGGTTACTCTAGTCGTTTCAAAGATGTTGAAGTACACGAAGACACCTGCACAAAGAATCCGAATAGAAAAATGGAAACGGCTAGGCCCTGCACCACCAACAAAAAGGTCTGTTCCGGATGGGGGTGCGAGTTTCAGTGCGGGTTTTCGAGCAATTTCCAGGAAGTAGAGGAGCATGAGAAATCGTGTTTGATGTCTCCGACGAAATAAACGTCGAGCGACACCTCTGTCGCAGCAGATGCAACGAACGAGGCAAGTACTCTCAAAGAAAATGTGCCAAAGTCTCCGTCTGGCACGTTTGGGTGCGAGTGGGACTGTGGCTTCAAAGAACCCTTCGAAATCACGCTAGAGCACGAGAAAATATGTTCTCTGCAGCCCGTGGCGAATGCAAAAAAATCATTGGATGTCGTCAAAATTCATGTCGGCAACATCTTGAAGGGGGTGGATGCTGTCATGAGTAAAATACAACAGCCAGCAGCGCGTGCCAGCACAGCAGAAATCTCAAACCCAGTTGCACGCGAAACTGCTGTTAGCGAGACTCCAGACATTGATATGACAAAGACTGCGCCCATCGAAATCTCTTCTGCTGCAATGCCCGAAGCACCTGCGATCCATACGCACGGGGAGGGGTGGGAACAGCGCTTGTCAATATACAACGTTACTGCTACGGAGCTCTCTGCCGCTCCTGCTCAAGGATTGCAACTTGCGGACGAAAATATTCACCGTAGTTTCGCACAACTTGAAACCCACCAGAAAACCATCTTGGTGCACGCATTTGCTGTGAATCTGGAAGACGTCACCAGAGAAATCGCACAAGCCGTCGATGAGGCAGAGGCGAGTATAGCAAAGCGAGTATAGCAACTACCGAGCCTCGCCGCACCAACACCAATTCCGACAAAACTCACGCAACAAAAGACAATCTCAACGCTGGTACCTGGCCTCAAACCTCTTTGCGGGGCGACAACATTGTTGTTTCGCCCTTTGGTGCGAACACATTGAACGCTTTGTGTTCTCCCGTGATTCAACTTCAGATTGCCATGAGCCCTGTGAGTCCAATGAGCTCGGAACTCATGTCACTAAATTTAGCAACTTTTGGCCATGTCGACGTGGTGCAGTCTCAGGCTCTGTCTGTCTGAACTCGAGCATAGTGTTGTACTTGAAATTGACTCACAGTACCAAAAGATGATACTGTCTGGCACGAACGGAAGACTCAAGTTTTTGGGCGATGTTGGTACGACATGCATTTATACTTCGCTCAAGCACGGCGTGTAGCAACTTTGTGATTTCTTTTTTTCTTTTCGCCCCTGTTTTGTTAATACATAAAGCCGAATCTTAAATCGATAACCCATATTGATTTCGATAAACCATACTGATTTCTTCGCATTTTCTGTGTCAACCCCCTAGCCCCTCGCGTTGCGAACCCCAGGGGATAGGCTTTCCTATGTGGCCCCAGGGGAGGATTTTCGCCGGATAATTTTTCCAGCAAAATTCTCCCCCGGGTTCGATTCTTTTTGAAGTAATGTCCAACGGTATCGGCGAAGCGCGGCGCCGGAACGACTGATGACAGATCTGGCATAGTGTATGCTTGGGAGCACAGCTTCCGTGGCAGGGGTATGTGAACACCGCCGCTCTAAGATACTAATCCACTTTCGACATCGCAGCTGCCGGCGCCGCGCTTCGCCGATACCGTCGGACATTTAGACATCACTTAAAAAAGATATGGAACCCAGCGGAGAATTTTTTTTGAAAATTCATCTGGCCAAAATTCTCCCTTGGGGCCACATAGGAAAGCCTCTCCCCTGGGGTTCGCAACGCGCCTTGCCGTTTCAAGTAAAAATGACACGTGTGTCTCGACAAGTACGTGTATCCAGCCTATTTTGGATTCAGAAAAATACAGCGGGGAACAGTGCCAGGTGTCAATACCTTCAAGAAAATTAATTTCAGATTCAACACACATAAAACCATGTTTCTGTCTGGATTCTGAACTTTGAAAATGAGGGATAATCACATGCTGGGTAGATACTGTGGTTTGAACATGTTGCTTGAGGTTGTCCCAGTATACAGTACTGTACACACCTGGCGATTGAGTTCACGTGCACGGTTTGACTGATATTGCGTGCACTGTAAGCGATAACGTAGTTTAGGTATGGTTTAGTTCTCATTGTTTTAGTCCCTTTTTCCTTCTAAAAATAACCGTTGGGACTAAAAAAATGACATCTAAACCACGCCTAAACTAAACTATCTCGTTCGTGATCCGATCTTGTTCGTGGGCAGCCCTTGGCGCGCGACGGCAGATCTCGTTCATGGGCGTGTCTTCAAAGCCAGGCCTCCCAAGAAGTGGTATATTTATGCGAGACACTCGGTGATTTTGGATACATACAGACTGCAGCTGCTGACTTTTTCGAGGACAACTTCGCATGCATCACTATGAGCGAAAACCCTGTGCGCCGAAAGTTGTCTCGACATATTGATATCCGACGATGTTTTAATCGTAAGTTGGTCAAAGCTAATATTGCTAAACTTATCCCACTTCGCACACAAAAAATGACCCTGGTGGCTGATGCTTTGACGAGAGGTCGACTTTCGCCATCCTTTATTTCACATCGCAAAGTCATGTTAGGACAAGTTTCTTTTCTTTGAAATCTTAAGGTACCTGACATTCTATCTTTACAAAAAACAATCCAGAGATTTAGATTTGTACACACATATTCTACCTGAATTACATGAAAGCATTTTTTGGGGGTCATATTTAAGAGTTGCTCAATGTCGATACCTCCACATTGTGAATGGGGGAGAGCGATAAACCTTGCTTAAGAAACGCCCACGAACGAGATCTGCCGTCGTGCGCCAAGGGCCGCCCACGAACAAGAAGAATGGATCACGAACGACATAGTTTAGTTTAGGAATGGTTTACATTTCATGTTTTTAGTCCCAACGGTTCTGTTTAGAAGATAGCAGGGGCCACAACGCAGAATTTGCGTACGAGTTTTGGAAGCATCGAATAAACATGCTTAGCACAAAGCTTGCCACAGTGTCTTTATGCGTTGACCTTATCCCCGGTCAACGTTTTTGCTCTGTCTGAGTCTCCAAATACTTTGTCTCTGAGGACAAATTATGGTGAGTTTGGAGCGATCATTTAATGAAAATTTATAAACAAGCTGTCAATACGTTTATACAGTATGTGTATGTACGGTATCATAGTATTAAAATTGCACTTTCTTGTTGTTTGCCCCTTTTTTTTGGCGGAACGGTAGGACTGTTGTCCCGAATTCGAGTCGCTGAAACGCAAATAGCAATTATTGGCACGATTTGGGATTCAAGAAAGTTTTGGTCACTGGCAGGCGCGCGCCTGTAAAATGGAAACTTTGCAAACCACACGGAATTTTGAGACATGTACGGGCCTTTTCGGTGTTGAAATTTCTGGAATAGAAGGTCTTCTCTTTGACGTTTCAAGTTCTGGGTGAAAATGGGCTATGTGTGTATAAATATACTGCAGACTGTCTGTAGGTAATATGCATTTCCGGAATTTGAATTGTTTGACTGAATTTTTATATCAATTATGCCCTGGATGCCAATAGTTTTGGAATTAATTGTGACACCAATTAATACATATTTTCCGACTCGGAACAGCAGCTGGTGAAATTCATGAATGTGAACTCAGGCTGGAAAGCAGTTCTTCTTTTTGATGTCTATTTTCTGAGTCCGACTTTTTGTAGGTCTCATGGAAAAAAACGAGGGTTTGGCGGTACAAAAATAGGTCTCTGTTGGAACAGACATTTTTCAAAACTCGGATTGGCTTCGAAGTGTTGTGCACGAGAAGGTGGGGCGGGCATGCAACCGGGGCGGGTCAGGTAGGGCAATCTCTGCGCTCTGTGTCTCTCGCCATCTTAAGACCTGCAAGCATATCAAGGGCCTGTCAAATACTGCCAGTGAGTATTTCGCGTTTGAGCAGGACGCAAAAAATTGCACCCAACCCAACCATGATGGCTGCTTGGTTGGGAAAAGCCAAAGAGGGTGCATCCGGGACCGGGATCCATTCTACGGCTGCGTTCGCCACATAATGCAATGAGGCTGTTAAGTCAAGTGCAATGCTCTGAGGAGGCGGAGACTGTCACGGTAGAGAGCGAGGGGGAAGAAGAGGAGGAGGAAGAGGAGGCGGAAACAGTTGGCAAGGAGAGGGAAGGAGGTTTGGAGATTCGCAGAAGGAGCGGGGCGGGTGGGGGTGATGGGGAGCAGGAACTAAGAGGCCAAGAGGAGGAGGAGGGTTGGGTGCTGGTGATGAGGAGCGGGAGGAGGGGGGGGGGACAAACTCACACAGTAAGCTCTCATAATGCAACAATTGATGATTGCTCGAATCGCAGACATACCCCTGCCCACTGAAGATATATCATCTTTGGTGTCACTTATCGAATTTCAGAATACCTTGACTGTTTCAACAAATATGTGTTGGGTTTCCCTAATTGTGTACCTATCTGTATTCACATAGACTGGTCACAAAACATATTTGTGACTCTCACATCAGGAAGGGACGCTCACCATCTGTGCCTGTTTTCGAGAGTGCGAGGAAAAAATGGACTAAACCACGAATCCCCCACTGCTCCCAAATGACAGTGCAGGAATTAGGGACCTGTTCCGAACATTCTTGTTCTGAACAGTTGTGGGTGCACGTATATTTTTGACACACATAGACATACTTGGAGGGGCGGGGTAATTTCGAGATTCGATCATACTGATCCAACAGTTTCCCGGCTTTTCCCGCTCTTCTTGCTTGGTTTATACTTTCATTTCCCTGGAAATTACCAAATCATTATATTTGCTCCACAAATTGGCTCTTTTTCTGTACACTTTTTTACACAAGTTAGATCGTCTTTTCTTTGTGCCTCTTCCAGCGTGCGCAAGCGCGCCTGCCGGGCATGTTTTTGGTGTAGATTTTCAGTCGCGGGCAACTATTCAAAGAAAAATAATTTATACCCGGACAACAATTGGTAAATCAACAATTTCCGTCCCGGATTTCCACATCAACTTCGGAATATATATATACATTTATTTACATATATGTATGCGTATTTACATATATCCCCAGGACCTTGTCCAACAAAATCACTGATGCACACCCCTGAAACACGAGGGGAGGGGGTGTCCCAAGGTGCAGGTCACTTTGCAAGCTCGGAGCAAATGAAATCTTGTGCACCTTGAACGTTTGAAATTATGAGCTCCTTCTAGACTGTTTGTCTCGGCTCCAGTTTACCTCATCGTCAAAACCTGCCCGAGCCTATAAATCATGCAAAAATATTGTAATGGCAGCCCCGTCGATCTGCCCTTTGGGTGCTGGTACATATATGGGACAAATCAGTCCCAGCTGATCGTAGTGATCAGGCAGAAATGAACGATTCAACCATGTTGAGTAATAGCACCAGTACCGCATAATCTGGTGCGGAAGATCAGATCTCGCAGCATCTGATCCTCCGCTAAGGAGGAGCTTTTCACATTTGTACTGAACGATAAGCGAGCAGCCCTTTTAGACCAATGTGGGGAATCTGGGACTCGGAAGTGACAGATTCGGGTTTTGCGGGCGATTCGATGGAGGACCGGAAAATTCTGGTGATGACCAACAAAAACAAAAATAAAAAGGATAAAAAGGATACATGCCCAGGAAAATGGGATATTGAACCGACATGAAAATTCTGCACGGGCGCAAAGGTAACCGAGTTGGCGCGTTCGGCGCCACAAATCCAGCTACCAGAAAGCGAACAGGAATGTGTGATTGGGTTTGGCGGATCGTCACGGTATCTTCTTCGATATACGTACGCAGTCTGGCAGCGAATCTTGTCGTAATTTCACATTGAGCAAACCCTCACCTCTACCTCAGGTTTCTTTTTGGTCTTCAAGGGCAGAATTTTACAAATTTTACAAATTTAACATGAGTTGTCTTCGCACATTATTATCCTAATTTGAAGTGCATACAGTGCATCTCACTTCTCTTATGAGTCTAATGTAACCGACAGGAGGCGTGGGGGCCTTTCTGTAGGAAGGCGTTTGCGGTAGCCTGCACCCAGATTGTTGGCGGACTTCCAACGGCACTGGCTTGTCTGAAGCTCGTCAGGCTTCTTGCATCCGTTTCCACCTGCCAGCAACTGCACACCAATCGCTCCAGGCGAATTGCAAGGCAACCCGTGCACTCTCTGGCTGTAACCTGTAACTGCAAATCCTGGGACCATTGTACTTCGCAGTCCACCTGCAGTGCTGGGACGGGCCTTTGCCCACATGTTGCTGCTGCTGGCAGGAGACATGTCGATCCAGACAGACGATGTAGCACCTCCGAGTCTTCTCGTTGCGCTCGCCAGTCGGCGTCTTGAAGGCGATGCAGGGCTCCCAGACTCTTCTATGTTGTTGTTGGTGTTGGAGATTTTCGCCCTTGACGACACGGATCGTATAGGGCTGGAAGGAGTTGACTGTGTGAATCGCATATGGTACATCTGTCGCTGATAGTCTGACGCAAGGTGACTCGACGCTCGTCCGAAAAAGGTCGAGTCATTCTCCGCCTCCAAGGCTTGAGAACGACATGGAAGGCCTCCCCCAAGGCTTTCGCCATGAACAAATGCCACGCTGCCCACGTCGAGAGTGCCAGTTTTCATAGAGACAGGGGGGGAGGAAGGTGGAAGATCGAGAGCACAGTCAAATTTGCGGGTGCTGCGCGCGAACGAGTACGATTGCTCGGCTGGCCGATGTAAAGGATGTGCAGACTGTACACGTTTTGAAGCAAGGCCTGGCCTCACTCCTCTATATACAGTCGTTTCTAGGTCGTCTTTGGTTCGCATAGCACTGCTACACCGTGTCTCAGCGACATCCTGCTGTAGGACCAAATATCAGTTTCAGAATAGGTCAACATCAGAACCTCATGTCAATTCAAAGAATATTCGCAAGGGAATTGACGTGCTGAGTCACGTTTGTGAAAATACATATAGGTCCAAAAAACAATTGGGGGGGGGTCATCCGGGAGGCTCCCAGATTTTGGACCCCAAAATTCCCCCTCCCCCTCATTTGGACCTACCCTGATGGTGCGCGGCAGTTCGGTGCACCTCGCAGACGCGCGCCCATATTATACGTCTCTTTTGCAGAATATAGTCTCTTTTATAGGGCTCTTTTGCAAAAGAGACCTATTCTTTGAAGGAGCCTACTGCTCGTAGCCTCCCGATACCTCAACTCGCACGGAACATGCCCCACCAGCACTCATCAATACACACACATGTGCACACCCTGAAATGAACCCACCTTCAAAAATGGAGACGCTGGAATCATGCCAGGCGCCTGAGTTTCCGGTTGCAGTGTTGAGCTGATTGAATCGATAGACGATCGGACGAGATTCACATGATGTCCATTCCCATGTGCTGCCACTGCTTCCACGTTGTCCGTTCTGATACGTTCTGCCGATCTTTCCGGTGGCCATTTGGTTGGGAAGCCTGCGAGTGGATTGTTTTCGTGTCAGATTACCTCAAGTCTCTGTCCAACCCTCTTTTTAAACTCGCCAGCCAGTTCCCTTTTTTTCATCCCACGCACAAATTTTCATGCCTTTGCACTGCGACTTCCCGCATTTTCTGCAGCAAATGGTAAAGGTCAACAAACAAAACAGTCTCACCACCAGCACTTGAAAGCCGCGATTTCCGCGATTTTCCTGACAGTTGCATCGAAGAAATTCTGCTTCGACCGTTGATTTCATGGAAGTATTCTGGTTCTATTGATGCGACCTCTCCTGCAGCAGATCGCCAATTTCCACTACCCTTGCGAGTTGACAGGCCCGGGCTCAGCATTGGAGACACAGGAATCATACTGCAGAATCTTTCCCAAAAAAAAGCATTAGGATTTATCATCAGGATTTATCCTGAACCAAAAAACAGAAGTTAATACCGTGGACAGAAAGTACTTCGTCAAGTGTACGTCAACTGTGTATATGCGCACATACACACTTGTGTGTATGTGCACATACACACTTGACGAAGTACTTTTTGTCCACGCAGTGTGCGTCAACATGCGTCAACTGATGACAAAAAATAGGTCTTGCATCTGCAGCACAACTAGATCGCCGCCTCTGGAAGCTGGTAAGCGTATGTATGCAGTGAAGAAACTGTGCACTGTATGATATATATATATATATAT
>Ga0105054_10013111_pt1 | contig 10044 bp, 4 predicted proteins | sample BON02_FD_78091 | JGI IMG/M metagenome (GOLD analysis project Ga0105054, IMG submission 78091) | Freshwater microbial communities from Lake Bonney liftoff mats and glacier meltwater in Antarctica - BON-02 (megahit assembly) | ecosystem: Environmental > Aquatic > Freshwater > Ice > Glacier... | reverse complement strand
TTTGTTGCGAGGGTCCGATGGTTTCAGATGCGCCAATGTATGTCGGAGATTGTCGGCGAAGTGCGCTCGTAGCTCAACCGGCAGTTGGGATTCACCTAGGCTCCTTCCCTGAGGTAACGGATCACATGACCTGGATATGAGTCTCTCATTAAGTGTTTCATATTCTACAGGATGTTCTTCTTCCTGTTCATTGTATGCTTGGTACGAACGAGGAACAAATGCTTCCGCTGAAGGAGTCAGCCCTTCCATTAGATGAAGGATTTAGTAACAACTCCAGTACCAACGGGTGTATCAACCGAGTATTAAAAAGTCTCTCATTTCAAATACATTTTCATGAAGAGCTCCAAGTGAATGTCAGGATATTCCAGAGAGTGCATATAGTTCATTGATACTATATTTAGTTCAACATTTGGTTGTTTTCTTGAGAGATATAGATTTTAATTATTTGATTAAAACATATTGAACAGTCAAAATAATATTAAATCTGCAATTAAGAATCTCTTGCTTTGACAGAAGTGAAGAAATCTTGTATGGTAGTAGTGGGGGGTCTATACGCCACAGGAAGCAGCTGACGTTGTGCTGCGTTGAAAGAATACTTCGGACGTCCGACATTCTTTTCAGCCACCACAATTCGAATTCCAAATTCTCTCAAAATATTGGCAAATTGAATTTCGTCGACCTTGCCGATTATTGTAGAGAGAATTTTTGACTGCTCTAACGTCACCGACATTGCTGTTCTGTCTTTCCCTGATTTACAAAAAGTAATGCGTCCACCAAGCAGAGATCGTACCGCTACTTGAGCTTTAAGCAATAGATCCACATCTTTCTGTGATTTCTGCTGAGCTTGCACCACCTGTTTGAGCTCCAGCACACTCGAGTGCACCAACGCATCTACAACAGGGCTGAACAGCATCAAACGCTCATAGTATTGCTCCACTTTTTCCTGACTTTCTCGATTCAAGGAAACCTGCTTCGAGCTTCCATCACTCAGAAAGCTAGTCATATTTGCAAATGTTTGCATTTCGTTGACACCTTGCGTGAATAAGGCGGCAACAATAGAAATGCCATTTTGAAGAACTGTATCTGGTATTTTCGAAATGACATGTTGAACAAAGAGTGCACTAGGAATTCTCACGAAAATTCCCATTTCAGATTCATTCAGTTTTATGGTGGTGCAAATGCATGCATGCACATTCTCTGACACCAAATATATTCTACAAAAGCATTGCAAGGTACCAAGAATAGCAATGCAATCCTCCAGCATGCCCATTTCTTTACCCTGAGTTGAAACTAAACTTTCCCATCCAAGAAGCCACCCTATGTGATGGATCTGGTTCAACCAATTCGATGCGCTATCTTCAAGACGAGGAAGAAGTTCCGATACAAAACAAGTAACCACAATACTCAGCGCTTGACTCATGACAACAGATTCACGAAGAAAATACTTTCGGTCTATTTCCGCACATGATTTCCACGAGTCCCACCATTCGCTGATATCGGAATTCAAAGAAGGGAGACGTTCGGGCGAGTCTGCGCTCCAGAAATTACATTTGCTTCTTGCATTTTCGAGGTTGGAAGCTTCGTGCAATAATGCATCCTGCGAATGAAATCCTAGGCAATGAGCAGCAGGAATTCCACAGGTGGTGAACGGAAAAATTTTGGTCGCTTTTGGAATTTTTAAAATGGCGGATTTCAAAACCGCAGCAGGTCTGTCTGGTAGCGGGGGAGGCGGGGGGTGTCCATGCGAAGTTGGCCGCGGGGGTCGAATCGGCTTGGTTGGTTGATGTCTTGAAAGAGGATCCAATGCTTCGAGAGTCAAGTTGGTTTGATTGTTACCAACTGATTCTACAACAAAATAGGTGACATGAAGATTGGTGGGAATAGCACCGACATCAAAATCTTTTTTCACTGTGGATTGCTTCATAGCAGATGATGGTTCCTCGCTTAGATGATCTTCACTCAACCGATCTTGAGCGGCCATAGTGGCACTTAAAAACCGATTCAACTGAGCAACATCTTGATGAAGTCTTTGAATATGCTCTTCTAGCCATACAACTGGTAAACTAAGGAATGTTCTATTGCTGGGAAACACTGAGGGCGTGGTGACGGAAAATAACTCGGGTTTTGAAACTATATTGGAATGAATCGCCACATCCACTCGCCCTAAACACCCCGACTCATTATTTTGAAACGAGTTCAATTCTAATCGAATCGTCCCTCCGACAGGCCCTTGCGATTTACGATGAAGTAAACCCTGTAATGGAAACTTGCCTTGCATCATTGGAACATACGATACTCGTTGAGTCAATCCAGAGGTGCGTTCGTGGAAGACTTCAAAATTTAGAAGTACATCTGGATTAACCGGTACATAAAAACCAAATACGTTCGGATGAACTAAACTAGCAGGTGAATCAGGATGCAACACACATGAGGTGAACCGCGGGTTGTCCGTCCTGGAAACAGTTTTTGTTTGTCCGATGAATATGGTGTGTCCAAGCGGATGATCGTACGACAATCTGATGAACGGGTTACTCAACTTGCCCGAACTAACTACAGCTTTATCGCGAGAGATCCTTTGAGCCGACTGGACCATCGATGCGAATGCGTTGACCATGGTATTCTTTCCAGGCGGATCTTGGACTTGTGTATGGTGCTGGACTTGAACCAACTGATGAGCCGCAGTTATTGACACTGTGATATATTGATATCCATGTTTGGCTGCCAAATTTGGTGAATCAAACCTACATTGCGCCATTCTGGTATTAGAGAACAACGTCTCCCATTTCTGCACCCTACTTACTAAAGTCTTGAGGCGAATTCTCAATAACTGTACGGGTACATCAAAACACCACGCGGATTCATATACTACTTCTGAAGCCAATGCTACATTTACAAGACCATCTCCAAGTAAAAACGAGCGAACAACGGGGTACAATAGTGACCTCGCTAGTAAAGCATCCACCAGGTTGGAAGCCATAATTTTCCAAAACGATACGCCTAGCGGTAATACTTTCATTCTAATGCTTTCAAACTTTACTTGTGAACTGCTGAACAATTGTTGTTGCTCTGACGTCCATTGAAGAGGCAATTCAAGCCAATTGTAACCGTGTTTTTGGGCTAAAGCCAGGTCCCTAGTGTAACATGTAGCTTCTCCTATCAAAATACTATTATTATTTTCGAACTCTCCCTCGTTAAGAATATTCTTAAACTGTTCCAACTTCGGAACACCGGCCATAATTTGAAACCTTACACACTCATTTTCTACCGGCAATCCATTCTCGAAGTTCGTTTGAAGAGACAGCACAACAGGGATATTCATTTTGAGCGCAGATCCTGGAAACGGATGAGCAACTGAACTAGTAACCTTGACAGTGTTAAATATACAGTTACGGTTCCGTCGTGGTCCGAACAACGACGGTGACGAGGAAAAAGGAATGGGCTCATTATTTGTCCGGTTTACTCTGATGAAGATGTTCTCATGTGTCAATTCCGGAATTTCAAGACGAACAGCCACTTGAATCAGGTCCCAATCCATTGCTTAACGCCGTACTATGCCCTCGAGAGCGGTTCCTTCGGGAAACTCGTTTGCTGACTTCAATCATGGTCTACCCACCTAGCGTTTTTTTTGTATCTAAAAACTATCTTTGATTGTAGAGGGAACCATGACAGAAGCGTTGGTGAAAGAGTTAAAGAAGTTGGTGGATGGCGGCAAGCTCAAGCAAGGGGAGGAAGTACTTCGAAAGGCCAAGTTTGCCATGTCTTCATTGCAATCACTGCCTCCGAACAATGAACTCACCTCCACTTCGAAAGCAGAACGAAGTCTTGCCCGTGATGTTTATGAATCAGCTGTCGTGCTGAGCGTCAAGTCCAAGGATATGAAGAGCCTAGAAAGACACTTGGTTTTGCTAAGACCCTTTTGTTGTGAATACAGATCTGAGCTTGGGGAATCTCCTAGACGAAGCGAATTGATCGCGTTGGAACTGTTGTTTTTGTTGGTGGAGTCACGTTTGGCAGAGTTCCACTCCTTGTTAGAACTTGTTGCTATGGGAGAGCGGGACGATAAGTATATTGCATTTGTTGTTTCAATCGAGCAATATCTCATGGAAGGGAGCTATGACAAAGTTCTGGCTGCTCGGAAAAAGACACCTAGCGACGTCTATTCTTGGCTCTTAGAAAGTCTGGAAGAAACTGTCAGAGATGAGATAGCCAGTTGTATCGAAGTTTCATATCCTGTTTTGTCATTGGTAAGTACACATTTCATGTTAAGAAAGATGAAATTTTAAACATTTTCAGTCTGCCGCTCAGCAGCTGATGAACTTTCCGTCAAAAAACGCTCTTGATAGTTATATATCCATGAAAGAAAATTGGATCGTTGAGGGCTCGAGTATCACGTTTAAGGGAGAACCAGAGAGAGATTTAGCGGATTTGATTCCTTCGCACCAACTTATCAAAGAAAACCTCGGCTATGCTCACGAGCTAGAAAGAATTGTTTAATCAAATATATATACAATTTACAAATTCAAAATAACGTCTGCTATTCGTTCATAAAGGCTCAAGGATTCCTCCAACTTCACTATTTTCGCTTCAATAGAGTCAATATTTTGCAGTTCTAGACTAAGAGCCAAGGTCCTTTCAACCAAATCCTTCGCTGTGGTAACATCTGCCGATGCAACCGAGGAAATTTGCCCTACAATATCTCGATACACCAACATATTACTTTCAGTGGCATGGCAGGCATCTAACCCTACTCTTCGTAGTTCCTTCAATAAAACTGCAATTTCAACAGCAAACTTGGAAGTATGTTCTTCAAGCTCATGAAGCTGCTTCGCCTTGTTATCACCAAAGAACGGTTCTGTCGTCTTCACCTTCACATTCTCCATGTCCAAAAATAACCGAGGGGACCTTGCCTCAGGAAAACGGTTAAACCAGTATGGAGGGTGACGATCTTTGCAATAGCTCTACGCTTCTGGAAAATTTGGGAGATGGAAATATAGCACAGCAAGTATTCAATAAGTATTTGTATGTTCAAGGAATCTCGGAGGGAGTTGAGACCCATAGAGCAGTTGAGGTTGTGAAGTCCGCGGAGGAAATGAGTATTCTGTGTTGTAGCCACGATGATGACGTTTCTAGAGCTGTTAACATCGCCAGACTAGTTATGAACCGACTGGAGACGGTGCCCTTTCCTATACCCTTGGAATTTGAATGCATTTCTGAAGAGAACGACCCGACAAAGATGGATGAAGCACAAATCAACCAACAGTTAAAATCACTTCCGATGAATATTCAAATAGGGATTCATATGCTGATGAAGACCATGAGTATTTTGAAACTGGAATCAAACCCATATGCTCTTCGATCAGTTTTAGGAACCATACCTGAAAGTCTCGCTGCAATGCCGCCTTTGGCACTTGTTGAAAACGAGCAGTATTCTCGTGAAGTTCATATCGAAGCCAAGCTCAAAGCAATGAAATTGCATGAAACATTGGATTGCTTTCAGCAGAGAAAAGCTAGAATTAAAAGAAAGCAGGAGCTTGCCGTTGCAGCCACACCTTTGTGTTTGGTCAACGCAGGTATTCCAGGATCTATTTCTGCTATTCTTGAAACCGCATATTATTCCGAACCTCGTGAGAATAATGAACGAGTGCCTGCAGGAGCTCTTCTCTCGGTATTAGTGGGACTGGCCGTAAAACAAGGATCATTGAATAGAATTTTGAGATCCTTGCAATTGTTGTTAGAGCATACAGATACTGTCGGGAAACGGCACACCGTACCTCATCGACCAAGCAGCAAGCGAGAAGAGTCTGATGTCACAGAAGCTCTCAAGAACAAATCGAGTTCTCTATTGGATAAACAAGATCCGTTGGACGATTTGGACGTGGAGCCCTATTTGACTGAGTTGGCCCATGTGAAAATCACTAAGTGGATCGAACGCACGCACGAAGAGGAAGAGTCTGATGCTGGAGGAAGACTATATACCTTTGGTAAAGGCGATCACGGGAAGTTAGGACACGGTAAATGCGACGATGGGGAAAATGCACAAAATCATGAACATTGCCCAGATGGAAATTGTACGGAAAACGCCAAGACGCCAAGGCTTGTGAAAGCGCTAAGTAAAATTGACATCTTGAAAGTCGCTTCCCTTTCTACGCACAGTGTCACATTAACTACTGACGGGCTTTTGTATACCTGGGGGAATGGCGATAAGCATAGACTAGGTCATGGAACCACCAACAAAGAATACTTACCAAAACTTGTTTCTTGTCTACTCTCAAAACCCAAGGTTAAAGATGTGTCTTGTGGGTTAGGACATACACTAGCCTTATTAGTAGATGGAAATCTGTTTGCATGGGGAAATGGCGGGAACGGTCGTCTAGGTTTAGGAGACACCGATGATCGGGCTCTTGCTTGTGAAGTCACAAAGTTCTTCTGCGACGATGAAAGTATACCAGTACCCAGAATAAACAGTCTCTATTGTGGTGCATCTCATTCTCTTGCAATTGCTGAAGACGGATCTTGTTTCTCATGGGGCAAAAACAACCAAGGCCAATGTGGGCATGGCGATATTGCAGACAAACTTCATCCCCATTTGATTAAAGCGTTTTTGAATGTCAAATACGAGGATGACGAGGAAGATTGTTTGCAAATAGTTCAAATGGCAGGAGGGTGGGAACATTCGTTGGCGTTGCGCGGTGATGGACGTTTATTTTCCTTCGGATCTGGTTATAAAGACTCTCGTCGTGCTGGCTTACCACCTGTACTAGGACACGGAGGGACCGAACGAGAGGTTCTTCCTAGGCAAATTGCAGCGCTACAACAAGAGAATATTGTCTATTGTGCATGCGGTTGGGATCACACATTGGCTGTCACTGTAGGTGGTGAAGTCTATTCCTGGGGGGCTGGCACAAATGGAAAACTCGGTCATGGTGATGAAGACCTCAAATCCATTCCTCAGAAGATAGACACCTTCACTATGCAAGGAGTGCATGTTGTCAAGGTAGAAGCTGGATGTGAACATTCTGTTGCCATTTCCGACGAAGGATATCTTTATACTTGGGGCCATGGGGATTCTGGAAGGTTGGGTCATTCCACCAACAGAACTGAAAAAAAACCGAAGCGTGTAGAGTCACTGGTGGATGATGAACTACCGGTTCTCAGTGTGGCTGTCGGTGATAAATACAACTTAGTATTGGTGGAACCTCTATTAACCAAACGTGGAATCAAGGAAGAATTAAAAGATAGAATGAATCGAGAAGTACAAAGCACCCACGAGTTGAAGCTTCCGCAAGATGACGAAGAATTTCTACCTGAATGGATGTTGAGTTCTGAAAAGGTTTCCTTGTTTATCGCTCAGCAACTTGAACGCATGTCAAATGAAGTTTTGGATATGAAAGAAATGATCAAGAAACCCGAAAACAGATCGATCCAGCACCAGAAACTTCCCCTTTGTATTCCTGGAATCATTGATGCAAGTCCTATGGAGGAGCCTCAACTAAATGAAATTGAAAAATCTGAAGAATCCACTCGAACGATTCCAGTTACTTTAATTCCTTACTGCGTCGAACCGAAATTCCAGACTTTTCAAAAGATGGTTCAAATTCTAAAGTTTTGCTATGCCAAAGCAAATAGTTCCGTAGAGGCCAAATCAGAAGTGATTACATCAGGTAGACGAATGAAGGTATCTGCTGTAAACAATGACTGTGATCTTTATTGGAATATCATCAGGTGTATTCTCAATGTTCTAATTGTAAATTTAACCCTGCTTTCAGCAGCAAACGAAACGGAACATCTTCCAGATGTTTTGGAGGAATTGCACGAAGTATTGTTATTGATAGTTGGCAATGATAGTGATTCTTCATCTAAAACAGATGCCGTATTCCAAGCAGCCACTGCTATCCAAGTTGGGTTCATCAAATTTTATCCTACTGCTTCTTCTCGCTTAGAGTTACTACGAACTTTACTCGGACACTCTGATGCACAAGGCGAAAATTTTAGATTAAGTCAATACTTGTCAAGCAACTCAACAGTTCTTGAAGTTCTGATGTCAAATTTAGCCAGAGATGATTCTATGAATGCTCTCATAAGTGGAATGAACTACTCGGATATTTTGTCTTTACTAAGGGACATTTTTGATACGATTCGCCATCCGTTTCATTTGAAGCTGCTGCTTTCATTGCAAACACATTTATTTGCATCGTGGGAGAGCCACGAGGTTCGTGAGTTCTTGCTTTCGCATGTAACACTGGTGCTGGATAAAGTGAATGATTTTCAAAACGATGAACTGAAGTACTTCGAGACTGTGATACCATCAATGGTGTCATGCTTATTGGCCGTGAGTCCAATAACGGAGCAAGTAGTTGAATTGATCATACCGCCATTAAGTCGAATACTCCACAAACTCGTGGCCATCTCATGTCCTTCAGAGAATCAAATTTTATGTTCAAAGTTAATCGCGCGATTATGCGGAAGATTGCTGTCTTCCAATCGAATTCTAGAGAAAGTGGATGATTCTCAAGTATTTATCGAGTACCCAGAGATACTTCAATCTACGTCCCTATGTAGACACTCGTCGTTTTCCAATCGTCTGGTGGAGAATGACGAATCCGCCGTGGCTGTGTTCGAGTCCATTGCTGGTAAGAATGCTTCATTGTTGCAGCGAAATCTTTTCGCAGTTCTAGTTCTTCGAATACCAGAAGACGAACTCCTAGCAGTAGAAGAGGATTCCTTTTCGAAGAATATTGCGCAACATTTATCGGCTTTAATATCTGAACTACCGCTTATACCAGAAACGAATTCTATGGTTGAAAACTGTCGTTCAATCGTTCATAGTTCGTTGTCGTTGCCTAACTTTGACATGCCTCAACTAATTGCCGTGATTTCATCTTTGAATGAACTGTCCATTTCGTTCTTAAAAGAAGCTGTAAACATCGCGTATCAAAAATTTCATCGATTTGAATCTTTGTATGACCTCATTGCAAGTGTTGGGGGAAATGCTCCCATCTTGACTGAGCTGTTGCGGTATCTCCCGTTCGCGTTCGAAAGACGGAGATTGGCTGGCAACCCTGACGGAGTGTATGTTGGAGCCTGTGCCACGCAACTGAAAATGGATCACCTAGAATTTCCTGCTACCGGTTCTTATATCAATCTGTATCCCACGATTTTATGTAAACTGGCAGAAAAAGATGTTTCTGGGAGTGCATTGACCTCCTTAGTTGCTTTTAATGACCTTCGATTAGAATTCTACAGCAATTATCGTTTAAGCGATGACGAGTTGCAGATGGTGCTCAACACCGTATGTCAAATTCTTTCAAAATACCGATATGAAACTTCATCCTTGCAATCATGTGCTTGGAAAACCCTTGAGGTTTTTCTTCCACTACTATCAGGTGACTCTCTGACACAGCAGCTAACTGATTGGATTCGAGGTGAATTGATTCTAGCATCCGACTCATTACTCATTGAACATAAACAAGCCAATCGATTAGACTCGCTGTTAGACAACGCTAGTTTTATACTAGCTAATGCTGAGCCAGTTATCATTCCGGAAAAGAATGCGTCTTCGTCCTTGCATCAATTGGACGTTATTGAAACCTGTTTAGGTCGAAGACTTGCCCCTGAACATCAAGACAAAGCTGTAGATGATGGAGACCAAGAATTGGATTTAGATGTTGAAAGTATCATGGCAGGAATCAATTCAAAGTACTTTCACAGGTATTCTTCATTGGCCCCTCCTGATGAAATCTCTTCCAAGAATTTCACCCTAACATTTCGTCTGCTTTTGAAAGCGCTGCCAGATATAGGGACAAGCTGCAATCTGATGACTCGCTGTCAACGACGAGATGATGATGATGAGGCTCCAGAGATACAACATCCATGCTTGAAGTCCTGCGAAGGCAAGCACGGGATTGTGCTTCATCCCGCTGTCCTATTGCGTCGCGACGACCGAGGGAACATGTTCTTGGATGCCTTGATATCCACTATTGTTCTTTTGGACGGTAAACGAACGACACTCATTGAACACGCCTCGGCCCAATTGGACACCGACGA
>Ga0105054_10013110_pt1 | contig 10045 bp, 11 predicted proteins | sample BON02_FD_78091 | JGI IMG/M metagenome (GOLD analysis project Ga0105054, IMG submission 78091) | Freshwater microbial communities from Lake Bonney liftoff mats and glacier meltwater in Antarctica - BON-02 (megahit assembly) | ecosystem: Environmental > Aquatic > Freshwater > Ice > Glacier... | reverse complement strand
CTTCAAAAAAGAACGACTTATTCTATACGTGAAACGACCCTTTGACATATGGCGAGATTCATTGTGTGCGTGTGTGTATGTGTGTGTGTGTGTGTATTTGTGTGTGTGTTTGTGTGTGTGTGGGTGTGTGTGTGTGTGTGTGTGTGATTTACGCGACGTCGACCAGCATCTGTCCGCTGCGCTCAGAATTTTTCAAAAGTCAGAAAACTATCAGATTTGCTGTATAAATGGGCTGTAGAGCTAACTTTTGAGGAATTTATCAGGATTGTGAGCCGGATAGATGGGCCGTGACTCACGAAATTTTCAAAAATCAGAAAACTATTAGATTTGCTGTATAAATGGGCTATAGAGCTAACTTTTGAGGAATTTTTTTTTCCCATCAGGATTTTGAGCCGGATAGATGGGCCGTGACGCACTCCCCTGATGGCCCTCTTGTTGCACACACCTCGGAGTTGCAGGTCCGTGTGTGATATGACTCATTCACATGTGTCACATGACTTCTTCATACATGTGGTATATGCACGTGTGCGTGTGATCTATGTGTTTGCGTGTGTGTAGATGGATTCATACATGTATTTATGCATGCGTGTATGAGTATACATATATTCATGTGATGTGTTTTCCCATTCATACATGCGTGTGTATGCACATACATATAGAACTTGGCCCTGCTGAACGCAGAATTACGGCACGTAAAACCCACGTTGCGTTGCAGTGTTTCGCAGAGTGCCTTGCAGTGAGTTGCAGGGTTGCAGGATTGCGGGCAATGCCAATGTGACAGCAACTCCGGCGGCATTCGAATGTCGAATACTGGGTTACATGTACGTGTGTGTATGTACAGAATTAGGGAATGTTGAATGCAGAATGAGCGAGAGACATGTGTGTATGTGTGTGTATGCACAAAATTCAGAAATGTCGAATGCAGAATTGCGTGCGTGATATGTGTACATGTGTGTGAATACGCAGAATTGGGCTATGTCGAATCACGAAAATGGCATGTGTGTATGTGCGTAATTACGCAGAAGTGGGGAATGTTGAATTCAGATTCACGTGTGTGTGACATGTTTGTGTGTGTGTATGTGTGTGTATACACAGACTTGGCAAATCTCGAATGCAGAGTCACATATGTGTACGTGTGTGTATACGTGAAACTAGGGAATACGGAATCGCACGATTGACATGTATGTATGTTTGTGTATACGCAGAATTAGGGAATGTTGAATGCAGAATCACGAGAATGACACGTGTGTAAGTGTGTAAATACGCAGGATTGGGGACTGTTGAATATAGAATCCCGCGTGTGGGGGCGCGCGGCGGCGGAGGGCTTTAGCCCGACGTTGCCGCGCACCCACTGGATCGGACCAGAGGTGTGCGGATAATAGGGGAGTGTATTGAAACCCCAAACATAGTGTAGGGTAGTGTGTTATACTAATACAGTAAAAATATCCTATAATACACACGCGCATATATTTTGTGTTTGTGTATAAATAGAATTAGGGGATGTCAAAAGCAGAATCACGAGAGTGACATGTGTGTATGTGTGTAAATACGCAGAATTGGGGAATGTCGAATATAGAATCGCGCGTGTGCATGTTTGTGTATACATAGAATGAGGGGATGTCAAAAGCAGAATCACGCGAGTGACATTGTGTATGTGTGTAAAAGCAGTATCACGCGAGTGACATGTGTGTGTGTGTGTGTAAACGCAGAGTTGGGGAATGTCGAATGCAGAATCGCGCGAGGCGGAAGAGTTGATGGAGGCGGAAACGAGCGAGGAGTTGTCATATCTTGTGGACCAGGTAATCATGTTCGTGGGTGACATGACTCATTCCGATGTGACGTGACTCATTCATTTGTGGTATGGGGTGGCTACGATTAGTAGGCTCCTTAAAATTATAGGTCTGTTTTGAAGAATATCGTCTGTTTTATAGGGCTCATTTGCAAAAGAGACGTATAATTTTAAGGAGCCTACGAGTCGAAGTCAGTCCTTGGGATACCCACTATCAGTTTTCAATAAAAACTTTACTCTCACCCCATATGCAAAGCGCAAGAGTTGATGGAGGCTGCGAAGAGCGAGGAGTTAGCATAAGAGTGAGGAATTGTCGTATCTTGTGGAGGGTGTAGGTGTGTGACATGAGTGACATGATGTGTGACATGATCCATTCGGATGAGACTCTCGTGTGTGACATGACCCATTCAGACGTGACATGACTCATTCGTATGTAATATGCGAGGCGGAAGAGTCTATGGAGGCTGTAAAGAGCGAGGTTACTACTGTATGCATTTTACTACATGGAATAAGTATAGAGCTGACTTGTGGGGAAATTCTTGGACCAGCGCCTGTCTCTCTCGCCCCCTGCCGCCGGCAGCATGCCCTACATCTCATGATGACGCGCAAACACGATTTGAAGACGCGCTGGAGTACAATGCACAAGACTGCAACTCAGACTGCAACAGCAGAATTGTTCTTCATGCCATGCGCACAGTGTGAGGCTCTGGAAACGAGGTTGATAAATGAAGCAATAGCGTTGCCCGGGGATAGGGTCAACGTGGCGTGCGACGGCAAAGCTTGTTCGTGGGCGTGGTTTCACCATGCTTTATCGCTAATGAGACTGTGTCTACGCGGCGAAACATGCTCAAATTCATGCATGACGTTTGTCTGACATGTCTTTTGTGTGCGTCAAAAGACTGCAACTCGGACTGCAACTCAGACTGCAACAGCAGTTGCGCTTGATCTCATGCTCACAGTGAGAGGTTCTGAAAATAAAGTTGACAAACGTGACCGTATCCGTGCACCCACATATTTTCGTTCATGACGTTTGTCTGGCATGTCTCTTTTGTGGGTCAAAGTCATGCATATATGAAAATCTCCTATTGTAGTAGGTCAAACGTCACGCACGAATATAGTCACATTTGTGCATTACGTTTGACCCACAAAAGGAGGAGAGGCGTATGCAGCAGATGAGATCCACAAAAGGAAGAGGCATGCAATTATAGATTGAACCATACAATAAAGAGTAGTTCCGCGAGACCTTCAAAAGAGACATGTAAGATCAAAGAGACATAGTAAATAAAATCTCACAGATTTTATTCACTATGTCTCTTTTGAAAAAGACACTATGTGTCACTTAAGAGACATGATGAATAAAATCAATTTGCCTCCTCGTCTGACAGCCGATTGCAGATAGGGTGGCACAGAATCTCGAGATTATTTCTAAAACTTTTCGACAAACCAGAATTCTGTCAATGGGATTTACGATTAGTACCAAGTAGTAAATGATGGATCTGGTACGCCTGGTACTGAAATGAAAGTTTTTAGAAATAATCTCCAGATTCTGTGCCATTTTATCTGCAATTGGGTGTACATGTTTCTTCCACATGTCTCAAGATTCAAGATTTACACTAAAAGAGACAGATATAAAAAAGAGACCTGTGAGATAAAAGAGACATAGTGTACACCTCATTTGTCAGGCAAATGAGACACGGTGCACTACAAAAGAGACATGTAAGATAAAAGAGACATCCCGAGAGGGGAGTGCTCCCCTACCCTATGTTTCAATACTTTTCAATACACTCACCTCTTGCCCTCATTACTCTGGTCCAATCCAGTGGGCACGCGGCGACGTCGGGCTAAAGCCCTCTGCCGCCGCGCGTCCCGTGCAAATCACGGTCAGACAAATGAGACACGGTGCACTTCAAAAGAGATGTGGAAGAGATGTGGAAGACGAGGAGGCACACATGCATCACGTGAGACCCTCAAAAAAGACTTGTAGGTAAGAGAAGAGAAACCTATGAGACCCTCAAAGGAGACTTGTATCTAAGACAAAAGAGACCTGTGAGAAACGGACAGGAGACGTTTAAGACGAGGAGGCACACATGCATCACGTGAGACCCTCAAAAGAGACTTGTAGGTAAGAGAAAAGAAACCTATGAGACCCTCAAAAGAGACTTGTACCTAAGACAAAAGAGACCTGTGAGTGAGAAACAGAAAGGATACGTGTACTAGACCTGTTTGTCGTGTCAGTGTGGTTGTCGGAAAGAATACATCCGCTCTCGACGATAAAGGTCGGAGGATGCATCCGATCCACCGAGTCTTCAGAATACCTCGCCCATGAGAATGGTTTGATGGTGGTTACATTCCAAAGTTTGTGTCTAATTTTCCAGACCCAAGGGTTGTTTTCTTTTACTTTTTTTGGTCTCTCAGACCACCCCCTCAGGCTGACCTCCGCGTTTTGTTGATCTCGTTTTCCTTCTCGATAATTCAGGTTCTTGGGTTATTGCCTTCTCGATGATTCAAGTTATTCTGAATCAAGTTATTTCCTTGTCGATGATTCAAGTTATTCTGAAAATTATTTCCTTCTCGATTGATCTCGTTTTCCTTCTCGATGATTCAAGTTATTCTGAACAACTTGAATCATCCTCCGGCAAGTTATTTCCTTCTCGATGATTCAAATTATTCTGAATCCGGAGGCACCGATGCCGACTCTAGTCGGGCAGTTGATCACGAGATCTGAAAAGTCTTCCGAGTTCTCGCAAATCTGGAAAGTGTTGCGAGTTCTCGGAAGACATCCAAACTAGACCGCGACAGATGTCTCCCGACCGCCCACGAATGGAGTAATCGCACTGTGGCCGAACACGCGTGTAGTAAAATGTAAACATTATGCTTCACAAAAACAAAAGACGTTCAAACTAGGCAGTGACAGATGTCTCCCGAGTTGCCATGCGCTCGTGTATTTGCAGCAAAGTTGCCATATGAGAGTCTATTTACAACACGTACATGTACATGGCATTTGTCTCTCTTTCAAATTGCTCGTTGGGAGTGTATTTTCAGCAAAGTTGCCATATGAGAGTCTATTTACAACACATACATGGCATCTGTCTCTCTGTCAAATTGCTCATTGGGAGTGTGTTTGCAGCCCAAGTGCGGCAAGGGCGCATAGAATATTTCTACGCTGAGGTCTTTACATCGGCGACTTTGACTTGCGTGTGTTGTCACAGTATCTTAATTCTTCATTTATCAAAAAATTTCAATTCAAGTTCGCCTTTTGTGATCCCCCCATCCCCCCTCTCTTCTCCCACACCTTTGAGCCCCTCTGCTACCATAGCACAGTGGCGAGTGCAAACCAACATAGTAGCAGCAGAAACTACAGTATTTCTTGACAATCTGATATATCATTGTTCAAAAAATGCATCCATGCCAAAATTTCTTCCATAATGATGCACCACTCTACATATTCGTAGTGTCAACTCTACGTATTCGTAGTGACACTACGAATACGTATACATACCTCGGCCATAAATTGCCTCCAGAACTTGTTCAGGGAATTTCGAATTACGCTGAGAGCGGGGCTTGATTCAATTCGGGTCTTTTTTTGGTCGATTCGCGCCTTTTTCCGTCTTTTTTTGGATTTCAGACGTCTCAATTGCATTCAGACATAGTTGTCCATAGTTGTCCAAACTCAGAAAGGAGTGTCTTTTTCCTTTTCAGGACGTCTTTGGCGAAGTGCGGGGTCCGTAGGGCTCAGGGGTGTGACCCCTTTGGCGCACGGCGGCGTCCGGCTAAAGCCGTCCGCCGCCGCGCGCCCAAATGTACTGTATCGCTATTCTTCTTCCCATTAAAGACGTCTTTGTTCAAGTGCTGGGTCTGTAGGGCTCAGGGGTCCGTTCCCTATGGCACGCAGTGACGGAGGGCTTTAGGAACGCGGTGGCGGAAGGCTTTAAATGTACTGTTTTTTCAATTCACTCTCCCATTAAAGACATCTTTGGTGGAGTGCGGGGTCCGTAGGACTCAGTGGTCTAACACCTATGGCACGCGGCGGCGGAGGGCTTTAAAGCCCCCTATGAAATGAGTATTGTGCATGCAACTCTAGGCGTGGTATCCTGCCTATATATATATATAGAACACACTGATGAACTATCAGTTCCCACTTGAGTATCCACACTTTGTCCGAGTCCTGCGATTTCGCAGGACTCTGGCTACGATTAGTAGGCTCCTTAAAATCATAGGTCTCTTTCAAATTTTCAAAAGAGCCCCACAAAAGAGACTATATTCTGCAAAAGAAACCTATAATTCTCTGGAAGTGCGAGAGTAAGCGCCGCGACAAACCCCTGCCAAGCGCTATGTCAGGCTCATGCGGCAGGTGTTTGCGTTTGATAATGTCCTCTGTGACGGGATTAGGGTTTAGGGTTTAGGGTTTAGGGCTTAGGGGTTAGGGGTTAGGGTTTAGGGTTTAGGGCTTAGGGTTTAGGGCTTAGGGTTTAGGGTTTAGGGTTTGATAATGTCCTCTGTGATGTCTCCGAAACAGACCTCCTGCACCTCCAGTATGCACATCAGCTGCACCTCCAGTATGTAAATTAGCCGCGCTGCTCCCTTTCGGCCTACTACCATGACGCGACTGTCAACCCCCCATTTGTTGCTCGGTTTGTTTGCGCGCAGTGTGCACGTCTTCAGACGCGCATATGGGTTGGCTACGATTAGTAGGCTCCTTAAAGTTATAGGTCTCTTTTGTAGAATATCAATTCTTTTATAGGGCTCTTTGGCAAAAGAGACCTATCATTTTAAGGAGCCTACTAATCGTAGCCACCCCCATCCACAAGCCCCATCAACGGCCACTCGCAGTTCTAACGCTCCAGTTTCTGAGCCAGGCCGGGGAGACTATTTATACGAACCGCATTGCATCACCAGCAGAAGTCACCCCATGTGTCTTTGTCGAAGTTGGGAATCCCTTGTAGAAAGCGACATACCTGGATGTGACCAGTGGGCGGTCGCGCGCAAGCGCCGTATACACACACACACACACACACATACACACACACTTGGGAATCCCTTGTGGAAAGCAACATATCCAAATGTGATCAGTAGGCGGTCGCGCGCAAGCGCCGTATACACGCACACACACACACACACACACATACACACACACACACGCACACTTGGGAATCCCTTGTGGAAAGCTGCATATCTAAATGTGATCAGAAGGCGGTCGCGCGCAAGCTCCGTATACGCACACACACACACACACACCTACACACACACACACTTGCAATAGACAAGAAAGTTGATCGCTTCATTGCTGGTCAGTCACAGTGTTGGCGTTGGGTGTAGTGGGGGGTGGGGGTTCAGGCCAGAGATTCAGAGGCGGTGGTAAAGGTAGTGGCGTTGGTGTGGGAACCCCCCCCCCCCAGGTTGTGGTGCGTGTGACGTGACTCACTTCTCACAATGAAGACAACTTTGAAGTCATACTGCACTATGAGCCCTTCTGTGTGTCCTACATGTCAGGTCAAGTGTAAATGCGTCGTGTCCTGCCCACATACATGCAAATGTCAACATGCTGTAACAGACTGCAACAGACTGCAGCACACTACACTACACTGCAACACACTGCGCTATGAGCCCTTCTGTGTGTCCTACATGTCTCGTCATGTGTAAATGCGTTGTGTCCTGCACACATGCAAATGTTAACATACTGCAACAGACCGCAACAGACTGCAGCACACTACACTACACTGCAACACACTGCACCATGAGCCTCTTCTGTGTGTCCTACACGTCAAGTCATATACAAATGAGTCTTGAGCCTTTTCCGCGTGTCCTCCACACATGTAAATATCAACATATTGCAACACACTGCAACACACTGCAGCACACTACAGCATACTGCGACACACTGCAACACACTGCAACACAACATAGACTCTTAAATATTGCGCTGAATTTTTTTTTTTCAACCAGGAAACGCGATCTGCAGTCTGCTGAACGTCACAGCAAAGCACTGCAGCATACTGCAGCACACTGTAAAACACTCAACACACTGCAACAAAACACAGACTCTGAGATGTTGCGCTGAATTTGTTTATTTTCCAACCAGAAAATGCGACGAGTCTGCAGTCTGCTGAACGTCGCTGCATATCACCGCAACATACTGCAACACAACAAAGACTCTGAAATGTTGCGCTGAATTTTTTTTTGTGTCAATCATGAAATACAACGAGTTTGCAGTCTGCTAAACGTCGCTGTATATCACCACAACATACTGCAACACACTGCAACACACTCCAACCAAACATACTCTCTTAAAAAAATGCCCGCGGAACTTCAAGTTGTTGAAAATTTTACTCATTGAGATGCGATTGGGGCTTAATTCAGTTCGGGCCTTTTTTTGTCGATTCACACCTCTGGAGTCTCATCTTTTGCGAATTCAGTCGTCTCAATTGAATTCGGACATAGTTGTCCACAGTTGTCCGAACACAAAAAGGAGTGTCTCGACCCCATTAAAGTCGTCTTTGTTGAAGTTCGAGGTCCGTAGGGCTCAGGGGTCTGACCCCTATGGCACGCGGCAGCGTCAGGCTACAGCCGCCCGCCGCCGCTCAAATGCACTGTTTCGCAATTCTTCAACATTGTATCACTAAATCAGCAATATTTTTTTCCAACCAGGAAACAGGGGGAGGGGGGGGGCTTGTTTTACGAATCGACAATTAAAATTATTTTAAGGCCCCCGGGTATTGTTTGGCACTCTGGAGGTACACTTCGAATACTGACAGCACATCTGCTGTCACGAACCCATGGCGTGCTGAGTACGAAGATCTGAAAGAGACAGGAGAACGTAGTCAAGTGTTCTGGTGTGTGTTGCACCTTACACATGCACCTTAAACAGGCGCAACAAGATAGTCGAGCGAGCTAGCCGTGCCGGAGGGATACATCACGTCAAGTGCGACTGCACAAGTAGCACAACGGCTGTAACAGGCGCAACGCCGACGGCAACTGCAACTAAACAGACAGTCTATTGGCGCTTTGCCCTCAACGCACCCACTACCGCTTGCGCATCGATAATGGCTACACGTCCATACATACGTATACATTTCGAGACCGTGATTCGCTACCGCCCTGCGTGTGAGAAAGCGCAAGTGTGCATCAGTGTGGTTTCAACCTGCGGATATTGGCAAAGGAGGCAAGGAAAGGGGAGCTCCGCGATGGTGGCAAAGGACAGGCTTTAGCCCGACACGGGGCTAATGCAGTTGTACGAGTCCTGCGAGTTGCATGCAGCAGTGTCGTGACAAAGCAATCCACCGCCACGATCCCCTCGACGTCTCAAGAAAGAAACATCACTTTGGGTGAACTGTATTGCACTGCAGCATAGATGCACTGTCAACTATGTTGCACGTTGGAAACAGCACTGCAACCCCCTTTTTGACAAAAATAAAGAGGGCTGCACTACTGTTATCAACACACATTGTTACACAAAACATCAGCACTGCTCTGGTCCTGTTCCAGTGGCGCTCGGCGGCAAGGCGCACGCATCCGAGCAAGCACCCTGCGTGCATTGAGCTCTGTACCTGATACCGGCAATCTTGCCCAGTTCCAATTTGGAGGCCTTGCACACTTGCATGCCCAAGAGGACACGGCTGAGCGGCCACACATTTACGAGTAAATCAACCGGCAGTACCGAAAAAAGGTTTAGACGAGTGTTGGAAGGATTATCATGCACCAGAACTGATAGTGCTAGCGGGTTGTCGACGGTTTGTTCGAGACTTTCTGTACGTGTCGCTATGACTGTATCTCTGCCCTTCTCGCCCGTGCTACGGGTGTCTTGTTTGCAGCAGCAGTCGTCTTCTTGTGGCATTGTCATTGGTCGTGCGAGTTGCACCTGTATATCAACACGCGTGTCAAACAAACATCCCACCACACACAGCGGTAGTTCAGAATCCAAAATGCTATGCAACAAAAATGCTCATGGGCTCGGGCAAGTCTCAACGTTTCAACAATGCTGCAACTATAACTAAATCCGAACTTTCAAGAATGATGAGACATGGCCATGAGTGAACCAACACAAGGACCATTTACAATCCCTTTGTTGCGGTACCGGAAGCTTTCGGAGCCGATGGAGGGATCTTGGGACAAACTCTGTTCGTGGCCAACCTCTCCAGTATTTTTTGTCGCATCTCTCCATGTTTTGTATACACTCGCGCGCGTGCGCTTTCTCTCTCTCTCGCGCGCGCACGCGCGCTCTCATTCTCTCTCTCTCTTTCTCTGTCTCTCTCTCTCTCT
>Ga0105054_10013107_pt1 | contig 10047 bp, 8 predicted proteins | sample BON02_FD_78091 | JGI IMG/M metagenome (GOLD analysis project Ga0105054, IMG submission 78091) | Freshwater microbial communities from Lake Bonney liftoff mats and glacier meltwater in Antarctica - BON-02 (megahit assembly) | ecosystem: Environmental > Aquatic > Freshwater > Ice > Glacier... | reverse complement strand
GGGAGAGAGGAGAAGGGGAGAGGGGGGGGGGGGGGGGGGGGGGGGGACAAGTCCATTAGGCAAATTGACACGCATGTCACACACACATGTCACACACACAGACATTTCATGCACGCGCACGCATGCATATGCATATACACTCGCACGCACGTGCACGTGCACACGCGCACATGCACATACACACACGCACACGCACACACACGCGCACACGCGCACACACACACGGACCTGGGGAGGGCCAAATGTCTTCGGGTCCATTGTGTTTTCAATCAATGACGACTGCATGTATGGATTATATTGCGTCAGTGAAAAAAAAATAGATTGTATTAGGGGAAAGGTACCAGGTGTGGAGGAATGCGAGTGCGTGTGAGTATCGCGGTGTGCGCGTGTGTGTGTGCGTGGTACGGTGCACGCAGAGAAACGTGCGTGCTTGCGTGTGTGTAGACAGAGATAGAAAGACAGCCTGCGCAGTAAATTGGAGTGTGCGTGGGTTGAAGGGAAAAAGACCTTTACGGCCTGGCACTTTTGCTCGCACGCCATAAACTCTTTGAAGTGCTTGCTTCCCCTGCGTCCCAACACACCCATACCAATCCCATTCGCAATGCGATCCCAATGAGATCTTGTGCGGCTAATGCACACACACACACACACATACACGTGCATCTTGACACGTGCAAGCACACCTTTCACGAACTTTACCTGTGGACGCACACGCACACACACGCACGCAGGTACAAACACATGCACACGCATATGCGCCAGGCATATTCCCACGCGCATGTGCAGGTGCACGCGAGAGCTCTCTTACAAACCACGCACACACGCACACACACACGCACTTACACACATACACAGACGCACGCACGCACACATGCGCACGCACGTGCACACATAAACACACAGACACAATCACAGACACAGACACAGACACAGACACAGACCAGACACAGACACAGACACAGACACAGACACAGACACAGACGCAGATACCGACACGCACACACAAACACAAACACAAACACACACACTGCAGACACAGACAGAGACAGAGACAGAGACAAAGACACGACACGCAAACACACGCACACACACAGGCAACACACGCACACACACGCACATAAACACACGCACTCATTAAAACATACACACACACATACACGCACACACATGCAAGCACACACATGCAAGCACACACATACACGTGCACGCATGCTCTCTCTCACACACACATATACCCGCATACATGTACACACACACATACACGCATGCATGCACGCACAAACACGCACGCACGCATGCACCTACGCACACACACATGCACGCACGCACGCACGCACGCACGCACGCACGCACGCACGCACACACACACAAGCATGCACGCACGCATACACACACATGCACACATATAACATAGACACACACAAATGTGTAGTAGATACCGGCAGACTTGACCACACGGCTGCCACCATCCAGCCTGGGACCAGCCAGCAATGAGCATGCCAGTAACAGACTGGCCAACTTTGGCAGCATCCTTGGGGTTATCGGCCAGCTTTTTGGGCAAGCCCTGTGTTTCTGCCCATTTGAGCAAATGCTTTGAAACTCTTTGCGCCATCATATGAGGGGGTGGCATAGCCCGATTGCCCCCTGCAGGGCCTCGGGCAGGGCCACCCTCTTGAGCTACTACTTCTTTGACGTGCGCTATTACTTTTTTAAGCTGCCCAGCCTTAGTCTTGCGGCAGTTCGATTCACACGCCTGAAATTGCTTGAAAGTTTCCGCAGTCTTCATTTCTGCACGTGAGCGGCCTGCTGTGCACACCTCAGAGCAAGGTTGCCACCACCCGGCGCCTGTCCATCCACCCATGATTGCTTGCAGTCCCTCTTGGACCGGGTTGGGAGGGCCACCCCCTGGTCCCCCTAATGGCCCACCTACAGAAAACCGGTGTCATTCATCCAGCGACCGCAATAGCACAAACACAAGTTTCCGTTTGCTTTTGCAAACGACACTCGAATCTCTACATCTATAATCTATACGGATTCTTTGCAACCTATACGGATTATCTTTAATTTTTGTGCAGACAAGAAAATCCGTATACACATATAGGATCGGGTGGAGGAGGAGACTATAGGAGCCCAAATTCCCCCCAAGTGCGGGGTACGGGGGGGTCTCCCGTAACCCCCCCCAAAGCGGGGTACGGGGGAGTTCCGTGCCACCAAAAAAGGAAAGGAGGACCGAAAACTGTCGATGAATTGTCGGCCCCCTGGAAAACCTCCCCATGGGAGGGGCATTCTGGAGACTCGGGGCGAAATAAGGGAGACTTTTGTGAGTTTGACATTGACATGAGAGGTAATTTTTTGGAGTGGATTGTTAGAATGAGAAATAATCCTGGGACTCTGATGGTGAATGAGGGAATTTTTTGGGAGTGCTTTCGAGACCTTGTCCAGGGAGGGCGCCAAGAATGTGTGGAGCAGTTGGAATCGGCGGAATGCCACCACCCGCAGCAGCAACTTTGCGGCCTCGGTGTTCCATATACTTTGGGCTGCCGATTTTTCCCTTGGCTGTCAGCTTCTTGATGGCCGACTTTTTGGCAGGTGATTGCTTTGCTGAGATGGCAAGTTTGTGCGCCTCGTGCTGCGCCACAAAAATGTTGTGTCAGCTGCTTGCGTATTGTGAGCGTCGTTGCGTTTTGGGGGGGAGTGCAAAGGGTGTGGACGCAAAGGAGTTGAGAGCGCGCGACTTGGGCGAAGTGGTTCACATGTGACGGGGGGGGCAGCACCGCAGAATGCGCCTTGGATCCACCGCCAAAGACACGTGCAAGCAGATTCATGGCGTCTGAGTTCTTGTCTGCAGGAGCAGGCAGGAAGGGGTCAGTGCTGTGGACGTAAACTCCAGCAAGACAATCGTCGCACAAATCAGCCATGACAGAGACAGAGATAGAGACAGAGTCAGAGACAGACAAAAACAGAGACAGAGGCAGAGACAAACACAGAGACAGAGACAGAGACAGAGACAGAGACAGCAAGATAACACAAACATTTGCACCCAATGCCACGGATCACTTGCAAACACACGGAGCATTTGCAAACGCAGAGCGTTTGAGAGAACAACTGAGAAACACACAAGCCAAACCCCGAAACCAGAATTTGTGCGGCGACCGAATGAATCCTGCCGCACTCCATGAGGAGGCAGAACACGTGTGGTGCACATGAATTACAACGTGCCTTATTCCCATCACCAACATATCCTACAGCATGTGTAGGCGCCAGGAGCTGGAGAGATCACGCAGAGAGGAGTAGAAAAATAGGGAAAATACTTTGCAATGCTGGTCCGCCAGTTTCGCTGCTTCCATTCTCATCCAGGATTGATCGCTCTCCATTCTGCAGAGCGTGCGGGGCGAGGTGCTGTCAAACGTGACAACACTTTTGTACCTTGTTCAAAAAATCAGCCAAACCCTTTTCACACCTTCTTGTTTGACTTTTCTTCTCGTGCCCTGACTAAGCCGTCAAATAACGTTATCTGCTGACAGGGCCAGAGAGAATAGTACTGGCAACAATTCTATGCATTCGACGCCAGCACAGGAACTCATCATTCTTCTCACTTCTCGGGTCTGTGATCGTATTTGATTCCAGTGTTTTGTATTATTTTTTTGATCGAGACGGAAGGCCGACGGAGGCAAGAGGTGCGACGCACTGAGCAGCAGAGACGGACCTGACGTGAAGCAATAAGTGCCAGGACCAGGCAGGATAACGCGGCCAAAAAGACCTTCCCTCTAGCCATGGCCGCAGCGGCCTCTACCCAATATAGTGGTGACGCGGAATTCTTTTTTAGTTTGACGCGCGATTTTCATTTTGTTGGCGCGAGTTTTTAATCAAGTTCAAAGTACTTCTCCACAAAAGAACTCATCTCCATGCTTCTTCACATCTTGATGTGTTCAACACCTACTTAAGGGAAGAATAATGCACAATGATGAAGAGGGGCTACATGATGCCAGCACTAGCGACTTCGAATTGAAACACGGCCACCGTCTGATGAGCATCGTATGCTGATCAAGCGACATTCTTTTCACTTTCGTCGTCGAGCCTCATGCCTGCGCAATTCTCAAATTGCTCAGGCCTCCTTTTACTAGCTGCAAGCCTGGTAGCATGGCCAGGGTGTGCAGGTGCAGAAGCGGACATCATCACCTGGGTCTGGCCTGAAATGTCAGGCAGTGTCTTCAAGACCACGCTGGAGGTGACCCAAATTTGTTTCAAATCGCACACTGTGATTCCACAATGCCCGGCGCGTGAACACATGTCGTGGCTCTCTGTGTTTATCGCCACCCGGACTCTCGCCTGGTGGGCTGTTTCACGGGAGCAGGTTTCTATTTTATCTCCGCCGGCATTGGCCCCGGTCGACAGGTGTGTTGCAAAGGTGTGTTTACATAGGTGGTGTCGCGTGTGCAGGCTGCCCCGGAAGGACAATGGATACACTTCATGCCCGGAACGTATTCGGTGCCGGCATATGGTGCGGATGTTGCTCTGCATTCTCTTGCAGTGAATGTTTGCTTGTGCGGTTGTATTCGTGCCCTCTGACAGACGTGCGTGGATACTGTACAGGCTGCAATATATCTCTTTCGAGGACAATTTACATGATTGCCGTCCTAGACTTGAGCGGTGCGCGTGGAACGGTGCCAGGGAACCCAGTGATAATCGATTGTCTAGGTCAGGAGCGGCAGTTTGTAATTGGATCGGGCATCGAAGTTCTTATGGAGGGTATCCATTTGAGGTCTTGCGCTTTCTTTGTCTTCTTCGCATGCCGTGTCCTTCATTTGCATCAATTGCCATTTTGGCTGCATCTGCTTGTGGGTGCTTAAGACTCGGACCCAAGGATTCTGTTGCTTTTTTCACTGGAGTGGGCGCGCGGCAGCGAGCTGTCGCGCGCCACACGGTCACAAGTTGATCTCTTTCATATTTCAAGCAGGATTTGATAGGCTGTGTTGTTCTGCAAAACCACCACAAAATTTTCCCGACCTTGTGACGTCGTTGTCGTAGGTCGTAAAGTTCGACCTGCAAGATCGCGGATTCTGCAGGTCGAACTTTATCCAAAAAACCCGATCAGCTTTTTTTCGAGCTGGCCAGTTTCGCAGGTCGACAAAAAAACGGAATCTGGAGACGTACAAACCCCCAACCTGTGACTTTGCAGGGCGACCTAAAAAGATTGACAAACTCGGGCGGATAAAGAATTCTGATTGGACAAAATCATGCATCGGGCTGAAAAAAGGAAACATTTTCGGGGAAAACTGTTCTCTCCTGTGTTTTGGCGCTTCATACGCCGCAGTCAAACCACCGACTTGTCTGTTTCAGCGTTGGGGGGATGAATTTTACACGGGCTTTCACGTTTATCATTTTTCCACGGCGATTTATGAGATTTCCCTGGGTTTTCCCAGATCAGACGTCTCAGACGTCCGATTTGGCCAGATCGGACGTCTGCACACATTGTAGATCAGACGTCCGAGACATCCGATCAGGCGAGATTGGACTCTGACAGCATCGGCGCCAAAGCCTCGATGGGTCGCGGCTGATTTTGTGTGGTGCGCGGCGGCATTTTCCCCGCCGCGCGCCCCTCGAGCCCTCCTCTGGCAAATGCCCTCATTGTTGTGCGTGGGGTTTGTTTCGAATTTACGGTTTGGTGACTGTCGTTGCGCTGCGAAATGCAGGAATGGACGAGCCCATCTCGACCCAAGTACAGGAGAGCGAGGCGCAGGTGGCTGTGTTGTTGTAGGTGAAGATTCCAACGCGACCATCCGTTACAGCGAAATAAAAGGTTGCCAGTCTTCGAGTGATGGTGGCGCGCTCAGATTGTCACCGCGCTCGAGGTAACTACTGAGTCCGGACTCTGTAATCACTGGGTCTCGATATTTTCTGTCCGAATATTTGGAATTTTTCCAGAAACATCTGGATATATATATATGAATATGTACATCAAAAATCAAATTTCTCATTGTAGGACTGTCTGTAAAGATTATCGACTCGAATCTTTGGCACGCGGCAGCTTCGGCGCCTCGCTGCCGTGCGCCCCGAATGCTTTGAAATCTGCATATTGCTATTACTGTCTCCGTGTGCCATATTCTTTGTGGGGTTCGGCTTCTGAATACCTATTTTTTACGTGTTTCAGGGTTCTTGTTGAGCATAGCAGGATCACAGACAATATTGCGAATAGAAATGGAGGAGGAATCAGCGTTGTGCAGGCTGATCTGTTGATGGATGATGTCGTCATCGAGCACAATGTTGCTATGAATGACGGGGGGGGCATCTCTTGTGCCGAGGGCAACGTAGAAATGGTGAATTCGGAAGTGAATCATAACGCAGTTCTTGGGTACTATGAAAATGGCGCAGATGGCCAGAATCTGGTTGCAGGCAGTCGAGGCGGCGGGCTTTTCCTTCAAAGCTACAGCTCATTGACGGCAAGCAATTCAAATGTATCAGGAAACATTGCACACGACAGTGGGGCAGGAATGTACCTCAAGGGCGAGATAATAGTAGTTTTGAATGGTTGTGAAATCAGCGACAATGAGGCGGGAACAGTCGGTGCTGGAATTTTTGCACAGGATTCGGTGTCATTCAAGCTGTTGGCAGGAACCAGAATTTCGAGAAACAGTATCATGTTGGTAGATTCTTGTGATGGCCAGTGTGGGGATGGGGCTGGCATGTATTTAGATTCGAATTGTGACGTCGAAATGGTCGACTCTGGATTTTACGAAAACACTGCAACCGATGAAGGAGGCGCGTTTTACGTCAAACAGAATTCTGTTGTGCGGTTGACGCGCTCAGAAATTGTTGACAATGTTGCTGCCTACTATGGAGGAGAGGGTTGTGTGAAATTGAGTTCATTTTTTGCGCACAACAGCACGATCTCCGGCAATGCTTGCAATTTGAAGGGCGGTCGCGGAGCTGGTATGTATGGTGATAATCATGCTATTTTCCACTTCACGCAGTCATTGTTTGTAGACAACGAAGCGCGTGGTGGTAGCGGTGCTGGTATCCTCTTGTCCAGCTTCAGCACGTCTGTCCCCACTCCTCCCTCCCCTTCCCCCCTTGCCTCACCTTGCAGCATCGAGGGTTGGTTGCGAGGACATGCTTGGCCTTGTATGGCGTTCCCTCTCTGTGTGCTCAAGGCGATGTCTGACTTGTTGTGCCGGTGACTAGGATTGATGCTGACGGTTGCACATTCTTGCGCAATACGGCAATCGGAGGGCACGGTGGTGCAGTATCCTTGTCACTCGACTGTGTGGCAATGATGCGGAATTGTGTGTTCGAGTCGAATACGGCAGTAGCAGAAGAATGCGGCCCTGCGGGTTGGGACCAGTGCGGAGGAGGCGGTGCAGTGAGCATGCAAGGCAACGCTCGATTGATAGTGACAGGCCATTCGCGTTTGATAGGCAACATGGCGCAAGGGGATAGTTCAAAGTCGTCTGGAGGTGCAATTCTTGCGTGGGGTAATTCGGAGGTCACGTTGCAAGGCACCCGATTCATCTCAAACCGAGCAATCGACGCCAAGGGTGGTGCTATTGCAGCATTACAGGACTCTAGGATAGATTGTGCTGGTGTGAGTTTTTCAAATAACACTGCAGTGGGCCAGGGAGGGGCAGTGTTTGTGGGGTCGGCCACCTTTCGAAGTACCTCTGCCCCGGTTATTTTTCGTGGTGAGACTGTGTTTGAAGACAATGTGGTGATAGAAGAAGACGGAGGAGCCATATTCACGAACCGACACATCGAGTTTGCAGCAGGCGGATTTTCAGCACTGCGGCGAAACTTTGCCGGTAAGAGAGGTGGTGCGGTGACGTTGACACAATGTGATCTGGTGGTGAGATTTGGGCACGAAATTGAGGCTTCGTTCAATGAGGCTGGGCTCCATGGTGGAGCGCTTGCTCTCCTCTCGGGTGCGACCGTTATACTTTCCAACGAAGAGTGCAGCTCTTTATGCGATCCCACCAAGAAGAGCGATGGTACATGCAACCCCGAATGCATGAACAGAGCATGTAACTGGGATGGTGGCGATTGTCTGCCTATTCTCGAGGCGGCAGGCACTGACGCAAAGTCACCGTGCAATCGGAGAGAATGTGGGTTATTGCAGCAGACAGAAATCGACACGGTAAGCTTTGGGTGCAGTTCTAAATGCTTCACAGCATCGTGCGACTGGAGCCAGCATCTATGCCAGAATATCAGAGAGGCGATAGAGCAATGTCCACTGTTAGATAGCAGTGCTTATACCTCCATCTTGCTAGCACAGCAACAAGATGGGGCGCCTGTGTTTCTCAAAGGTGGTATATCAGATGATTTTGGAAGATGTGCCAATGGCAATATGTGTATGCAGCCCGATATGCCGCCAGGTATGTCAGTTCTCTTAGATAGGCCAGGGAAGCTTGGTCCGTCGGCCCTCCGCTTGTCTGGCAGAACTGGTGGATGGCTTCATGCAGAGTTGGGGAAACGCAAAATGCAGGGTAGTGATGGATTTACTGTAGAGATGTGGATCAAGCCTGAAACTTCGTCGGGGTGGCAATCCGCAGCCATGAGCGGAACGCCCTACGGCTCTCTCGGGTATATCCTTGCTGGCCAAAACTTTGCCTTTGCGTTGCGCATGGTTTCAAGTGGCGATTTCACTCCAATGGTATTCATGGTTGGACCAGCACCCAAGATCTCATGTGCATCCGAGACAGTCCTCACCGCCAGTACAAGTGCCATAGGCGACGGCCCAGGCGCGACCCCAAGGTCAGCCAAGCAGGGCTATTTGACATGCACGTGGATAATTGCGCCAACGAATGCCTCGAGCGTTACCCTTGTGTTTACTGAATTCAAGTTTTACCAGGCCCCTGAAACCATAGCCCAGTACATCACAATCGATGTTTGCAGTGATGCAACATGCGGTACAATTCAGCATAGCAGCCCGCAATTAGTCGGGGGGCATTTACCACCACCTTTCACTTCGAGCACAGGCGTCATGAAAGTAACTCTGTACAATCATGCCGGAAATCGGCTTACTGGTCGAGGATTTCAAGCAACGTATGCTGCCAGCTCAAGAGTCCAACTTACGGCGGATATGTGGCAGCACTTAGCTGTGTCAATTAGCGCCGATGGATTTGGGCGTCTGTATGTAAATCAAGCCGAGGTTTGGTCTATGCAACTTGATTGGAACCCAGAGCTTGCGCCTCCTTTTGACGGTGAATATGGTACAGCAATCGGCAGACGGTCTGCCGACTGGCAAGATACATACAATGACAATGGAAACTTAGCTTCATCGTATCCAGTGCATCAACATGACGATGAAGGGTTTTTTCATGGTCTTATTGACGAGCTACGTGTCTGGAAATCAACACGATCCATCTCTCTGCTTGAAGACGGCAAGGATTGGAGCTGTTCGTATTGGCCAGACGACCCAAATCTAGTTTCCTGTTTCAATTTTGATCAGACAATTTCACAAAATAGATACATTCCAGACCAAGCAACAGTTGATGATGCAGCCTCTTATGCTCATCCTGCCCCTGGCAATACACCCCACCTCCCATTCTGTGTCAACATTGACAATGAAGGGCTGCTATACAACGACGATGAGGCCGGGCATGCAACCGTTGAAGATTGGGGGTTTTGCTCAGAGGACAAACCGCGCCTGCCAGGGGCTGCGTACAACTACAACATCGACGATATGCAATTGGCTTCAGAAAGGCGGGAGCAAGGAACAGCTGCTGTGCTCAAACATTATCGTGGATGTGGAGAAGTATCTTTGAATTTTACCCGAAACGTTGCAGGGCGCAATGGTGGTGCCGTCTTCTACGATAGTTGCCAGGGTCTAAACGACGGTCGATATTGTTTTCTGCAGCTTTCTTCTGAACGCGCAATATTTTTTCACTACAACGTAGCCGGTAGCGCTGGTGGATCGGTCTATATTGAATGTTCGTCCATTGGCCTTGTGTGCGACTTGTCTTTTGGTGCGTACAACAAAATCGGTGCCTTGACGTCGCTTCCCAAGGCAGAGTTTAGAGGAAGTTCTGCCGAGTTCTATGGAGACAACGTTGC
>Ga0105054_10013103_pt1 | contig 10051 bp, 10 predicted proteins | sample BON02_FD_78091 | JGI IMG/M metagenome (GOLD analysis project Ga0105054, IMG submission 78091) | Freshwater microbial communities from Lake Bonney liftoff mats and glacier meltwater in Antarctica - BON-02 (megahit assembly) | ecosystem: Environmental > Aquatic > Freshwater > Ice > Glacier... | reverse complement strand
TTTTTGGGCTTTATCATCAATAACTCTTTCATGGAGTATGCTTTCATGCAAATTTTGCAACTTTTGCAATAATTTTGGCTTACTCCCGGCATAATGAGTACACATTTCTTTGAAATGGTCATGAGAAGCGGAATTAACTAACAATTCCTGAATAGCTATTTGTGGATTGGAATCTAATGGTTTGATGCTACTCATACCTGAAGTAGCTACACTCGGTTCAAATTCAGAGCCGTTGGCAATAGCTTTTAAAGCAGCCAGGAGATTAGGTACTATCTGTTCATCGCAACGTAAAAGATGTTGCATACTTCCTTCGATGGTACTTTGGAGTTCATTTAAAAATTCTTCATGTTTCTCAAGTAAATCACTTGCTGTTTGTCGGGATATCATTTTTTCTCCTGGGTCTTTATTTTGACAAGACTTTACTACTTATTTATTAACGGAATATTAACTAGCATTCCCACGCTTGCTTTATGTCTGAGCCAACACACTTGTGCACCTAATAGCTGCCCTTATGTGCCAGCACGCAACGATTCCATCGGTTCTAAAAGGGCGGCACGCCGTGCCGGGTAAAAGCCGAAAAAAATGCCGGTAAATACTGAAACGGCAAAACCTGCGATAGGTGGCAACCAATAGATTGCGAAAGGCCAGCCACTAAAATAGGCGACAATGCGGGTAAAAATTAACCCTAGCAGCACGCCGAGGAAACCGCCCAATAGCGATAACATCACGGATTCCACCAGGAACAAGGCTTGAATTTCCCTGTTTTTTGCCCCTACTGCTTTGCGAATACCAATTTCTCTTTTGCGCTCACTGACCGAAACCAGCATGACATTCATCACGCCAATGCCGCCAACTAATAATGCAATACCACCAATGACTGCAAGCAACAGCGTAAAAATACGCCCCTGGCTCTCCATACTGGCGATAATTTGTTTAGCACTACGCACAAACACATCCAGTTTGGGTGCTTGTTTGTTAATGATCTGTTTAATATCTGCAATAACTTCATCAATATTAACATCCGGCCTTAATAACAGAACCGCATTGTTGATTTTGCTGTCTTTGCTCACCAAGGCAATACCGCCAATAGGAATAATGGCTGCCTGGTTTACATCTTCATTGAAGAAACCATTTTCTATCCAGGGTTTTGCGATACCGATGATCGTATAGAGTGCCTGTCCTATACGTAATTGTTTGCCAATCAGATCGTCATGGCTGAACTGTTTTAATTGTTGTGCAAGCCCATCACCAATCACGCAATAATGTTCAAACGATTCGGTAAACGACACAAAATGTCCGGCAGCCAGATCGATGTGAATAATACTGGCCAAGGATTCATCAGCGCCAATGATTGAACCATTCAACACCCTGCCCTGAAAACTCATGGGTTGGTAGGTAGTGCTGTAGGGGGCAATCTCTAAAATAGAGGGTAGCCTCTCGGGAAATTGCCGCCACTTATTAATGGGGATCTCTTCTTGTGCATTACTACCACCGGTTGTTTTCTGATAAACCGAGATGGCCAGCAAATCAGTTCCTAATGCTTTAAATTGCGCTAGCGCTTTTTCAGTGGCTAATTGGCCACAACTTAGCAAAGCAACAACAGCGGCGGTTCCTACCAGAATTCCCAGGATAGCCAGGAAAGACCTTAATTTTGCTGCCATAAGATTAATCAGTGCTTGCTGGCAGTGGCTGATGAGGGTCATGTGCTTGTTTCCGCCACGATTTGGCCATCAGCGATGGTGATACGCCTGGCACACTGATCGGCAATTTGTTCATCATGGGTTACGATAATAATCGTTCGGCCTTCACGATTCAGGGTTAAAAATAATTTCATAATGTCTTTGCCAGTACGTGAATCCAAGGCTCCTGTTGGTTCATCTGCAAGGATCATCTGCGGCTCACACACCAATGCGCGTGCAATCGCTACCCGCTGTTGTTGTCCACCAGATAATTGGGTGGGGCAATGCGCAGCAAATGTTTGCATACCCACCCGTTCAAGCGCGTCTGCCACTTTTTGCTTGACGACAGCTGGCGATACATCACGGTAAGTAAGGGGCAAAGCAACATTTTGCGCGGCATTAAAACGCGGTAATAAATTAAATTGTTGAAACACAAAACCAATATGCTGGTTACGCAAAATCGCCAGCTCATCATTGCTCAAACCCGCCACATTACGATTTTGTAACTGGTACTGCCCACCGTCCGCCTTATCCAGCAAGCCGATTATATTCATCAACGTTGATTTTCCTGAACCAGAAGCGCCGACAATAGCTAACATGTCGCCTTGATTTACATTCAATGAAACTTGTTTAAGGACGGTACTTTCCACCGTACCGATTTGATATTTTTTTACAATATCGGTTAACGCAATTAACGGCATACGCAGCTCAAATTATTCAATTTACAATCTCACAGCATTTGATGATTAAACCAGGGTGCTACTTTGCCATTTCGCTCCCTGTTTTGGCCAAGATAGTAGACATGGCAACAGACCCTAACTGTATACAACTATATCGCCTACTTTAAGGCCAGAATCAATGGCCACTTTATCGGCCTCAGCGGCACCAGTGGTCACTATCTGAGTAGTAATCGCACCATTTTTGGCTCGCACGTGCACAATACTCTTACCATGTTGTTGTTTTACCGCCTCAATAGGCACCAGAAGTTTATCGGTGCTATCCACGGCCAATTCGATGGTGGCACTCATCCCCACTTTAACCCAAGCCCGTTGGCGGGCATTCAAATTTTTAACTTCAACGATGGCGGTAAACGAAGGCAGCGCACCGCCATTGCTCGTTGCAGCTTGGGCGTTGATGGCCACCAGCTTGCCTTTAAGTTCATCTTTTGGGAAGGCGACACTATGCACCGTGGCGTGCATACCTGGTTTTATTTTATCAATATCCACTTCCGGTACATCAATCTCCACCCGAATTCCGCTTAGATCGCCAATTAATGCCAGCACTTGACCGGCTTTAACCGAAGCGCCCACGCCCAAGCGACCGGTTTTATCATCACTGGCCTTCGGCGGGTAGAGCAAAACCCCATCACTGGCTGCTTTCAAATAAATAAGGTTGTGTTTGCTGGTTAGGGCAAGCCTAACCTTGTCAAATTTATCAAAGCTTAAATCGGAGAGGCTATGATTATCACCTTCGCCCATTTTTTCCAGCATATCCGTCAATTTATGGGTAGCCTGCATCAAGGAAATACGGGCAGTGCTCAAGCTGGATTTTTCACTGAGATAATTATTTTTAGATAACAATCCTGCTTGCCATAAATCCTCAGTACCGGTAAATTTGGCTTGGGATATGGTAAAACTGTCTTTATTTTTTAAATAATCGGTCAATACTTCGTTATATTGCTTTTGCAATTCGGCTGAGTTTAAGGTGAAGACTATGTCACCTTTTTTAACATGCTGGCCGTAAATATAATGCATATTTTCAACCACCGCATCCATTTGGTTGGTTAAGGTGTTTTCTCCCAAGGGCTGAATGGTGCCAGTAAAATAAAGCATTTTATGAATGCTGGTAGATTGTACCTGGTAGGTTTGCATCTCCTTTTTTTTATTATCAGCCTCGCCACTGCAAGCAAGCAGAACGCTGGCCACAAAAAATAAGGTTAGGAGCTTGATCGTTAGTCGGTAAATTTTCTTGGTCATAAGCAGTACCTGAGTTTGATGTGCCAATAGTTAAGCGTCGTGCCTAACATACGCTGCAGTGCGGATAGTTGATTAAGATAGGCTATCTTTGCACTAATTAAACCCGTCTGTGCCTGCAACAACTGGTTTTGGGTATTATTGACATCCAATGCACTGGCTATACCTGCCTGTAGTTTCTTTTTTTCCAATGAGTATGATTGCGCGGCTAGCTCTACCTGGCGCTTGGCTAATTCATAACGTTTCGCCTGACTTTGAATAGTGGTTATCGTATTTTTAATCATGGTGATCAAAGCACGCCTGGCAGCAATTAAATTTAGTCGGTCTTTTTCCAGACGGACTTTAGCACTGATCAGTTGGCTACGCAGCGTAAGGTCATTGATGGGGATCCTTAAGGTTACCCCTACCGATTCGGTAATATTGTGGCCATTATAAATTCCCTTCAAACCGGCACTGTTATTATCCACACCGGTCATGGTGCCGGTTTGAACATTAGCACTTGCATCAAGTTGCCATAATTGTTGATTTTTTGCCAGTTTGTAGGCGCGCTCATCAGCGCGTAACGTCATGGTTAATGCCAGATATTGGGTGTTGTGCTTAAACGCTTGTGCAATGGATTCATTTACATCGGGGATCACCAGTTTGTCGAGGGTGACATCACTGGGAACCGCCAACTTCATATCAGGATCAAGGCCTATCGTTTGTAGCAAGTCTTGTGCTGTGGTTTTAAAATCATTTTCTGCCTGCTCGACCATAAGATTTAAAGACTCAATTTGATAAGACTGCTGTATATTGCCTGTTGGCTCCAGCTGACCCGCCGCTATTCTTTTTTCATTAGTCTCGTAAGATTTTTTTGCTTCGGTTAATTGCTGCCGCTGGTTTTGCAAGTTATTACCACTCATAATCAGCGCACGGTAGGTGGTGATTAATTGCGTTATTTGATCGATCACCGCTTGCTGCAGGTTTAACTTGTTTAACCACTCATTATCAATCGCATTCAACAAACCAATCTCATTCACTTCGCGACCAAAACCACGTAACAACGGTTGCTTGAGGGAGAGATTGAGTAAGGGGTTGTAATTACCATAAGCGGCAACGTTGTTATCCATCCGTAGCGCCAGCTCCGTGCCGTATTTATTTTTTAAATCCACCTCTGGTGTTAATAAATAACTTTTAGTGGTGGCATTGCCAACGCCGCTATAGTGACTTTTTTCAACGGCCGCGGTTCCGGCCAGTGCATATTGTAATTCGAATTCATTATGAGCCAACCGTAATTGGTAGCGTTGAATAATACGATCCAGCTCGGCATTCTGGATATTGGGGTTATAGCGCAGGGCTAATAATATGGCCTCGCGCAGCGTCAGGAATTGGGTTTTCCTTTTATGCGATGTGGGGGAGGTGGGTAACTCCACCCAATTATTAAGCAAGTATTCAGGATTTTTAATGGCGTCATTTAAGCGCTCACTTGCTTCAGTAACCCGTTGAACCTCGGTGGCGGGATGTTCTAGCCAACGGTAAAGAGACGGCGAGGGCGGTAAAACTGGGGGGCACGGCATAGACGGCGTGGTTTGTGCACATAGACTGCTACAAATAAACGTACTGATAATAGCCAACATTTTAATCATTAAACGACAACTCATATTGCTGATACCATAAACCGTTGCTTATCCTGTAAGCGTAATGCAGTTAATTTCCCACCCCAAAGACAACCGGTATCTATGGCATGAATACGTGGATACGGACATTTCCCTTGTAAAGCCGCCCAATGACCAAACACCAGATCGGGCGCAATATCTTGCCGCTCTGGAAGATTAAACCAAGGGTAAAGGCCTGACGGGGCTTGATCTACCGTACCTTTATAAGTGAGGACTAAATGGCCGCGCGCGTCGCAAAAACGCATCCGGGTGAAATAATTACAAATAACCCGTAACCGATCTATTCCTTGTAAGGTTGCTGACCAATAATCCGGTTGGTTGCCATACATATTTGCTAAAAAATGATGGTAATCATCACCGTGCAAGGCCTGTTCCAATTCCAACGCCCGCGCTTTAGCCTCTACCAAATCCCACATGGGCGCAATACCCGCGTGGCACATCACCACATTTAACTGAGGGTCATGAAATAAAATTGCCTGCTGGCGTAACCAATGCCCCAGATCGTCTTTATCGCCAGCCGTTAATATGGCCTGTATAGTGTCATCTGGATTACGCCCTGGGTAATCGGCAAATATCCGTGCCAACAGGTATAAATCATGATTGCCCAGGGTAACACGCGGAGCCAGGGGCAAGGCTTTGATAAAACGTAAAACAGCCAGTGATTGCGGACCACGGTTTACCAGATCGCCGACAAACCACAAGCGATCGGTGTGTTCGTTAAAGTGCAATGAGTCCAGCAAACGTTGCAATGGATCATAGCACCCTTGCACATCACCGATCGCATAATCAGCCACCCGTTATATTTCCTTTCTGCAGATGAAGTGACTCTTCAAGCTTCTGCCAATGGCCGGAAGCATTTAAATGGGTAAGCGACGTAGGGTTAGCCGCATGCTGCTTGCTGGTAAAATTGCTATTAAATTGCGCCGTATGGATGAGCTCAACCGCGCTTATGGTGCTCACTTTGCCGGTATGCATGTTATGGATTTTCATTTCATCAGGCAAGGCTACCGCAAATTCCGAAAGAACCACGCCGCTATGCATTTGTTGAGTCCCGGTCTGCTCAAACCGCGATATCGGATTACCATCAGCACCTACACTGTGCAGTTCCAGAGATAACAAGCCATTTTGTACGGCTTGCCAGTTTTTATATTCAGGATGTTCCTGCATAAACATGCGATACATCTCTACCGACATTAACAAGCCGCCAGGAACCATCAACAAGGGCGCCTTGTTAATCATAATCTCCCCTTTTTCCATGGCATTGGTAAGCCAGTGAATAAACTCCACCCCCATCAAACGTTCTTTGTCGAGGAGCGACTCCGGTGCGGTATCAACAAAGGTAGTAATGCGGTTCAGACGGCCATTACGCGCCAGGTGTTTAAGCATAAATTCATTAAAATAACGCTGAATAGCCATAGCATCTGCCCGCACCAACAGTGCACCCAATGTACCTGCCGACTGCCAATCTTCATTAAGCAAGGCCAGCCACACTGTGAGGGCTTGGGTGTTGGCCGCAATCCAGCTAAAACCACTGGCCGGCATTAACAGACGCGCCAGTAATAGATTAAGCCGACGCCGTAAATCATCGTCGTGCCCTTTCTCAAAATTATATTGGTAGTAACTACCCATCGACGTCATGCTTTCAAGCACCGGATTCCACTGCTTTAATACCTGGCCATTCATATCAAACAATTCAACATGGTAATCTATCTGTAGCTTGCCAATACCCTGTAACACCGCTGCCGATAATAAAACATAAAGCCAAAGTTGTTGCTCTTCTGACAAGTCATCAGTCCCTGTCTGGATTATATAATCGCGAAAAAGATGTAGTGCCGCCTCGGTTCGATTCAATGCATGGTCAAGCAACCCGCCCAATGAGGCGTAGTAACTATTGGTGGTTTCAGGCAAATTTTGACAATGATTAACCAAATTATTAATCAAGATCATAGCAATAGAATCAAAACGGTGTGTGTCAAAAGAGCTGGAATCCTTAATTTTCTCCAACAGTTCCTGCCGTTTGCTCGTTGCCAACAATTGGGCAGGCGTCATGACTGCAATTAAGTCTTTCAGTGGTTTTGCAAACATCGGTTTTGCTTTTTTACCTTGGCGATGAAACACGTCAACCTCCATATCCATATTTGAATTTCGATAGGTACTCAGCCGGCAGCCGGCTCAAACGTACACAGTATACACTATTTGGTAACAAATTTCGCTATCGTAACATACTCATTGACAGTAATTTGCTCAGGTCTATCTTGAGGATTAATGCCCAGAGTAGTTAGCTCACTCGCACTAAGCAGCGGCTTCAAATTATTGGCCAATGTTTTACGCCGCATCGAAAACGCACAGGCCAATAAACGCTCCAAATCGGTAAAAGCGACGTAGGGATAGGGAGAAATACGGTATGGGCTTAAGAACACTACCGCCGACTCCACTTTAGGCTTGGGATAAAAAGCATCGGCAGACACATTAAACAAATGCTCAACAGCACAGTGGTATTGGATCATAACGCTTAAACGCCCATAATCCTTGCATCCAGGCGAGGCGGCCAAGCGTTCAACCACTTCTTTTTGCAGCATAAAATACATATCGTCTATGTGGCTAGTATAGTGCAACAAATGAAGTAGTAACGGCGTTGAAATATTGTAAGGGAGATTGCCAATAATGCGCAGACGCTCGCCCAACTGACTGTAATCTATCGTCAATGCATCAGCGTTTATTAGCTGCAACTTCCCGGCAGTCTGCGGCATTGCCTGCAAATGAGCTTGTAAATCCGTGTCAATCTCAATCGCAATGAGCGCATCTAATGTTCGTAATAAAGGCAGCGTTAACGCGCCTAGCCCCGGCCCAATTTCCACGACTTTATCAGTGGCCTGGGGATTTAGGGCGCGTAAAATGTTATCGATGATGTGTTGGTTTTGTAAAAAATTTTGGCCAAAACGCTTGCGCGGGCGATGTCCCATTTAATGTCCCAAGGTTTAAATAAACGATGATTATACACTTTGTGCAGCTATAGACATAAATTTACCACAGAGACTAAGCACACGTCGGAGTCGGTTTATATCTCAAGCTGGCAAGTTGCCTGGGCAAGTTGCTAAGTTTTGAGCACCCATGATACGGTTAGGGCTAACAATCGCGTATTTAAAAAGCCAGGTATGTTAAATCACTTGTTTGAGCTTCGCCGCCGTGCCCTGCACGTCCTTACATTTTTCGCAGCCTTGTTTATGCTGTTTTTCTTCTTTGCCGCTGATTTGTTTCATTTTCTGATGATGCCTTTGCTGCACGCGCTGCCTAAGCAAGATTCAATGATTGCCACACAGCTGACTTCAACGGTGTTAACACCGATTAAGCTGGCAGCAGATGCCGCCATGCTCGCTACCGCACCTTTTGCGCTGCTTCATGCCTGGCGCTTTGCATCGCCCGGCCTTTACCGCCGCGAACGCGACAACGTGCGCTGGGCGATTGTTAGCAGCCTGATATTATTTGCCGCAGGCATGTTATTTTGTTTTTATCTGGTATTGCCGTTTATGTTGCAATTTTTTGCCGGCGCATTACCCAGTGGCGTGCGTTTAATGCCCGACATGGGGGATGCTGTTGATTTTATCACCCGCATGTTATTGATATTCGGATTTTGCTTTCAAGTACCGCTGCTTTGCCTGCTTTTGGTGCGCTTGCAGCTGCTTGAGGTGGCTGCATTAAAAATGGTACGGCCTTATATCATCGTTGCGGCATTTATCGTGGGGATGTTGCTTACTCCCCCGGATGTGTTATCGCAAATTATGTTGGCAATTCCTCTGTGCCTGCTTTATGAATTGGGTATTGTGCTGGCGGTATTTTTTGCAAAACCGGCGACGGGCAGGAAAAGCGAATTGGCAGGTGATGGGTAAACTGGTCTATTCCTTTTCAGGCGTGATTTTATCCGCGGGGTATTCCTTATCCGCTTTTTCGGCCTTTATGATATTTTCCTGCAGAGTATGCTCATTTACCTGCGACTGCCAAAAAACGGTGGCTTGGTGCTTATAATGATTAAGACGTTTGATAAGCTTTCCCAAATGATGAGCGAGCATAGGCAACTTTGAAGGCTCAAACACCAGCATGGCTACTAGAAAAATTAGTAATAATTCACCGGAGCTCATGGTTGCTTGTCATTGTCATCGTCCTCGTTCAGCGAGCGGCGAAAATTTTTAATCGCCGCACCCAGATCGGATCCAATCGTTTTGATTTTATTGGTGCCAAACAAGGCAAGCACAATCAATAAGATAAGCAATAAAGATAATGGACTGATCCCGCTTAATCCCATGTTAACTCCTGCGACGATATATTAATGCAATAAACCCGCCAGCAATGGCAGTACCTAAAGCGATTGTGGCCAATTTTTTCTGATCTAGCAAGTCAAGGTAACTTACGCCCGCGAAGCTAATCATCGCTACAAATAGACCGATGCCTAGCCCTTTAAACCAACAATCTCGTGCTCTCAGTATTGCTGCCCGTGTTTCTACCGCCTGTATTTTTTGCTCTTTGCTAAGCAACAGCACATCATTGAGCAAACGTGGCATGTGGGGGAGTTCTTCAATAAAGAACGACCAATTATCGCGCAAATGCTTGATCAAGGCTTTTGGACCCATTTGTTCTCGTAACCATTTTTCCAGGAAAGGCTTGGCGGTTGACCATAAATCTAGCTCTGGATAAAGTTGCCGCCCCAACCCTTCTACCGCCAGCAATGTTTTTTGCAGTAATACCAATT
>Ga0105054_10013097_pt1 | contig 10056 bp, 9 predicted proteins | sample BON02_FD_78091 | JGI IMG/M metagenome (GOLD analysis project Ga0105054, IMG submission 78091) | Freshwater microbial communities from Lake Bonney liftoff mats and glacier meltwater in Antarctica - BON-02 (megahit assembly) | ecosystem: Environmental > Aquatic > Freshwater > Ice > Glacier... | reverse complement strand
TCCCCTTTGTATATGAACCGTCTGTAAAAATGAACACAACAACAGATTCCCTAATGGTGCGACTGTTTCCCTCCCCGACCAGAGGCGCCACGACAGAGGGGAAGAGTCGCGCATCTAGGGAAGCGGGTTTGTTGTGTTCACATTCACACGGGGAATGTATCGCCACGCACTCTGGCATGGTCTCAACAGCCGAGATGACGCCGTAGAGCCAGCACGCCGCCTCGGGCGGCACGCGGTACTTTTCCCAGAGCAGGTAAGGAGGTGAAAATACACAAAACACACACACACCTATGCTTAAAAATAGCATAAAGCGCGCACTCTGGCATCGTCTCGGGTTAACCCAGGGTGCCACCAGGATTACTGTTACTGTTACTGTAGTAATAATAGTAACACATGTAACATTAAGAATCATTAATTAACATTGCATAAAGCTGACACAGCTGCATCAGTCGCATCAGGCAACACCCCAACACTACAGCCGCAGCTGCAGCTGCAGCGCTGCCCCCGCCTCCGTTGCCTGCTCCCTGCCCCCGCCGACTCACGCGGTGCCACTGCTGGCCCACTGGCCCACTGCTCCCCTACCCCTAAGGCCGAAAAAATCCCACGGACGCGTCGACCTGTACTCGCCCCTCCGATGGAAGGCCCAGCCCCGTGCGCACCTGTTCGCCATGGAAGGCCCAACCCCGTGCGCACCTGTTCGCCGCTCCCCGTCCGTATTCCATGCTTACGATGATGATGATGATGATGATGATGCTTCTAGCTCGTATCATAATTACAATTACCGCGAGGCCACAATTGCCCAGAAAATAGTGTCCCCGCGGTATCGCGCGCCGATCTCGCGCCATGGGCAAATTTCTCATTTGCTTCGCGCTCGTGGCCGCGGCGACGGCATTGAGCGTGCAGCCGACGCTGCGGGTCGCGCGGCCGCTGGCTGTCTCGCGCCGCGCTCCCAGCCCGTGCGCGCTGCTGCCGCCCGCCACGGCCGGCGTGGGACTTGGTTCGTCTGGTGCGTTCGGAGTCGCAGCAGCTGATTCGCTGTCGCAGGTCGACATGCCGTCGACCCTGCTGGCCGCCGACCTCATCGAGGTGTTCCAGGGCTTTGCCGACTCGCCGGCTATTCTGCTTATTCCCATTGGCGCCGGGGCGCTCGTTGCTGCGCTCATTGTCACCGTGCTCGTGAAATCTGCGGGTTAGGGTTGACCTGCCGAGGTGCCTTCTTCCGACGGCCGCGACATTGTGCGCCTTCTTTCCACGCAGTCTGAACTCCAGAGACCTGAGTCATATACACCATGCGAATCCGCAACTACACGGCACCGCCCGTAGCGCCCGCGTCGGCCCTCCGCCTTCTGGTTCTGGTGGTCTGCAGCTTTCCTGGAGAAGGTGCACTGCTAGCGGCGCCCTCTCAATTGGATGCGCTCGAGAAAGGGAGATGCTACATTGCTACTGGTCTCCATGCGTGTGTTTTAGCTTACGTAGCTATATATTATTTGTATGGGTATGGTATGGCTTAAGTTATGGTTAAGTTCAAGTTATGGGTACTAGTCTAGTAGTAACTAGTACTAGGGTGCGTGTGCGACTGTGCGGATGTGGCTGCTTTCAGCTGTGTGTTGGTGCTGGGGGACATGTCGTGTGCGGGGTGCTGCAGGTACATATAGCGTGTAAAAATATATAGTCGTAGTTGTAAGTTTAAGTTTAAGTTTATTATTATTATGCCATTACGATTACGCAGGCGCGCGGGCGCGGGCCCACACACGCAGACCACACATACTGGCCTGACGGGGACGGGCGACTGGAAGTAATACGGGATAATAATACTGGCCGCCTTCATTTTGTCTCTGGCATGTGCGTGCCTTGGGTAGTGTATGCCCTCTGATCGGCCCCGCAAGCAGCTGCTGCGTGGCACAGAAGCCGAAGAGGCTTGAGGCTGTCGCGAGCGCAGCAGGCAGCAGGCTGGCTGTATGTTCTCTCAAGGGCTCGTCGGCTCGCCGCCCCTCTGATTCGGCGCGAAAGGCTCGGCCGTGGGCGATTGCGGCAACGCATCGGACGAGTCCAGGTCCGAGATCGGGAGGGCGGCGTGGTCGAACTGCCGGTTCAGCTCACGCTCAAAGATGCGCGAGGCGGGCGTGGAGGGTGAGACGAGGCGCTCCCAATTCGAACGGAGCAGCTCGGTCGCTGCGCCGCGCAGCCGCGAGAGGCCCGAGCCACGCGCCGGCGAAGTCATCGCGATCTCCTCGCCGCCCGCGAACCGCCGAAACCTAAACAGGCCGTTTCGACGCGGCGCGTCCCGCGCGGCGGTGCAGGGCAGCGCCAGCAGAGCCGCGGCGGCGGCGAGGGCGCGGCAGAGCGCGTGCGGCGCGAGCAGAAGCGCCGAGGCGGAGGTGATTGCACAGGTGGAGACGAAACGCACGTAGTGGTAGGGCAGCCAGGAGACGCCGGCGAGCGGCGGCGGCGGCGGTAGGCGCAGCAGCAGGGCTTGCTTGAGCAGTTCTAGACCGAAGGGCGAGCGGCGCGAGAGGAGGCTCAGCGTCTGTTCCTGCAGCTGCGTGATGGGCGGCCTGTGCAAGAAACGGGGACGGTGGAGGAGGGTTAACCGTGAGTAAATCGATATAGATAGATAGATACAATAGATAGAAAGATAGAAAGATCAGGAGAGATATATAGGTTTATACCGCTGCAGGGGGCCGCCGCCGAGCCCCTTGCCGTCGGCCGCGGCTAGATTGATAGATAGATACTGAGAGAGATATAGGTTTATACCGCAGCAGCGGGCCGCCGCCGAGCCCCTTGCCGTCGGCCGCGGCGAGCCTCGCGCGCAGGTAGGCCAGCTGCTCGGGCGAAACCTCCATCTCCGTCCTTGCGACGGCGATGAGCGCGGCGGGCGCGGCGGCGGCGGCGGCGGACTCGATGATGAGGCTAAAGGCGAGCCCGATGGCGTCGTCGCGGTGCGGCCCGATGCGCAGCGCGAACTCGGGCGCGCAGGCGGCGAGGAGGGCCAGCGAGAGCTTGAGGTGGCCCGCGGAGAGGTTTGGTGAGGAGCGGCCTGGCGACTGGGCGGCGGAGGATGGCTCGCCGTCGCGCTTGGCGCCGCTCGGCACGCGGGGGGCGAGGAGCACCGCGGGTGAGGGGCGCAGGAGCAGCGCGTCCCAGCAGAGGAGGAGCGTGGTGAGGGGCAGCTGGTTGACGAAGCAGGGCGGGAGCCACTTGTACGCGACAAGGGAGAGCACCGCCAGGGCGTCGGCTTCGCCCAGCGAGGCGGGCGCAAACAGCCGCGGAAGCTCCTTGCGCGCAAGCTGCTGCAGCACCTGCACCTCGCGCTGCAGGCCGGCCATGTGGGGCGGCGCATAGAAGTCCACGGGGAGGATCGTCTCGACGATGGCGACAAAGGTCCAGAAGGCTGTTTCCTCGCCAGAGAGGAGATGAGCGACGCCGACGCAATTGCTCGCGCCCTCCTCCGCGGCCGAGAGCGACGACGACGTGGCCCCACCGCCGTGCAGATCCTCGGCCAGGACTGCCGCTAGGGGCGGCTGCTTGGCTCGCCGGGTCCACGGGGTCGTTCGCCGCTGCGGCTGCGGGGCGGGCATGGCCGGCGCGCCGTGCCCCATCACGGCGACAAGCACCGACGCCATGAAGTTCATGCCCTGGCAGTAGCCGCTCGAGCGATGCCTCGCGCACCAGGCGCGCAGCAGGCGCTCTATTGCCTGGCGATGGACCATCTCGTCATGCGGCGCGGGCGCGATGCGCTCGAGATCGTCAACGCCCGAGCGGCCGACGTCGAGCGCAATCTGCTCGGAATCGGCCTCCGCGATGGTGCGCGACAGTAGCGTGGCGTACGTGTCGCCAGCCGCCGCCGCCGCCCTGGCCAGTACCAGTGCGCCGGTGCGCTCGGGCCACTTGAGCGCACATCGATGCACGAAGGCCAGCAATGGGTCTTGGGACGGGCTGGAACTCGTTCCTGGCGATCCGACCGCGACAGGGCTAGGGCTCGCGGAAAAGGAGTCGTGGAACGTGGTTTCGGAGACCTGGATTGGGGGCGGCAGAGGCGGGTCCATTTCTCTGATGTTGGAAGACTTGCAGTCAACACTGCGACTCGCACTTGCGAGCAAAAAAATGGCGGGCGTATTTTTTGACACAAATCCATTCACATGAACTGCTCGCTGTACCTTAAATTAGAGTGTAAAGGATATTAAAAACAGAAACAGAAACCCAAGCCACTCTCGGACAGCGTGCGTGTGTGCTCTGATATTTAGATACACTATGCTAAAGAGTAAAGAGTCCTATAGCAAATCGTGTACGCAGCTCTATAGCTGCTAGTTTGGGTTCCATTCATGTGAACTGTGTGCTTGTGAAACAGAACAAATTTTTCAAAGGCATCGCGAATCGCGAAGCTAAGACCCCGGCAGTCGCACACGCGGCCTGTCCTACGTTCGCACACGTCTGCAGGCCTCAATGACTAGGCCGCAGGATACAGCTTCGCCGCACAAGCCTCGCTCGCTGCCCGCCTGGGACTCGGGACCGACGCCTCCACGTCTGCCGTACGGCCCCAACGAGGACAAACCATCGATGAAGTCCCCCGTCGCGACGACGCCCAACGCGTTCGCGCTTTCGGTGGAGAAGGACGCGGCCCATTGCTCGCGTCGGAACGAGTTTGTGGCCGAGCGGAAGCACCAGCAAGAGGCCCGAATTATGGACTACGTTTCGACGCCGCGCGAGTACGCACAGCAGACGCAGCACACGCTGCGCATGACCTACGATGAACAGCGCCAGGCGCAGGACGGCCAGCGCGCGCAAGCGCGGTACAGCGCGGCCATCCAGACGGAGCAGGACATGCAGTACGCCTCGGCCGTGCAACGCACGCACCAGCTGCGTACCGACATGCGCGCGCAGCAGCAGGCTGAGGCTGCAGACGCCAATCGGCGCGCCGCGGCCGAGAAGACACAGCGCAAGCAGCAGGAGCGTGCGGCAGAGCAGCAGCTGGACAGTAGCGCCAACTTTATGGACCGCTTCGGCACGACCCTCAGGTGATGCCGTTCGGTCCTTTTGTGACAGCTCCCGCCTTTTCTATGCAGAGCGTCGAGAGCACGCGTCCCCCACAGTAGTAGAGGAGGAATTCTCGGGAGGACCTCGTGAGATATTGAGGCCAGGCGAGTTGCGGGCACAACTGCGAGCGCGCGGACGACGTGGCCGTGGCGTTTTGCGTTGGAAGCTCACGACACGGAAGGCTGGGACACAACGACAACGACACTGCTCAGAAGACTCGACTAGACGACAAAAAGAATATATCATGCATAATACTTTATTATAAGAGCCTTTATATAAGTAAAAGTAATAACTTTAATATATCGATAGCGTATGCACTGTACGAGTAGCATACAAGATGTTTTGTAAAAGAGCAAGAGCGAGAGTGAGTTACCTACCTAGAGTGTATAGATAGAGTATAGAGAGTGTGACTGGAGTCTGAGAGTCTGTGACTGTGAGCGTCGAGCGTCTTCGCGTTTCATCGTGCGTCGTGCGTCGTGCCATCATTCGTGCTCGTCCACATACATTATATCGCCTGTGTGCTGTGTACAGGCTGTGTGTGTGTGTTCTGGCTCTCGTTTCTCTATGCAATGATCAATTTCAATTTCGATTTTGTCGGTTGTCGGTTTGTGTTTGTGTGGTTTGTGGTTTGTGGTTTGTGGTGGGTGTGTTCTGTGTTTGAAACAGTGTGTTTGGGTTAACCCTTAACCCATAGTTTTCTTTCTTTCGCGTGTGTCGTGTCACGAGTCGTGTTCATTATATACGTGTCTAACTTTTGTCGTCAAAGGAATGAAAATCAGGTGTGACGCACACGCACACGACACACGACACACGACACACACGCAACACGCAAGAACACACACGCGACAGGAACAACGATCGAATAACATACCAGACATTTAATGTTCAAAACAAGATGATGATGATATGCTTATACCCCCACAATATCCAGTTCACGTGAACAAGAGGGAGTTTCGGATAACTGACGAGAATATTCTATGCAGTTTGCACCCAAGCGTTTCGCGAACCGATCCAGTTCGATGTTTGCACGCCTGAACTGCTGTCATTCAAGCACAAAGGTGCCCGCCGCGGCGCCGGTCGCGAGCAGCGTGCCCGTGCCCGCCGCACCGGTCACGAGCGGCGTGCCCGCCATGGAGTACGCGTCGTCGTGCTTTCTGCCCACCTCCTGGCTGGAGCTTCCGCTCGTGAGCCGGAAAGAGGCTTCGCACGACTCGACTGTCTATATCTTTGGTCTTCCGGAGGGCCAGTCGCTCAACTTGCCCACTTGCGCATGCATCCTCCTCAAGGGGCCTGGCGACACGGTTCGCCCGTGAGTCGCGCCCGTGGGCTGGAGAGCGTGCTTTGTGCTGTTGACCCCCCACATATCGTCACACCCCGCTCCCTGTTTCAAAACAGGTACACTCCGATCACGGACAGCGCGACGCTCGGATCCTTCGAGCTGCTGGTCCGCCGGTACACCAACGGGTCCGCGTCGCAGCACCTGTTTGGCCTCTCCATTGGGGACACCGTTAGCTTCAAGCACATCAAGCCCAACATCAAGGCCCAGTACCCATTTGAGGGCGCGCAAAACATCACGCTGCTCGCGGCGGGCACGGGCATCACGCCCATGTACCAGGCCCTGCTCAAGCTGATGGGCACGCCGGGCGACACGCGGCCGGTGACTCTACTTTACGGCTCAAAGTCGGTAGCGGATATCCTGCTCCTCGACGAGCTGGAGGCCATGGCCAAAGCCCACCCGGAGCGGCTTACGGTTGTGCATGTGGTGGGGACCGCGCCAACCGACCCGCCGCCCGCCGGCTGGGACAAGGTGGCGCAGGCGGTCGGCGGCTGGATCGACGAGGCCAAGATCAAGCAGCACGCGGCGCCGCCCGCCCAGGACTCGCTCCTCTTCGTCTGCGGGCTGCCGCCAATGTACGCGGCGCTATGCGGGCCGCGCAACGAGCCGGCGCTGGCCGAGGGATCGGTGCTGCAGAAGCTCGGCTACAGCGATGCCATGGTGGCCAAGATGTGAGATTGCGGTTGGGGGGGGGGGGGCTTTAGGATAGCGGATCTGGAGACGCTCGCTTGCTTGGGCGCGACCGTGTCGGGCCCTTCTGCCGGGGTCGGTCGGCGGCTTGGCGACTTGGGGCTGCATCATCTCTGTTGACTGCTAGTGGTTGACTGTGTACACTGACACTGACACTTCCTCCCCTCACACTCACTGCACTGCGCACTGCTCTGGCTCTGACGCTCTGACTCTGACGACGAAAGCACGTGAAGGGAGGCATCGCATTTAAGAAAGGACCCCATGCCCATGCCAGGCGGAAAGGCGGGAGGAGTGCGGGCGCGCGGGTGCGGAGGAGCTTACTTGTACTTATTTCGAGCTGCTACCGATAGGCATACGCATATTTTATTCATTGTTATATGACTATGATTATGTATACGTATATGTATATAATTATATTATACATTTAATAATATTTTTATTTTTTATTTTTATTATTAGTATATATGTGAAATGTGTGTTGAAATCAGAGCAGACGTAGAAGATAGAAGACCTTAGGTCTTGGCATTGGCTCTTGTTTTATTAACTATGTGTAACTATTATGTGGACTATGATGCGTGAAGGTGAGTCCTCTCACACTCACTCTCTCTCTCTCCGCACAAATAGACATAGACAGCAGCGGCAGACAGCAGCGCGCAACAGGAACACGCACAAAAAATGAACTGAAACTGCTATATGTACTATATATATATATCTTATATATTATATATAATATATTTTTTTTGGCAAACACTTGTCACGTGTTTGTGTGTTTACTGCGTTTACTTTGCGACGTGGTCGCTGTGTCTCAGAATATATATATATATATATATATATATATATATATATATATATATAGATACAAATAAAATAGAGCTATCGAAGGGAGGGACTATATCAAAATAAGAATATACAAGAAAACGAAATAGAAATAAGGGAAAGAATGAGTACGCGTCCGCACGCAGGCACATGACCGCATGACGCACGACCGCATGATCGCGGATTACGAAATGGCGCGTTGACGCCGCGAAGCGGCTACGAAACGCTAAGAAATGACGCGTTGGGCTCTGGGTACAACGTTTCTTGATGCCCAACAATGTCTGTAGAACTCCATACAGGTAATAACAAGATGATTAGATGAACAAAATCATTCATGTGAAATGTGAAAATCAAGTTTTCGCGCGCGGGGCGGAGCAGACAATTCGTCTTCGTCTTCGACATCTGATTGAACCAGCAAGCCATATCTGCTCTAGCTTAGCGCAAGACAATGCGTGTTCATGCGGTGGCGTTGCCGCTGGTGCTCTCGTCATTACGCTTTGGATCGATCTCACCGGCCCTGCGCGCCTCTCGGCGCACGCTCTGTGCGGCAGCGGGCAACATCCTGGTCGACGCCCGGGCGCCTCCGGTGCCGCGTGACGCCGACGTCGCTGCAGTGATTTCTCACTTCGAGATGGTCGCGTTGCTTTCTCTGCGCGATCAGGCGCCGAGCACGGGCACCGCGGTTATACGGGCACCCGCCAGCGTGACGCTAAATCTGGGCCGTCTCCGGGCCGCCGACCTCGTCCTGACGAGTGAAGGGATCGGCATACGGCGGCCCGGGGAAGACGCTGCGGGGATGTGCATATCGTGGTCGGAGATGCAGAAAGTGGTGCAGAAGGGCAAAGTCGGCGCGTGGGAGCTGTTCTGGGCCGACACCGAGTACGAGGCCTCGCGCGTTGAGGCTTTTTCCGAGCTGACTCGCCGCCAGGCGTCGCTGCTCCCGCTGTCGGGCGCCGTCCCTCCGACAGCTGTGCTGGGCGGGTTCAACATGCACAGGATGAAGGACGTGCACCCAGGACAGGACACGGACAATAAGCTGAGCGGTTTCGGCTCGGCGCTGCGCGGCCGTTGCCTCGACGTGTGCACGGGGCTGGGCTACACCGCGATTGGGATGGCGCAGCGGCCCTCCGTAGAGAGCGTCGTTACCATCGAGCTCGACCCGGGTGCGCTGCGCCTAGGATTGAAGCGCACCGCGCCCTCGCCCTCCGGGAGGAAGTAGTAATCGTAGTAGTAATAGTAGTAGTACTAGTAGTAGTTGTAATAGCAGCAGCAGCAACAGCAGTAGTAGTATTAGTTGTAGTAGTTGTAGTAGTAGTAGTAGTAGTAGCAGCAGAGCAGCAGCAATAGGAGTAGCAGTGATGACTGTAGTAGAAGTAGTGGTAGTAGTAGTAGTAGTAGTAGTAGTAGTAGTAGTAGTAGTAGTAGTAGTAGTAGTAGTAGTAGTAGTAGTAGTAGTTGTCGTTGTAGTAGTAGCAGCAGTAGCAATAGCAGCAGCAATAGAAGTAGCAGTGATAAAAGTAGTAGTAGAAGTAGTAGCAGTTCACTGAACCCGTTGAGCCATATGCCTACGTTTCGTCTTTTGGGGTACGGTGAACTCTACCGTGGCCCCGCCCGTCCCTGCAATCCTTGCCTTGGTCACCCACCCACGGCCCGTGTCCCTACGTGTTGAATAGGTATTCACGTATTCCTGTGGCGCAGCCATAGGAATACGAATAGCGTATTCCGCCTGGTTTGCCCTGTATATGACATGAATACGTACGTATTCAAGGTTGATGCATTCAAAAAATTGGCTTAATATGAATAGAATACCGCATTTTGTTCTTCGCTCCACGTATTCAACATGTAGGCCCGTGTCCCTTCAACAGCCATGGTAGCGATGCAGCGCGCCAACCCCTGGTCGGCGGGCCTCTTTGAGGACGCGAGGGGCACGGGGACCGAGGGCAAGATCCAGCGCTTGCTCGGCGACGCGACCGAGATCGTGCCCGCGCTGCCCGAGGCCTACTTCGAGTTCTGCGTGCACGACCCGGCGACAAACTCCATGTCGGGCGAGCTCTACTCGCTCGAGTTCTACACCGCCCTCCGCAGGTTGATGATTTATTGAATTTTGTATATGTATATATATATATATATATGAAATTCAATAAATCATCAACCTGCGGAGGGCGGTGTAGAACTCGAGC
>Ga0105054_10013090_pt1 | contig 10059 bp, 12 predicted proteins | sample BON02_FD_78091 | JGI IMG/M metagenome (GOLD analysis project Ga0105054, IMG submission 78091) | Freshwater microbial communities from Lake Bonney liftoff mats and glacier meltwater in Antarctica - BON-02 (megahit assembly) | ecosystem: Environmental > Aquatic > Freshwater > Ice > Glacier... | reverse complement strand
TCAGTGATTCCACATAATGTTCTTGCTTCTGATTACCTCACGGATTGCCATCAGGCTCTTTTCTTTCAACAAGATACTCTTGTTTATTAAGAAATTAGCATTTGATGGCTTTTATCCACCACTTGTAGTACTTTAAAATAATCGATTTTTGTTGTGTTAATATAAAGTATTTTTAAATACTTTAGTGGCTACTTCATGGAACGCGTTTGCAGGCGACATTGCTGTCAAGTCGAGGGATGAATGAAATTACATCAGGAGAAATATAACGCCAATTCAGTGATTCCACATAATGTTCTTCCTTCTGATTACCTCACGGATTGCCATCAGGCTCTTTTCTTTCAACAAGATACTCTTGTTTATTAAGAAATTAGCATTTGATGGCTTTTATCCTCTACTAGTGGTGCTTTAAAAAAATCGATTTTTGTTGTGTTTAATATAAAAACACTTAAAAATTTTAAATTCGGAATCGGCAATATATTTTTGTTCCGTCTACGACATCATTATGATCAACACTAATGATACAAAATATTAATTTGGTCCAAATATATGTTTTCATTGCGAAGCATACCTGTATCACGTCTCCTCTTTTCTCAACTATCAATGGGTAATAAAGTATTAAAACCGATGGGGATCTCGGAGCCTCATTTCGTGCTTCAGACGAGTCTTAATCCGGATGATATCCCCAAAGGGTTCGAGCATTGCGTATTTGCCACTGGATGTTTCTGGGGAGCTGAAAAGGGCTTCTGGCGAATGCCTGGTATGTATGTAACAGCAGTTGGCTATGCTGGTGGTACCGATGCCAATCCAACTTATAATCAGGTGTGCTCAGGGTCTACTGGTCATACGGAAGCTGTGATGACCGTCTGGGATCCGTCGCAGTTAAGTTTTGTCGATGTGATGCGTCAGTTTTTGCAGTGCCATGATCCATCGCAAGTGAATGGTCAAGGGAATGACAGAGGATCCCAGTACCGCGGTGCGTTTTACTACGTGGACGAAGTTCAACATCGCATAGGAACAGCTGCAATTGAAGAGTATGAAAAGTTGATCGGCAAGAAGATTGCGACTGAAGTAAAGCCGCTGGATCATTTTCATTTTGCTGAACAATATCACCAACAGTATTTGAGTCGACCTGGTGCTAGACCATATTGCAGTGCCTCACCTCTAGGTATTAATTTAACCCCTTTTGAATCATGGGGACCTGCAGATTTGATTGACAAGTTCCAGCCTAAATTAGGAGAGGATTACTGGGCGAAGCATGCGCCATCTCCGCATTGTGTGCTACGAGAGCCTCACGAACAAATCAAATGGAGACTAAACTCACTCTAATTGTCGAATTAAAAAAATATATGATCAACTATATGTAGATAGCCAAGCCGGTCATTACTGAAGAACCGAAGGTGAACATTATGAACTTCGCAATCCTGTATTCCTCGTTTTCAAATTCTTCGGCCAGTATTTCTACCAGTGCTACATAAATAAACGATCCTGCTGAGAGTCCAATGAGTGTAACTTCCGCTGCATTTCCATCTGCGTTTAGATTTCCTCCCAACATCATACCACTCGGTGCTGCGATATTATAAACTAACAACTTCAGAAAAGAATGTCTATTAATTCGTCCTTTTGCAGTAGATACACCAAGCGCAAATGATTCGAATATCTTGTGGAGAGTGAAAGCGAAAAAAGTGGCGGCTAGTGAACTATGGCCTTCGTTGCCAACCATAGCTCCAATCGTAACACCGGTAATTAAAGAGTGCACAGAAAGAACAACGAACATTAATAGAGTTGCAAAATTCACATGGTTGTGTTTGTCAGGGTGATTGTGGTTCTTTGTTGGTGGTGATTCATCATGAGAATGTCCGTGGGGTGTTTTAACGAACCCTGATATATCATCATTAGATGCATCCATAAACCTAGACATATCATCATGGGAGCGACTCTTGGTTGTTGCCGAAAACCTTTTCCCCATTTGTTTGGTGGAATACGTGCGCAGCATATTAACTCTCGCGTACAGTCGCATATCACCCATGCTGGGAATGACACACTTGCTCGAACAAGTGTGATCGGTACTTCCGTAGCCATTTACAAGTTCACATGATTCATCTACGGCATTAGATTCCTCTGAACAGCTCGGATTGGAATGTATGTTGGAATAATGATCGGTGAAACATGAACCATGGCTAAAAAGCCAGATGGTAAGTCCGCTCTTTTCTAAGAAGAAAGGGAGTTGAATACCAACGACTGTCCACATGAGAGGAATAAAAATAGCTACCTTTAAATCGTGACCTTTGTTTTCACCCAAAGCTTCTTCAAGAGCGTCAGCAAGCAGATGCATTATGCCAGTGGCCAGCATAATTCCGCCTGAGAGAGCATTCCCGAGCGCAAGGACAGTGCCTAGATAAGGAGCATCTTTGATGTAGTGCGAGGCAATCACTATAGGAAGTATGCTGCCTACAAGAGAAGAACATAATGTTATGAAGATGGCTGCTTCCAAGGACAACATGTTGCGCCTATTAATACAACCTACCACACTAATACAATTTCGGAAAAATGGCTGACCAAGAGATCATTCCGGGTACGGTGAAGATAGACCCTTTTAAGAAGTTCAAGGATGAGCCCTTGGTACCCATAGGTACGTTATGCATCGCGGAAATCTGAAGATATATGCTGATCAACTTTCCAGGTAAGTAGCACATTGAAAGGTGAATGTAATTGCTGAACACATCTTCAGGTGCCTTGATAACTGCTGGAGTTTTAATTACGGGGATCGTCAGCTTCAAAAACGGAAACAAGCGAATGTCCCAACAGATGATGCGGGCTAGAGTAGTAGCACAGCTCTCTACGTGTGCTGCTATTGGTTACGGCACTTATAAAACCCAGATGACTCCCGTTGACGAACCCAATCCTTAATGGCGACAATATTATATAAATATATTCTTAACTTTAATATCCCTCGACTATACCACACTGACTTAGAGTAACAGTTTTCGTAGGTTGACCTGAGGGTGTCCCACACATTTCAATCTTTCGAAGAATATCAATACCTTCGGTCAGGTATCCAAAAGCTACATGACAATTATCCATATCTGGCATTCTCGCCAATGTTATAAAAAATTGGGATTTATTAGAATCAGGTCCAGAGTTTACCATTGACAATATTCCAGGTCCGGCATGCTGCTTGTGTTAAATGACATAGTACATTTGAAAAACAAGGCCTCTTACCGAAAGAGCGAAAGTTTCATCTTCAAACCCTTGAGTACCAAAAATAGACTCTCCACCTGTCCCATTAAATTTCTTAATACCATTTATTAAATATGAAAAGTATGAAGCAAGTATACTAACTTACGGTATAGTCGCCGCATTGACATATTTGATTAGGCACTATTCGGGAGAAGGTACTACATTATATAAATAGATGCAACATAAGTTAATAAAATGTCTACTTACCAATCGCGAAACGTCATTGCAGCTCCACAAGAGCTAGTGGCTCCTTGATTCCCAGTGCATAAATTCAAAAAATTCTCGCATGTTTTAGCGGCTATATCCCGTCTTAACTATTAACGCGATTAATACATTTGGAAGGTATTTGAATGAGCTTACTTCAAAAACCAGCTGTCCTGCTGGTCTATCGCTTATCCGTATGTCCAAAAATATTCGAGGGTTCATAGCTGTTGATGTGAATTCACAGTTTCTAACGGAATCTATAATGTTGTGTAAGCCGTTATCATGATCTATTGAAGGAATCAAGCGGTTAGCCCCCCATCAACGTTTTTGGTCGGAAAAACAAAAACAAGGTCGTCAGGAAAACGAAAGATCACGGACCAATGCACCGAGCTGTCTACGGAAGAAACACCTTTACCAATAAAAAAGCCAACGTTATCAAAAGAAATCGGTGTCCAAGGGAAGTTCATTTCAGAAGCTTGATGAAGATTCAACTTCAAACTGAAAAGCTTGCGAGGCCTTCTGGACGTCATCTACGGAGAAGTGGTCACGTAATTTGTGTTCGGCAAGAACCAGCGCAGGGTCATTACAGACATCGGTTCAGGTCTCAATTACAAAAGGAAAGGACTTAGGTCCATTTTGGAACTCGCGATGTCGGGAAATCTCAAAGAACTTGTGGTTGCCTCAAGGGACAGGTTGGCAAGAATCGTTACAGAGCTCATTACCTGGCTCATCACTAGGAGCGGTGGGAGTGTTCTTTCACAGCCAAATCGATGCAGCCTCCAGAACTCCAGAGATGGACCTCACAGAGGATTTGTTTGCCATCATCACTGTGTTCAGCTGTAAACTCCAAGGGAGCAGACGCTACGGTTCTAAGAAACATGAAAGTCAGGGTATTTCCGACAAGAATGCAAAGTGAATGGATCGTCAAATGTCAGGATGGTCTAAGAGCGCTTAGGAGCTTTGCGATTGAAATGGTTATTAAGAAATGGCCTAACGTTTACCAGATAACATCCAAAATGGTTTCGATAGAAGGAAGACCTTGTGAATTCATCAACGACACTCATGTGCTTGATGAGTTTGATGTATTACCACCTTGGAAACGTACCAAGGCGATGGAAAATCATTATGAGAAGTGGAGAGCCATTGATGAAGTACCTTACAAAATTCGCAAGAATTATGTGAGGCAACTTAAAACAGATTACGAGACAAATTTCAAGAAACTTGCGATGGGATTGATCAAAAATTCAACATGAAGTTTATTAGCAAGAAACGCAAACTTGGTAGAGTGACCATTCCATTGGAAACACAGACATTTTCTAACGCAAAGCAACCAAATGGAAACTTTGTATGCATGCTTCCTGGAACAAAAATTGGTATACACAAGAAATCTTGTAAACCTGTAAAGTTTGAAAAGCTTGCTTACAAGATGGATGGTTCCAAGACACGCAACCGACAAATTCCTGATCGAAGAGTACATGATTCGAAACTTGTCTACGAACATCCTGGACGATGGTACTTGGTAGTTCAATTTGATAAACCAGTGATTTCAACACAACCACCCTTCAAAGATATCTCTTGTGACCCAGGGGTGCGTGGTTTTATGAATGTCTATTCCGATGATGCTAAGTTGGAGGGTGTTCTTGATTTAAATAACAGGGTGGAGGTCTTAAACAAGCTGCATTCAAAAATCAAAAGAGCTCAATGGCTGCGTTCTTAATCGAAAGATCGTAATTTAAAACGTCATTGTAAGAAGCGAATGGATATGGTATGGGCTAAAATCAGAAATAAGAAGAAGGATATGCATGGAAAAATCATTCGTTTTATGGTGGATAATTTCAGACAGATTCGAATAGGTGATATGGGTGCCAAGTTCATTATGCAAAACAAGATGATGAATAAAGGACAAAATTTCAACAATCGTTCTTCTCAACATACGAGTTTCGTCAGAGATTTCTTGAACATACGACTACGAGAACCATAGTAGTTTTTAACGAGGCGTTTACTTCAAAAGCATGTTGCAAATGTGGGTGGATTCATAACACGATAGGAAGTGAAAAGGTATTTAATTGTGGAAGGCGTGGTAGTAAGATGGATAGAGATACTAACGCAGCTGCCTGCATTCATATCAAAAGTGAATCTAATCCCAAATACAACAAGTAAACGTCTTGGGCCTAGCTATGGGCCTCGGTATATCTCCAGGATGATTCTATGTGAAATTGTATTGAAGTTGACGATATTACACCGGAATGTAGTTTTTGAGAGAATTTTAATAGCGGTTTCATAGTAACGAATAGAGTCTACCAAGATATTGAAGTTCTAACTGGAAAATGTGGGGCAATCTCTTTGCTTCTTCGGGTGTTCCATCTCGTTATAAATTGTCAAAGTCACCTCACGCATCTGGGGGGAATGATTATATATGGAGAGTGTACGAGGCCGCAGATTCGAAAGAACAAAACAATCCCGTTTCTGTGTTCATCTGTGACAAGAATGAAATCTCAAAGCGGATTTCGGATCCCACAATCAGGAAACCATTTTTGGATAAAATTTCATTGTCGGTGAAGACGATGGCATCTCTCAAGCATCCTCAGATACTCAATGTGAAGGATATTGTGCCAGAGACGAAGAACTCGATCATCTTTGTTACGGAACCTGTAAAGATGTCACTCGGGAATGCGTTTAAGGAGTTTATGGGCTTAGTCGACGAGGAAATTTCAACAGAAATGCGTCAATTCCGTTTAGACCACTTTGGAACATCCTGCGGGTTGTTTCATGTAGCATGTGCTCTTCAATTCCTTCACAAAAATGGAATCACCCACGGCAATCTTTGCCCAGAGAATATATTCATCACTCAATCTGGTCATTGGAAACTATGTGGATTCATTTTTGCGATAAAGGGAGAGCTTTGTCATCCAAGTGCTTTTGCTGGACTTGACCCAAGGCAACTCGCTCCTCTTGGTACCCCTTCTCTATTTTACGCCTCTCCAGAATCTTTGATGGGCCAAATGTCGGGGTCTTCAGACTGCTACAGCTTTGGTGCATTGATGTTTGAGGTGCATCTTGGTCGTAAGGTGATTGACGGAGGTGGATCGGCAGTTAGATTCCATCGCAAGTTGGATGAATGGCACCAAGCAGCTATGTGTTCCTTACAAGTGAATTCAAATGTGATTTCATCGAGATTACCAAATGGATCCAATGAAATTGTCAGATCTCTATTGCAATCGAATCCACAAGATCGTTCTTCCATTGCTGCGGTTCTGAATAACGAGTATTGGTTCCAAGGACCAGTCGGAGTGATGAGAGTTTTGGATGGAGTTATAGAAATGATCAACTATAATGAAAAAACAGCGGCCCTCGAAGGCTTTAAATCTAGATTGGAAGAATGCCAAAATGTTTCACTTTTGAAATTGATATTGCCTCAAGTTCTAATTCTATTTAGGGATCCTCGTTTGTCACCTTTGTTGTTGGAATCAGTTGTTTTCATCGCTTCTGAATTACCCAAAGATATTCTTCAGCGAGAAGTGTTGCCTGATATCATAAGATCGTTAAATCCGAAAACAATGTCACAACAGATGCTAATGCAGGCAGTATTAAATATGGAAGCGCTTGTTTTATTAGGGGATAGCGATTTCGCTTCTTCTTTTATCGTGCCAATCCTGGCTGTCTCCATGGAATGCCCTGTATCACAGATATGTATCGGAGCACTCAAACAACTTCCGAGTACAGGTGCAGTCTTAGTAACAAAGTGTCCAAGCGTGATTGAAGCTACTGTTCTACCTCGTCTCCATCGTCTTTTGACATCAAATCAGAACCAGTCAATACGAATTAATGGACTGATTGCTCTAGCCGGGTTGGTCGAGAAAAGTCTCGTTACTAAAAACCTCATTGCTGATTTGGTAGTACCAATGATTCGCGGTGCTGTTAAAGCTGATCGGTCGGCTGCTACTATTATGTGTGTCCTTGGTATTTTGAAATCCTTGGCCAGAATGGCCTCTTTCACTCAACTTTCTTGTTGTATTCTACCAATGACGGTAGCTCTATGTAATGAACAATGCCTCAATCAAGTGCAGTTTAAAATGGTGGTGGACACGAGCATGATGATGATGGATTTAATAGTATCACTCAAGAAATTTCCGAAAAAATATTCAAGCGAAGACACGAAGGTTACGTTTCATAATCCAAATGTAAACCAACATCAAAATATGATACAGAATTCAAATATGTTGCAGAATTCAACTATGAACCAGCATCAAAATATCAACCAGCATCAAAATACGATTCAAAATCCAGATACGATTCAAAATTCAAACACGATACAAAATCCTCTACAGCCACTTGTTGCAACGAAGCAAGCATCATCTGATCCGTTTGCATCACTAGAAAACTTGAATTCCGGGTTCACGTTTTTGTAAAAAAGTTAAAATTAAAAATCAGTTAACATGAAGTTCCCGGTGTAGTACATAAGCAATCTATGGGTACTGAAGACTTAGGTCCCGCTGACGGAGCTACCAACCTAACATTATCCAACCCCACGCTTTCATACCATCTGGTTTGATCACCTAAAATGTGAATTGCTGAAAGGTTGTCGAGAATTTCTACCATCTGACATTTAGTAGGCACGGTCCACGGGCTAAGAGAGTTCTTAGGGTCCTTTAGCCACCCTGATTCATGCAAGCTTAGACTCACAGCAGTGGGTTCGCCATCGAATTGTATGTCTCCAACTTTCTTGGCAAACCTCATGCCTTGACCCAGCGCGCAAGTTCGGCACTCCAGAACCACTAAATGAAGTTCGCTGTCTTTTCGTTGAAAATCTCCGGCAAATGCACCTAATGTGAACTTTAACCAACCGTTGTAAGCAGCTACTTGATTACCTAGGAACTTGGAAGGTGCCGTAAACCGCCATTGCTTGGTATCCTTGCCGTTTTTATCAATATTGAGAGCAGCATCAGTGCTATGGATAAACCTATTCATTAATGCACCGTAACTGGATGTTTCGTGAACCGGAGTTTGCGATGTGGCACCGTTATCAGTGATGGTCCACCCTTCATGCGATAAACTAAAGTCACTCGAGCGAATCACCAGCTCATTCATTTCTGAAGGAACTATACGAATGATTCCTTCTGACGATGCAGTTCCATCCTCTCGTTTCATCACATACTTCATTTGATCCCATTCTTCACCTGCTGGGAAAATCGTAGATGGAGCTCGATAAAACACTCGGTTTCTCGATATTAAAGGCAATTGGTACGGTTTGGATTCCACGTGTGCTAGCTTGTAAAGTTGTTGTCTTTGACCATATCGTGCGTAATTTGAAGTTAAATCATGTAGTTTACCGCGAGAAGGCAATTGAGTGATCTCAGCCACCAATGGCACACCGGAGGCATCGTAGCCGTTAAGCAGCAACTCCACTGAATGACCAGATCCTACTTTGTATAAGATAGGCGGAGCATATGAAATCCCAAGCACCGAATAAAAAGTGCTACTGCTCATCGCAAAGAGCAACAAGGTCCGCATATTAGGTCGATAACGTAAATACCGTTTTTCGAACTTTTTCGTACTTCAACGGCTCTTGTATTATGGGTACTCAAAAGAACCAAACAGGGGACCGTACCACGCTGTTGTCCTAAAAGTTTCACCTGGCGATAGTAGCAATGAGGATACTGAAAGTGATAGCGAGACACTGGCTGCCAAAATGTTTCAAGTAAGAGGCCCCGCGCAATCATCCTTGAAGAAGTGGTTCAAGTGTAGAAAACTCACTGAGAACAATGAATCTATTATTAGTACTGCATCGAGTGTATCTAGCAGAAGTTTATCTGCAAGTCCAATGGACTGCAACTCAACCCATGTGGTCCACAATGACATTGCAGGGTAAAATTATTATTAGCGGAAGTAAGAATCCTCCGAAAAAGAGAATTCAATGCAAGTTTTGCTTGAATTGGTTTGGTGCTTCATCCAGTACTATTTTTCGAAAGCATCTCTTAGCGTCAAATGTGGGTGTTAGTGAAGTAATAAAGCTCCTAGCTTTGAAGGAGTGAAAAGATGATGACAAGAAACTTGGAGACGAAGTCCATCCGAAATTGGTGTCCTTTGTTCGCCATGCAATTCGTGCTGGATACTGTTGGTATACTTTTGATCCAAATTCGATGTCAGCTCGAAAGTTATTTGAAGAGTTATCTGAAATGTTCCATAATTTCTATAACCAGCAAACGTAGGCACCAAAGCGTCTCGAAATCACTCTTTCATGTTGGAAAACACTTGCGAATTACAGAGATATCATTGGCGAAATAACGAGATCGAATTCGGTAAATTTGCTTGCTGAAGTAATAGATTGTTCGCTCTCATGGAAGGTACCGTTAGTGTCCATCTTGGGTGATATTTTGCGTGATGTTGCATCTCGCGAATTTTTTGGGATATTTGCTTCCCATGTGGAGCAAGCATCCTGGGAACTACTAGTATCTTGTATCGAATAGTAGTTGATCGTGAAGTCCCACTCTAGATGATCTTAGATTGTCTAGAACGATTTTGTGTAGAGTACAAGGTTTCTCGTGAACGTGACAACTTCAAGACAGTGATTCGAGGAGTATTAGCTGGTGGAGCAGGCAACGATGGCACATTCTCTGA
>Ga0105054_10013087_pt1 | contig 10060 bp, 10 predicted proteins | sample BON02_FD_78091 | JGI IMG/M metagenome (GOLD analysis project Ga0105054, IMG submission 78091) | Freshwater microbial communities from Lake Bonney liftoff mats and glacier meltwater in Antarctica - BON-02 (megahit assembly) | ecosystem: Environmental > Aquatic > Freshwater > Ice > Glacier... | reverse complement strand
TGGCTTTTGGTGCCGTCGACGTCAACGTCGATCTCGCTTGCACTTCACGTCTCTCTCCACTCTCCCACCTCCCACCTCCCATCTCCTCTCCTCCTTCTTCTGCTGCTGCAGGGGAGCCCATCTGAGATCCAGGAATTTTCACTATCATAATCATCTTTTTCGCCTATGGGTGGTTGTCGTATAATAAACTTTTCTATCTCCCTTTGGCTCATTCGGTACCTTGCGCATTCGGTACCTTGCGCCACGCACGCGGAGAGGCACACACGCACGGTGTCACGGGAAGTGGAAATGGTGTTCTGGGAGCGCTACAAGCATTTGATGGGTGCGTGGACTAGTGAGCAGGGTGTCGACGAGGAGGAGGCACGGCCGGAACACTCGCGAAGCATCAGCCACATGCTGTGCCTGACCTGCGAGTCAGGTATGCTGAAAGAGAGACCCGCCGAACACAATAGGAAACCAGCGCCGGTCTATTGCTGCCTGGTAGGCTCGAGCTGCGTGCAATCTCCTCAAATCATGCGTTTAACGCTGACTTTTGCACCCACAGCGGCCTGCTGTACGTTTGACCGGAGCGAAGTCCCAAGTTCCAACCGCAGCGTCGAAGAAGCCACTGTGTCGCCCTCAAAGGCCTCAGTGTCTGCAGTGTCCTCAGTGGTCGTGGCTCAGCACTCGCGGCTCGAATCCCGGGCAACTCGCCCTTTGCGGCGTGGCCTCGTGTTGCATGATGCTGGGTGGATCCATACCGATCAATCCATACCACCCTTGCAGGTTCAGACCCCTCGCACATCAGAACCGTATCCACAACTATCTTCGCGTGTTATTGGCAGCTTCAAACCGGTGCCTGCTCCAATGACTTTGCGAGACGACGATTGGGCAGACTCCGAATGTGATTTTGTGCTATCCGAAGATGCCACAGACAGACGAAAAATGGCTGCAGGTGAGAGCCGTTCTGATCCGGACAGAAAACAGAAACAGAGGTCACTGGTATATTTTGCTGGATTTCATTTATTCCGAACCATTTCCTGGAAAACAGAAACAGAACCAGGTTTGTACCAGTCACATTTGAATGTGTGACCATTTGTGACCAACATGTGACCAGATCTGTTTCGCTGTCAAAAATTCAAAAAAAATCAGAGAAACAAACGAGGTCACAAATTCGGAATTGTGACATTTTGTGACTGTCACAAATGTCACACATGGTCACACATGAAGTGTGACTGATACGACCCCTGTTTCTGTTTCTCTTTGGAATCCGGATCAGAACGACTCTGAGAAGAAGGAGAACGCCTACGGCAGCTAATCGATGTGACAGTCGTTTCAAAATATCTTGTTTATCACTTAGCCTGTTCTGCTTGCGTGTGTGTCCGAATCTTGCGTATCACGTTACCTTCCCTCTCTCTCCCTCGCATGGACAGACACATGCACATGCACACGCACACGCACATGCACATACACACGTATACGAAGGCACGCGCACACTCGCACACACACTCACACAGAGGGTTGGCGGCAAGGAGGCTGGCGTCGTGACGTGACACCCCGCTTCGGCGATGCAGTCTTTCAAGTGATGGCTCATGAAGATGGAGGCCATGCCCAAAATGGCCTGCATACTTCGTACATTTCACTCAACAACGCTGCAGTTACGCGATCTCTCCCTCAGACTCCTGGTATCCTTCTGTCCCCTCAACCCACAGGGGGGGTGGGTGCCGGGGGAAGTCCTATAAAAAAGCTGGATAGCTAGTGAACGTTGGACAAAGGTATCATATATTTTTTTGTGTCTGTGTGTACATACCAGCAACCAACCCCACTGTAAATCCAACTGTTGCGTGCAATGGTGCCACCTTTCTCTGTACAACCAGGATTGTTGCGGTCGTCAGCAAGATGGCGATCAAATTACAGCGCCTTGCCACCGCACATCAACATTTAACGTTACATACATCTAACATTCACATGAGACGATGTAATAATACATTAATTCTACGGTAAATCATTTCAAAATTCACTCTGCGGTGGGTGAATGCCCTCCGCCGCCGCACGCTCGTACTCGAGTCTCCAAAGTGTGCCCCTGCAAACGGATGCCCTTGCAAGTGGGTGCCTTCTCCACTGACTTCTGACTGCATAATGTGGCAGTAAATTGTCAGATCTTGCTGTTTTTGAACAGTGTGGCTGTAAATCACCAAACAGGGGTTGGACCTCGAATCGAGCGCTCCTGTTGCGACTACCTTCCAAAGTCTGCGACGACGATCCATCAACGGCATGCCGTTCTCTAATCCCTCTTTTTTGTTTGTTGCATCGTGCCCATAGGAAATATGTTCTTGCTTCACAGGGTCGTGTGTGTCGCTTCACTGGGTTTTGTTTTGTCACTTGAAAGTCTGTCTACCAACCACAGACGCCCCTGCCACAGGGAAAACTAAAGTCTCACGACAATCGTGACATACTGTCGAACTCAATGTCACTGTCTTCATGTGACTCTAGTTGTTGCTGTCATCGTGGACCTTTTTTTTTGTGTCATGTGTCCCTGCCACTCCGTGCGACCGCTCTCTCTTTCCAAGAAATGCGGGCAAATTTTGCACATTAAAACTAAAGATCTTACACACACGTACACTCCCTGCCTCTTTCAAACTGGACCAGCAGGGAGCGTGAGGGGACCAACTATGACACCTCCAACTCATCCTCCTTTGATTCCATGTATTTCTCAAATTCCTCTACAAGTTCGTCATACGTTTGAATGAATCGTTGCATCAACTCTGACCCAATCCCCCAACATCCATTTGGCATTTGTAGAGACATGAATTTGTTTCTCTTGTTGTATTCGTTTTTATGTGACTCTCTTGCTCACGCGCACTACACACCCTAAACACATCCTCCCTGGTATTTCACATCATATCTACAATTGTCCCCGAAGCACACAAACATCCACCCAATACAAATACACTCAAAAAAATTTCGTACACACACACGCACACACACACACACATACACACACACACACCATCTCTCCCAGTGCCCATCTATTCTCATTAGTAAGTGTGTAAATATATATATAATGTATGCATATATGTACATATATATATACATATATACGATAAGAACCCATATCCTGATAGAAGCTGAAATCCGGCGACATGGGTTAGCTGTGGACTGCAATGCACACATACTTGACAGCCACAGGGTGTGCTAATGCTACTAAGTTTCCGAACACTTTATTTCTCCAACTGCAACTATTTCAACACTGCGAACTGTGACGGTTGCATGAATCCTACAAGAGGCGTAGAGAAAATTCCCGCCAGATTCCATCATCCCCACTGTCTTGCAGTAGGATACGGAAAAGTGTTTCTTGAAAATAACTCTTGGGGGTCACAGTGGCCCCTAATAGTCAATATGAAGGCATGTGAGCGTAGTAGGTACTTCTTCAGTCAGGCCACATGAAAGACTTTTCATGTCTGGGAATAGTATCGACAAGTCATTCAAAGTTCATGTGGCCTGACTCGAATGGTACCTATTGCGCTCACATGCTTTGAAATTGACTATTAGGGGCCTTCCCCAAAATTATTCCAGGAAACCCTTGTACCCCATCGCATAGACTTTATGTCAATATAAAGTAGACATCGCATAGCGCACATATGTAATATGTATTGTGACAGGAACGTACAGATGGCTCGTAATAAACATGCCATGTGCACAACTCACGTGAATACTCCACATACAAATAAATTGCGACTATAAGTCATGAATCGCAGAATAGACAAGCACATGGGCTCACGTCATGTATAGTTAAGATCACTCTCTCATGATAGTGCTGCAGTGACGCTGGAAAGGTACTCGAGGCAAGCCCTTGGTGAAGATGTCTGCTGGCTGATCTTCACCTGTGACCGAGCTTCACTTTTGGTTTGTCTCCCGAAGCAGATTCCCTGATTCAATGAAGGCGAGTGTCGATATGCTTGGCGCGCGTCAGTGGGGGAAAAAAACGTACTAAAGGCCGGCCAAAACTTAATTCATAAATTAAATTACTCTTGGTCTCCGTCATGTCTCTAGGTTGTCTTGTAGCATGTATGCATACATGCCCAGGTCTCAGGCCTCCATAACCCAGATCTGCATCATTTGTCTCAACTGTATCATGGCTAGCAGCTTGGCCATCATTCACTGAGTGAAAGCACCCGAATGAATTCAAGGAAAAGGGGCATATGGCCAAAACTCCATTTTTGGTTCGTGCACGGTCACAGAACGGTCCGGAACAGTTTCTTGGATCCTACGCAGCGAAAAAATAGATGTTCACCACCCGATGATCAAAGTTGAATATTAGCCACCTAGGAAAGAAGGCAATTAATGCAATAATTGCCTTCATTCTTTCTTGTGATTTGTGAAAATAAAAAAGATTCTGACTTGTGATTTGTGAATAAAGATTTACATACTACATCAACAGAACAGAGTACCCATCAGGAATCAGTCAAAAAAATCTTACCAGCGGCGCATTTTCTTACATAAGATTTGCCTGCTGCGTATTCTTTTCACTACAGAATCTTGCCTGCCACACATTTTTTCCCATAAAAGAATCTTTTCTGTGGGGCACTTAATTTCAGTGTATTGTTTGGTTTACCAGATCATCTGTATTTCAAATTATTCGAACTCAAATACTCGATGTTACGACCTCACGTGCAAGCGTGGTTCAATTAGTCAGAGCGAGGGACTTTTAATCCCTAGGTCGTCGGTTCGATGCCGTCTAAGACCGAGAACTCGAATTCACATGGAATTGAGCTACGTAGACCCTCAATGAAGGATACTAAACTACTGTTGAAAGTAATTAACACAATCATAATAATTAAGAGGGTCCTGGGGGATTTTCGGTGATTCATCCGTCACCTTAGCTCAGTGGTGAAGAGCGCGGGACTCAATAAATTTAGTTATCCGCAGGTCCCCGGTTCGATTCCGGCCGAAAACACGTCAACTCAGATTCACATGGATTTGAGCAAATAGACCCTCAATCAAGGGTTCTAAATTACTGTTTCCAGTAATAAAAGCAAATTAAATCAAATCATCACGTCGACACAATTTGTAAAAAACAGCAATGAAGAAATTGTCAAATAGCAAACGCTTTGTCAGATCAAACCTCATGACCCCCTGCACAGCATTTTATTTGCTCCAAGAAAAACATGCTTTTTTCATTTTCAAACTCAAATAGTCTCCACCTCCAAGCGGGGGGGGGTCCACATTTTACTACACAAGCCATTTAATGAAAAGATTTATTCTGCACATTTATCGTGAATGGCACTGGAAAGGGTTCGAAGACAGGTTCGAAATTGACGAAAACACAATACAAAGAGTTCTGCTGACAAATTTCGATAGAAATTCCTTTGTTCTCCGAGTCAGCTGGCTTGACCCGGTTCGCGAAAAGTTACCGTTCAATGGTTTTACCGGATCGAATTTGAACAAATTTCTTTAGAATAAGGAAAAAGCTTGTTTCTCCTAGGAGCAAATAACATGCTCTAGAGGGGGTGAGATACAAATCGCACAACACCAATTTAATTCCAAAACATTGTATAAGAAGCAACATACGTCATCAAACGTAACGTAAACCTCACACGTTTGCGAGCCAATACCTCTCTCCGCAGATAAAACGATCCAGTGCCATGTGACAGCATTGCCTTCCCTCCCTCCTCCGTGCATGCCAATATCTGCTGCCGCGTCATGTTGGGGATCATGCAGTTTGAGTACCACGTGAGCAGCCGTCCGACTGCCAGTATGCAGTCTGGGATAGGATCCTCGACTTCGGCTGGATGGGGACAAATCCGAAGTCAGTGAGCATTCAGCGCCGCCACAGCTGCATCTACAAGCCCGTCAAGGCACGGGCACAACACTGTGGCAAGAGGAACAAAAACTCCGTGTCGTCCGCCGTAATGGATTTGAAATTGTACTTGCCCTTGTCGCTGCGGCCTCGCGCCTCCGCCTCCCGGCTTTTTCATGCTCTCACTAATGCTCCAGACACAAATTGGCGCAAACCACTCTTGGTCAATCGATTCACGAGGTCCTGAATGATGATTGCTTGTATTATCACTCTTGGAGAAATAATGTAGTAATCGGGTTTGGAACCCTCTCGTCTTTTCTTACCTAGCTTCACGTAGTGAGTGGCGTTGTTTGCGTTTTTGTTCTTTTGCAGGTGATGAAAAACTGAAAAACATTCATGTCGATCTAGCGTTATCATTATCAGGTCATACCCTCCTCAGTACCCACGCTCCTCTACCTCAAGACACCTCGAATACAAGCAACGCCTGCATGTACGTTCGCCAGCACTGCCCATGCCAGGTGGTATGTGCTGTTCACAGTAGCACACAACAGTCGGCATACAAATACTATTGTATCATTTAAGGAACAGAAATCACTATGACATCAAATAAATCTTACTATTGACACAATAAAGCGAGGCGCAAATCTCACTATTGACACAACATAGTGAGAACACTTTTTCATATGTTGTCAAGCATAAAAGTACTATTTTATCATGTGGGGACAACAAATTACTATTACATCCATTATATCCCACTGTTTTCACAATGAAGTCAGGTAAAACACTACAAGTGACTATTTATTAGGGTGTAACAATGGGAGGCGGAGGCGGAAACTTTTACAAAGTAAAGCGGTCAGTTGCAAAGTTGGTAGGAACACGGAAACGGTTATACTCGGGTTTTATTGCGGCACGGGTGGAATTTTAGAAACGCAGGAACTTTTTCCAGAGGCATAATTTACCCATAAACCCATATATGCGTATTTGCCCTTGTTCATGGGCTCTTGGAATATGCAAGAACATTGGGATCCAGACCTATTTTGCTTCGGTGACGGCTGCATCTGTGGGGGTTTCCCGCCACTTTTGTGTTTTGTATAAAAGCACCCAGACTTGCCACTTATTTTATTGCACGTAAGAACTGCATTTTTTGGGGCGCATCTTTTGAGCCCATTAAAAATCTGGCCCAATAAAAATCTGGCATCTTTGGGCGCTTAAAAATCACAAGGTTTTCATGGAACCCTTCTATACCATTGTTACACCCTACCATTTATTGTGCAAATTATTGGTGTAGTATAAAATGCCCACACTTGAGTTTGGAATGTCAGGGACTCACATGATGATGTGGGACATAAAAGCTGCCAACATGTGCTCCATCATACCACACCAGAAACAATGCATCATATTGTCCCAGCATATTTGGTTGAGGTTGCACTGTGGCAAGTCGTGCAAGGGGTTCAGGTCAGCTCTGAAACCTGTGGTGTCAGAAAAGTGATCATACCTTACATTTCCCACGACTGCACCGTGTTGTGGTGTGTGGACAGGTCAGGTCAGACCTTTGTGGCCATGATGGGCAGTGCTGTAGTGGCTGATGCCCCGTATTTCAGCCACCACTTGTCCCCTCCATACAGCCCTGTTTTGTTGGCCTCTGCAATCATGTCCTTGACATTTTTGGTATCAATCAACTGCCACTCTCCCACAGTGTCTTTGAGGTGCGCGGGAACTTCCCAGTGGAAGCAGGTGTGATGGTGAGCCCTGGTAATCAATTCGTGTTCTTCACTGTTCGTATCCCATGCTGATACAAAGGGCACCCCCTTTAGCACCAAACTGTCCCTGGTGAGTGCATGATGCCCTCCCTCATGCACAGTGCAGTTGCGGCACCAACCCGCTGGCCCAAGTTTGCCACGCCTTGCCAGTCACTGGCAAGTGGAAACTGTCTACGAAGTTGCCCAGCCAAAAGTAAACAGGGTGTGCGCTCCCGCGATTCTTGACTTGTGTAGCATCCGAGCTAATGAAAACTGCAAGGATGGTCAGTGCTGTATCACTAAATAATGCTGTGGCCCACTTTATCCAGTCTACCACCACAAACTTCCGAGTCCCATGCTGTGGCCCACTTTATCCAGTCTGCCACCGCAAACTTCCGAGTCCCATATTCTCGTCCCTTTGATTCAGCATTGTATTGTGGGCGGAATCCACACCTGAGATGTTTGATGTTTGGTAAATTGGCTGCTCATGCTATATAGCAAGACCGTTTGGTGGGCCATGTTAGTGGTGGAAGGATGAAAACAACTGTTTAAATCACAGCTTCCACATCTTAAATTAAATCTATTCTCCCGCACCTCAAATACAAAAGTTTGTACGATTCAAGCCCTCAAAATATGCCCTATATGCTGTCTACACTTAGCACCGGTCCGTTCTGCCTGCCATTTCCCTTCATTTTCGGGACCGCTCTGAAAAATGGTAGTATTGAAAGGGATTTTCTGGCATGTTTCGCAAAAAAATCGAAACTTTTTACAGATGTGATCAGAATACTTTTGATAGGCGCATCCCCTACAAGTCATGCTGTTTCTGAGTTCGAAGTTTTTATTTTTTTGGACACATTGTCGTGTTTTGCCAGGGTGTGTTGGAAAGTTTTGAAGTGCACGAAAATTGTGTCATGCTCGAAAGTTGGGTCATTTTATATGCCTTCGCTACCAGGTATAACATGGTACAGGCAAGGGTGACAATATCAGCAATACATCACCACTGTGCAGCGGTGCGAACCCATTACAACAGGCAGCAGCTAGTGCGCTTGAGGCACGCGAGCGTGCAAAGACAGCACGGCTGGTATGGGCACAGCGTTGGGGTGCAGGGAGGGAATTGTGTGCGGCTGTGTGCAGGCATCAGCTGCGAAATGTTGCAGTGTTGCGGATTCAGACCATCCGCGCAGGTGCAGGATGCTGACACGCCCTGTCTTCTCTTGTCGCTCGGCGTCATGGGCTGGCAGCCAGCCAGCGCAGCGCACGCCCGCAAAGAACACGACAACTGGACGGGCAGCCGCGACGTGGAGTGGTAGAATAGCGTGGTGCACCATGCTGAATCATCCGCGCATGGTTTGATTGGCATGCTGCGCACCACGAGCAACCAGCCCAACGTTTGCGCTGCGCTTCACCTCTTGCAGTTGTTTTTTGCCGTGACAATTGAAGAGGGCAGGTGGGGCTTCTTGGTTGCAGAAGGATGTGGGGCAGGAGTTATGGCCAGGCCTGATGCATTGGCTAGGTTCACAACAAGCTCTTCGTTCTTACGGCGCTCTCCTCGTGCCCCCCCGACATGTTGAACTCGAAATGCTGAGCTCGCTGCATCACACTTGCCCACCGCGGCAGCTTCCTGGCCATCCTTGTGATCTGTCATCCAGGGCGCGCAGAGCGCTTGAGCGCAGTTGCAACTGCACGCTAAAGCGCTCCGTCACCACGCGCCCTGCTGCGGCATATGATCCATGTGGAGTCTTTCTGTGCTGTCAGTGCCGTGCTTGTACTCTTGCGGGGTGCCCCTGTCTCTATGTTCTGTTTCTCGACCTGACTGTTACGCTCTTGTAAAAGGAAACAATTTAGCCCGGAGAGTAATGACAGCCACGAGTCTGTCTGACACAGATAGGGGTAGTACACACAACGCTAGGCTCGCACTTTTGCTTACGTTGATATACTGTCAAGGAAACAAGAGCTCTCCTTTCTCTCGTTCTTCGATGTTGGTTGTTATGCCGTCATACAGCTAGCCATTCAAGTACAGCAGGAACGGTCACAGGTGGTGTGCAGAAATAGGGAAGCCCGGAAGCGCCCGGCCCGAGGGCACTCCTGCAATGGATCTTGGACTCGAAGGCATATGCACACACATGTAGACACAAAAAGGAGAAATAGAACAAAACACACGTCTTTAGACACGCAACATGAATGAACAACAACCACCCGCAACAACAATCAGATCTTGTATATTATCTTATGTATTTAATTGTTTCTTTATATGTTTCATAATTTCTTTGATGTATTGGAATTATTATTATTTCAAATATTGATTTATGTTATTTGCATTGTTTGGATTTGAATTATTCATATTTAACAAATATCATTTTATTTTTGTTTATTTTTATTGCTTTATTGTATTTAAGTGTATACATATATACATATACATATGTATTATATATATATGTATATACACATATATATATATATATATATATATATATATATATATATATATATATATATATATATATATATATATATATATATTTTTTTATTTATATATATTTAT
>Ga0105054_10013084_pt1 | contig 10062 bp, 8 predicted proteins | sample BON02_FD_78091 | JGI IMG/M metagenome (GOLD analysis project Ga0105054, IMG submission 78091) | Freshwater microbial communities from Lake Bonney liftoff mats and glacier meltwater in Antarctica - BON-02 (megahit assembly) | ecosystem: Environmental > Aquatic > Freshwater > Ice > Glacier... | reverse complement strand
TATTTGAGGATATTCAAGATCCGTCTTTTGATAAAGGGACGTATGTCGATTACCGTTTGATCGGTTCAGCAATTTCACGCGTCTATTGGGAATTGGACTATCTAAAAATTTGGCAAGAGCAACCTCGTTTTTATATAGATCAAACAATTGGGGTTATTTTTGATTTACTGACAGCCCCAGGCGTTGACGATGATCGAATATCCCAAGTCGCAGTCGTTTTGGAAAACACTTCAAAGATTCTCCAAGATGGAATAGAGAACTTAACTGACAATGCAGTAAGAGAATATTCAATTGTCGCGACAGATCTGCTGGATAACATCGATACCCAAATCACCACCATGATCGAAGAACTTTCTGTTTTTGCGGAGCCTTCAACTGTCAAAGCGCTCCAGGCTGCCGGAGCGGCAGCGATATCGGCATTTATGAATTTTCGGGAATGGCTTGCAGACAATCAGGACCTAATGAAGCCAATTCAACCTGTTGGCAAAGAGAAATATCAATGGTTTTTTGGTCACGTAGCTCTCGTGCCGTATCAGCCGGAAGAACTTATTGCGATTGGCAACCTGGAATGGGAACGAGCTGTGACGTTAGAACACATCACTGCGAATAAGTATCGAAATCTCGAAATTCCTAAAATACCCGTTGATGTCGACGAACAAGTTGAAAATGAACGTGGAGCCGAATTGCAGGTCCGGTCATTTTATGAAGAGGAAAACCTCTTAACCCAACCAGACTCGCTCAAGCATTACTTAAACGGACCCTTGCCACCGTATCTTCAACCCATTAAATGGCTCGGAGTAACAGATGACTTAACCGGTCCCTCCAGAGTCGACGACAACGGAATTTCATACGTTCCTAAACCTCATAATGAGCTTCCTTACTTTTATGCGGCGAATGCACGCGATACGCGAGCTGGCATTGTTCATGAAGGTGCTCACTACCAGCAGCTCGCTTTGTCCTGGAGGAATGAGCGTCCGCTACGTCGTTTCTACTATGACTCTGGCGTCAATGAAGGCATCGCCTTTTACAACGAAGAATTGATGTTATCTGCGGGACTTTTTGACGATGCGCCGCACTCTAAGACTGTCATGTATAACTTCATGAAGCTGCGCGCTATGCGAGTCATTGTCGACGTAAAATTGGCAATTGGATTGATTGATATCGATACTGCAACTGCGTACTTAGAGAAGAAAGTGCCAATGGACTACGCCACAGCCCACGAGGAGGCGGTCTTTTTCGCAAGTTCACCGGGACAAGCTCTGACGTATCAAATTGGCAAAACGCAAATCATAAAACTTTTTTCAGATTCAATAGAGAAGCAGGGAAAAAGTTTTTCGATGAAACACTTCCATGATTACCTCTGGTACAACGGCAACGTTCCACTCTCATTGTTGAGATTTGAATACCTTGATGATTGGAGTGAAATAGTCCTAATTGATAGTCGCGCAAATTGAGTCCCATCCCGCTAGATAGCCACAACAGGAGTCCGCAATGAAAGAAGATGAAGAATATATTTGGAACGGCGTGCTCACCATGTACGAAGGCTTTATGGAGTCTGATAGGCCAAAAATTGACCAATTCATCAACGAGGACTGCACCGTGTGGGACTCATCCGAACGCGATATGGCATTCGGACTTTCAGGGCTGAACGCAGTCCGAGCTCGTAGGCCACGAGAAAATTCAGGGCCACCAGACGAGAAAATTGAGGCCTACGATCCGGTCATAGATGTTTTCGGTGATTTCGCTATTGCACGCCATTACCTGAAGGTTTCATTCCAAAATGAACAAACCACTCCGATAGAAATTCGTAACACTGGAATCTGGCGGAAATTTCCACAGGGATGGCAATTAATCCATAACCACGAAGATGAATTATCGACCACCAAATAAATCATATTAATTGTTTTTTAGTGAATAGAAGGAGCCTGACACGTGTTTAATTACAGCGACCGACGAACTAAGCTTTACGCCCTCATGGAGCAGCAGGGAGTCGACTTAGTGTTCTTGCCAAAACATTCTGCAGACCTTGACTACTTAACTGGCTCTGAGCGAAGGGTAGCCACGTTCGGGAATGTGTCATATACGCATCACTGGGTCGCTGGTGCATTTCTTCACCCGAAACATGAACCAAAGTTTGTACTTCCCCGCATGATCGTTGAATTTGATTCACCGGGCGGCGTCGACCAAAACACGACCATAGTATCGGAGCAAGATGATTCATATGCCTTATTCCAAAATGTAGCAAAAAGTTTTGGCAAGGTGAAGAAGATAGCTGTTAGTGCGCGTACCTGGAGTGAGACAACTCTCCAAATAATGCGGGTCTTCCCCGACGCAGTTGTTGTGAATGCCGAAGAACTAGTCAACCAACTGCGCCGGATTAAGTCCGCGGAAGAACTAGAACTCATGACGAGTGCTTGTCGCGTTGTGGATAGTGTTCTTGATCGCGTTCAGTCCAAGGTGATTTTGGGAGTGACGGAACTTGATCTCAAGGCGGAAATTAATTTTCAAATGAATGACAATGGATCGAAGACAGAATCATTTGACACGGCGGTGTGGTCGATGGGTCCCAAGAACGCTCGCGATGCTTCAGACCGTCTGAGCAGTAATCAGCTGATGGAAGACATGGGCGTTTCTTTCGACTTTGGATCTGTGATTAACGGTTATTGCTCAGATTTTGGCCGCACAATTTACGTAGGTGATCCGAATCAGGAATACCAATTTGTGTACGATCTGGTGATGGAGGCGCAGGCTGCCGGTATCGCTGCGTCTCGGCCGGGAGCCCTTGCTTCAGATGTACACAACGCGACAAGGAAAGTAATTGTGGACGGTGGATATGGCGAATGGTTCAGGCACAGAACGGGACACTGTATTGGATTAGATGTGCATGAACTTCCCTATATTTCCGAAGAAGATCACACGCCTCTCGAGGTTGGTATGACTTTCACTATTGAACCGTCTGTTTTTTGGCCGGGACGAGTTGGGGTTAGAGTCGAAGACATAGTTGTGATTGAAGAAGATGGGGCAAGAAAAATCAACGAATTTCCTACTACTTTGGTTGCAAATTAGTTCGTCGAATTGCATTTCGTTGTAAAGGTGTTGCAGAGTGCGCCTATCGCACGATTCGATTTATTTTCGGAAACAAAAAGAAGTTGGAATGCAGTTTTGCATGCGAAAATGAAAAGTACCTTGACATGACACAAGGAGGCTGAAATACTCCCAAATTAATTCAGGATGATTCTCAGATTTAAACATGGGATGACTCAAAGTAGTCGAGAAAAAACCATAAAAGAAGCAAAGGAGTAAGTAATGCGACACAAGTTTAAAATTGCTAACGGTGTGGCCATTTCGGGCGCTCTAGTATTCAGTGGTCTCCTTGGCACGCCAGCAACAGCGGCACCGAATTCGCTTGTTGTGGAGAATGTTTTTCAGTTAACGTCAACGGATCCAGCGAGATCATTCGAGCAAACTGGAAACATGATCAACCACGCGCTATATGAAACACTCATCACATATGTAGGTGGAGATGCTTCGAAACCAGTCCCCGGTATTGCTTCAAAGTGGTCTTACAATTCGAACGCAACTCAATTTACATTTACCATTAATCCAAAAGCCAAGTTTTCAGATGGCAAGCGTATTACGTCAAAAGATGTCGTCTTCTCGCTCAATCGTCTGAAGAATGTCAAGGGTAATCCTTCATCTCTCATGAATGGCATCACAGTGTCAGCCGTTTCGTCTGACAAAGTTCGCATTACTACCGAGAAGCCAATGCCTCAGGTACTTGCAATTCTCACATCACCGGCAGCAGGAATTGTCAATAGCGTGGTTGTAAAGGCTTGCGGGGGATCTGACGCACTTGACGCCAGCACTTCCGACACGGCTCTCGAGTGTCTCAAGAAGAAATCAGCTGGCAGTGGTCGTTACATTTTGAAATCGTTCAATCTGACAACGGAAGTAGTCCTAGATAAGAGCAAAACTTACTGGGATGGTGTCAATAAAAACGGTTACGACAAGATTATCGTCCGCAACGTCCCTGTGAATGTGCAGCGCTTAAATGTAATCAAGGGCGCATCTTCAGTTGCCGTAGATCTCTCACCTGATCAGGCTGAAGGAGTTGGCTCAAGGGTCAACGTCATCCAGGGTAAAGCGTCGAATGTCTTCTTCTTCTATCTCAGTGCAAATAAGGCATTCTCTCCAGCAACGGCATTTACTTCGAATCCGAAGTGTGTCGAAGCGGCTCGGTATGGGATCAATTACAACAAAATTGTCCGTTACGCCGGTCTTGGAGCTGTCCAGGCACCCGGAATTATCCCGAGTTTCTTCTCTGGAGCACTCACGTCCAAAGATGCAATCAAGCAGGACACTGCTCGAGCAAAGAGAGCATTTGATGCGTGCGGTATCGGGAACACTCCAGTCGAAATTGGTTACTGGGGCGATGGTGGTGCTGTCAACGGACTCAACTTTGGTTCCCTTGCGGCACTCGTTAAAGAAGATCTGAGCCTTGTTGGCTTCAATATATCCTTGAAGGGTGCTCCAATCGCTGTCTCGTTGCCGCTCTATCGCGAAAACAAGGAAGAGACGGGCCTTTGGTTGTGGGGTCCAGACTGGCCAGATTCAACCAACTACACCGAAAGCTTCAGCCCTGGAACAAAAGTTGGTCTACGGATGGGCTGGCCAGCCGGAGCTGACACCTTAATTGAAAGCCTTCGACAGAAGGCTGCAATTACGACAGATCCAAAGAAGCGTGCGGCCATTTTCACCACCTGGCAAAAAGAGATGAATAAGCGCAGTCCGCTCATTCCGCTCGTACAGCCAGCCGCGATTTTGGTAGCGGATAAGTCAGTTATTGGTGTCAAGGATCATCCAATTTGGAAAATCAACCTTCCAGAATTGACAAAAAAATAACTAGCTAGCAACATCGTTTATTAGTAAAGGAGACAAATGGAGCCAGCGTCAGTTCGAGTATTTTCCTTGCGAAAAATACTCACTGGCGCTGGCTTCTTGCCTTTTATTGTGCGCCGGCTTTTAACAGCCGTTGTACTCATATTAGGTATGACATTTATTGCATTTTCTGTCACTCAACTTGTTCCAGGCGATCCTGTGGCGGCAAACTTAGGACAAAGCGCCTATAGCGATCCGGAAATTGTTGCGGCTTTCAAAAAGGAATTTGGTCTAGACCAACCAGTTTACATTCAGTACGTTACTTATGTTGGAAACCTATTACAGGGTGACTTGGGAACTTCTCTTTCGAGCAAGCGACCAGTAACCGAGGATCTCAAGGAGTATTTTCCAGCAACACTTGAAATAGCCATGTTTGCGGTGTTTGTGGCTCTCTTTCTTGGCATTCTTTTGGGAACAATTTCTGCGATGACGAGAGATCGATTACCGGACCAAATAATTCGTGTATTTAGTTTGACCGGCGTCTCTATGCCAGTATTTTGGACTGCAATCACCGCCTTTTACATATTCTTTTTCGTCCTCGGGTGGGCCCCGGGAACTGGCAGATTAGAACCGGGTGCAGAACCCCCGCCCAATGTCACTGGGCTATTCACAATCGATGCACTTCTCGACGGGGATTTTTCTACCTCCAGGCAGGCTCTGTCTTATCTACTGCTGCCGGCCCTTGTGTTGGCTGTCTATGCCCTGGGGGTTATTACTCGATTTACTCGAGCGTCGGTGTTAGAAATCTTGGGTAATGATTATGTGCGCTCTGCTCGAGCAAAAGGCCTCTCAGAATTCACGGTAATTCGTCGGCATGTCTTGCGTCCTGCGCTGCTCTCGATTATCACGATAGCGGGAGTGGCATTTGCCAGTTTACTGGCCGGATCAGTTCTAGTCGAAAATGTTTTTTCATGGCCGGGACTCGGACAATATGCGTACCGAGCTGCTGTCGGGTTAGATCTGCCCGGAATTATGGGGGTAAGCATGATTGTTGCGACGGTGTTTATTCTTATGAATTTAGTTGTCGATATTTTGTATAGAGTCATCGATCCCCAGATGCGAGATGCCGGATGAGTGATTTAAAAGTGGCGAGAAAAGGAATGGTTAAGAATTCCAATTCAATTTGGCGCCAGCCCCTAGCAATCTTCGGAATCGCAATCGTGGGAATGTGGATTATTTTGGCAGTTTTTGCCCCTTGGATCGCGCCGTATGATCCTTATTCACAAGAGTTTGACAAATTTGTCCCTCCTTCCGCTGCTCATTGGATGGGAACTGATGAATTAAATCGCGATGTATTGAGTCGAGTAATCTATGGTGCAAGAATTTCACTACCTTACGCGTTACTGCTCGTAATCCTCTCTGCACTGATCGGCTCTACTATCGGTGCAATTTCGGGATATTTTGGCGGAAAAGTTGACTCGGTCATCATGCGCATCACTGATATTTTCTTTGCATTTCCTGGAATTATCCTGGCCATGGCAGTCGCTGCAGCCCTTGGTCCCGAGATCCGAAACGCAGTCATTGCGGTGACGATAGTTGCGTGGCCTGTATATGCTCGATTAGTTCGGAGCCTGATTTTAAACGCTAAACAAAATGATTATGTAACGGCATCCTCGTTACTTGGATCGTCTTCGTTACGAACTCTTTTGGTCGACCTTCGACCCAATATTTCTGGTCCAGTGTTTGTACTTGCTGCTCTTGAAGTTGGTACTGCGCTCCTACTCCTTTCCGGGCTTTCATTTCTTGGTTTGGGTGCACAGCCACCTTCCGCGGAATGGGGGGCCATGGTCTCGATGGGAGCCGTTAACTTCGATCGTTGGTGGGTTGGTTTATTTCCTGGATTAGCGATTCTCACCGCCGTTCTTGCCTTCAACTTTATAGGAGACACATTGCGTGATGCTTTAGATCCCAGAACTGCAAAGGCGCTTCGCGACTGATGACACTACTCAAAGTTACGGACCTGACCGTTACGCTCGCCACTTCTTCGGGTAGTGCTCAAGCCGTTCGAAATCTCTCATTTGAGATAGGCAGCGGAGAAATTCTTGGGATTGCTGGCGAGAGCGGAAGCGGGAAAACAATGACCGCTCTCAGCATACTTGGACTCCTGCCTTATAAAGGCAAGGCTGAGGGCTCCATCTATTTTGATGGACGCGAAATTTTAACGAGCTCTAAAAAAGAATATCGCAACATTCGCGGCAAAGAGATCGCGATGATTTTCCAAGACCCAATGACTTCGTTACACCCAATGTTAACTATCCAGACCCAATTGACGGAGCACCTTAGACACCATCGGAAGGTGAGTAAAGATAGTGCTCGCCAAAGTGCCTTGGAGCTTTTGAGTATTGTGAAAATTCCGGACCCGGCCGCAGCACTTAGCGCTCATCCTAATCAGTTCTCGGGTGGAATGCGACAGAGAATTGCGATCGCGATGGCTCTTGCTTGTGAGCCAAAGTTACTCATAGCTGACGAGCCCACGACCGCGCTCGACGTAACGGTACAAGCTGGGATATTGAAACTTCTTCATCAATTGAGGAGTGAACGTAACCTGTCGATCATGGTAATTACTCATGATCTAGGCGTTCTTTCATCTTTGACTGACCGGATCATGATTATGTACGCTGGCTCGGAAGCGGAGTCGGGAAAGACGTCCGATTTATTGTTGCACCCACGCCATCCGTATACCGAGGGACTAATTTCAGCACTCCCTGGGTTCGCCAAAGAGGGCAAAGTACTGACATCTATCAGGGGAGTGCCACCAGAACTTGGGAATTTCCCGAGTGGTTGTGCGTTCCATAAACGATGTTCTTATGCGCAGGCCAGTTGCAGCAGCGAAATACCAACCGCCATTCAAATTTCCGATAGTCATCGTATTTATTGTCCTATTAATCCGCTCACAGAGAATTCGGTCAGATAGATATGAATGAAATCTTGACCCTTAAAGATGTCGTCATAGATTACACCCGGAAGGGGGAGAAAGTTCGCGCAGTTGCTGGCGTTGATCTAACCCTAAGGTCGGGTGAGATCCTTGGATTGGTGGGCGAGTCTGGTTGTGGAAAATCAACACTGGGCAAAGCAATGGTTGGGATACTAAAACCAACGACGGGCGAAATCACATTCGACGGAGAGAAAGTTAAGAAGCTAACGCGGGGTCAGCGTCCAAAACACTTTAGAAACCTACAGATGATTTTTCAAGATCCGTATGGTTCCTTAAACCCGCGCCGAAAAATTGGCGTGCAAGTCATTGACGGTTTGCTTGTGGGGGGAATGAAAAAATCTCTGGCTTTGGATGAAGCCGGAGAACTACTTGGCAAGGTGGGTTTACCAGAAGATTCGGTGGATCGTTTCCCTCATCAATTCTCAGGTGGCCAACGGCAAAGAATCGCAATTGCGCGGGCACTAGCTGCGTCCGCAACGGTACTTATAGCGGATGAACCGATTTCTGCGCTGGACACTTCGTCTCAAGCACAAGTAGCTAATCTACTTGTGAATTTGGTGCAGGAATTCGAAATGGGCATGGTATTTATTTCCCATGACTTGTCGATTGTCCGTAGAATTTCGGATCGTGTCGCTGTGATGTATCTTGGGAAAATTGTCGAAATTGGAACTACTGACCAGATTTGGGAAAATCCATCTCATCCTTATACTCAGGCGCTCATTTCGGCTATTCCGCATGCCGATGGAACGTCTTTCATGCCATCCGATTTACCTGGTGATGTTCCTAATCCAATGAATCCACCAAGCGGATGCCGATTCCACCCTCGATGCCCGTTGGTTTTACCTGAATGCTCAACCAATGAGCCTGAATTTATTACTCTGAGTGATAGTCGAAAGGTCTCATGTTTCTTGCAAAAAGATGGCAAGCCCCCCGTTTCTATCACTCTCTAGGAGTAGAAAGAAAGAGTTAAATATGCTTTTAGTCAATGCAAACATCGTGGATGTGATCAACGGTGAGCTAATTAGAGAATCTTCGGTGAGAATTGATAACGACGGCGTAATTTCGCACATCGGTAAAGCGTCGGATGTGAAGAAGGAGGGAAATGAGGAACTCATTGATCTTGATGGGCGCTACCTTTTCCCCGGATTAATCTCGTGTCATACCCATCTTTCTGTTGTTTTCCCTTTTTCTCAGACGGATCCTGAAGAGAATCCAGCTGTCACTGCATTTCGCGCTGCCCAGCGGGCACGTGAGGCACTGCTAGCAGGTATCACCACGCTTCGATCGGTTCATGAACAGAATCAGGTTGATTTAGCCCTTCGCAATGCTGCCAAGAGTGGTTGGTTTGAAGGACCAAGAATTTTTGGAGCTGGCCGTGCACTTTCTAAGCCAAATGGCCATGGACAGGGCGCCGCCTGTAGTTACGCAGATGATTTCGAAGGTTTCTATCAAGCAGCAATTAGTGAACTAAATGACGGAGCGGATCACCTGAAGATTTTTATCACTGGTGGCCTAGCTCGCGCTGGGGAGAAGCCCGAGGCACCCGAGATGACTGATGACGAAATCCGTGGTGTGGTCCAAGCGGCCACGGAACACGATACATATGTTGTCGCGCACGCTGGTGGGTCAGAGGCAATTCAGCAAGCGTTACGGCTTGGAGTGCGGTCTTTTGAACATGGGTATGTCATGGATCAGGAAACAGTAGATGCGATGGCTTCAAAAAATGTTTTTTATTCTCCAACCTTGTGTGTTACGCGATCTGAATCTTGGATGCGCGCAAAAGGGTTTGAGGAAGCCTCAATTCAAAATTGTTTAGCGGCGAGTGACCGCCACCTCGAAAGTGCTAAGTTGGCTATCAAGGCAGGTATTAAAATGACTAATGGGACCGATTACCCGCCGGGGGACTTGGTAGATGGAGTGTCTGCCGCTCTACACGAACTATTTTTAATGCATGATGCTGGATTAAGTACTGTTAAGTCACTCCAATCAATCACGTCCACGGCGGCAGAATTACTGAATCAAAGCGATCATTTAGGTCAGATTCGGGAAGGGTTCCTGGGTGATTTCGTCGCAATGGAAAATAATCCTCTCGACGACCCACAAAATCTGCGCAATATTGATTTTGTCATGCAAGGTGGAAGAAAAATCGTAGGCGATCAATAAAGGAGAACGCGCCATGAAAAAAATAG
>Ga0105054_10013082_pt1 | contig 10063 bp, 7 predicted proteins | sample BON02_FD_78091 | JGI IMG/M metagenome (GOLD analysis project Ga0105054, IMG submission 78091) | Freshwater microbial communities from Lake Bonney liftoff mats and glacier meltwater in Antarctica - BON-02 (megahit assembly) | ecosystem: Environmental > Aquatic > Freshwater > Ice > Glacier... | reverse complement strand
TTTACTGTATAATGTAAAAAGTAGGTATACCCATCCATTATTTCATAATCAGGACAACATCTTTCTGATTTATTCCCATTTACATCTTCATCCCAAGCATTTACAAAAAAGAAGGCTTTTGGTTCTTCTTTTAATTTGATTTCCTGATAGATTCTCTCTAAGTGATTGGGCAAATGATAGTCATCACTATCCAAGAAACAAATGTATTCTCCTTTTGATTTTTCAATCCCTCTATTTCTTGAAACGCAACGTTCTTCGTTTTTTATATTTTTAAAATAATGAATTCGATCATCAAGGAATAAAGAAACAATTTCTTTTGTATTGTCCGTGGAAGCATCATCAATAATAATGATTTCAAAATCTAAAAAAGTTTGATCCAAAAGACTTTCTATCGATTTAGAAATCAAATGCCCTCTATTAAAAGTTGGGATTATTACGGAGAAAAAAGGAGATCTCGATTTCAATTTTCGATGAATTGTTTTAATATATTACTTTTATAGTCTATTAAATGATTTACTCTCAAATCGTATTTTGAACGTTCACTACAATAGAAAAAAATATTTTTAAATGTTCGCTTTATTTCTATTTTTCTATTTTTAATGTTTAAATACATTAAAATTTTAAATAGATATATAAAAGAATGAATCAATTCTTTCATCCAAAACAATTTAACATGTATGATCCAATTTGAATAAAAGACTCTTGAATATATGGCGCCATAAGGCCCATTGCTATTTACTCTTGATTTTAAATTTGCTAAATATTGATCTGTTAATCTTTCTTGAGGTAAATTGTGGTAAAAACATAAGCTATCAATATACCATATTTCAGCTCCTTGAAAACGAATTGCCCAACATAACTCACTGTCTTCACCTCCATTTGAAAATAATTTAGAATCTTCATTTGATTTAGAAAAATTACACGTAAAATTGAAGCCTAGTAATTTTGCATTTAAATAGAGCTCTTTTCTAAACCACATTCCTGCTCCATAAACCACATTACGAATTGGGACTACATTCCCAGTTTTTAAGGCTTGTTTCCCACATGCAAAATTATAACTATACTCTTCAAACCAAATAGGTAATTTAATATCTGATTTTGGTATTCCTTTACCACCTAATACACCAACTTTAAAATTATTACTAAGATATTGAAATCCAACCTGTAGATAATTAGAAAACAATAAATTATCATCGTCACAGATAAGAATGTATTCACCTTTCGCTATTTTTAATCCCGATTCTTGAGCGTGAAATTTTCCCGATTTTTTCTCATATATTAGTTTCATTTTGAAGGGAGCCCCTAATTCACTCCATTTCTTTTTGGAAAATTCAAATGTATTATCTGTCGAAGCATTGTCTATTAAAATTAATTCAACAAACGAAATTCCAAGAATATCAAGCTTCGCCAATGATTCTAATGTTTTCGAAAGTCGAGAAACACCATTAAATGTTGATATTAATATACTTATTCCATTGTTTTCCATTTTATAATTAATTTAATTTGATCGTTTGCTTCATTTTCCAATAAACCATTTCAAACGGCAAAAAGAAGACTTTTTTCAAGTTTAATAATCTTCTTTTATTTTTTTCAAAAATACGATTGAATAAAGTCAGTATTTTTATTTTAACAGAAACTGCTTTTAAAAATCGATTGAATAATTCTATTTTCCTTTGTTCTGATAATCCTGCCTCTTGATCACTTACCGTTTTAGTATTTGCCAACAATCTAAAATTACCCCATTTCTTTGGAAAATAAATCAATTTAGTTACAAGAGAGGCTTCAATTAGAAACTCTATATCCATATTGTAGTGGTTCTCTGTATTATACATTCCAATTTTATCGTGAAGTGACCGCTTATAAAAATAAGCAGATGGGTTTACAGGAAAATAATAACCACTCAATATATTCCACGGATTTAACTTTTTAGGCCGGTTGGTATAATACAGTTCACCGCTTTCTTTCAAAACATCACAATCTCCTACAATGAAAGATAAATTTTTATCACACATTATCAATTCCAAAACTTCCAATAACGCGTTTTCGGAATAAAAATCATCTACATTTAAAAAGCTAATAAAATTTCCTTTAGCTTTCAAAACCCCTTTATTCATAGCATCAGATTGCCCCTTGTCTTTTTCAGAAACCCATTGAATATGGGAATGTTCAGAAGCGTATTTTTCAATAATCTCAACAGTACCATCTGTGCTACCCCCATCCATAATGATGTGTTCAATAGCATCGCAATTTTGAGAAAGGACATTTTGAATACATTTTTCAATAAACGCAACATTATTATAAACGGGAGTGATAATTGAAAGTACTACCATACTATTTGAAAATTCAAACTTATTTTTTAAACTTAATTTTAAAAAGAAATTTCAAATAATCCAATGTTGTTTTAACGATTTTCATTTTTGATTTACCCAATCGCTTTGTTGATCTCAAAACCATCGGTACTTCAATTATTTTAGCTTCACACTGAATTGCTTTTGTTAAAATTTCAAGCATACATATAAAACCATTCTCTTCAATCAGTTTCCCGTATTTTACTTTTACTTTCTTTAACAACGCAATTGAATAAACCCGATAAAAAGAGCTAATCGTCTGAACTTTAATGTCAAAAACAAAACGATATAATAAATTTGCTACGGATGAAATAAATTTCCGAAGAAACCCTGTCGAATCAAAACCTCCGCCTTGTGCATAAACCGATGCTAAGACTAAATCAAATTTAAGATGATTTAAAGCAAGCATCACGGGAAGAATTCCTAAATCAGAAGTGCAATCAGCTTCAATCGTTACGATTTTATCTGAATCATTTTTTGAATTACTTAACACCCATTCGAAACCTACATTAAATGCTGCTCCTGGTCCACGATTAATTCCATCTCCTAAAACAACTGTTTTATCATTTGGAAATTGACGCTCTATCTCTACTTTTGTAGTATCAGAAGAGCCATCATCTGAAAAAACAAAGAAATAATCTTCTTCAAAAGAATAAGCTGCTAATTCATTGTATAAATTAGTTATATTTTGTTCTTCATTAAAGATTGGAATTACAATATAAATCATTCGTTATTGTTCGAATTTATTTCTTCAATTGTTTCTTTTATAGCCGCCGCAATTTTCACTTTCGGCTCATATCCTAATAATTCTTTTGCTTTACTTAAATCTGGAATTCTTCTCATTATGTCTTTGTATTTACCAAAAACTTCACTCATAGGAACAAATTTAATTTTCTTCTCATTTCCTGTTTGAGCCAGATCGTAAATAAGATTCGCTGTATCAATGATGCTCAACTCTTCATCATTCCCAATGTTAATGATTTCACCGATTGCTTTTGGACTTTCTACCGCTAAAATTGTACCGTGCACTAAATCAGACACAAAGCCCATAGATCTAGTTTGTGAACCGTCACCATGAACAATCAATTCTTTATCTTCCAGAATTGCTCTAATAAAAATTGGTACGTGCCCTCCACTCCAAGCAAAACTAGATCTCGGACTAAAACCACCGAAATAGCGAATCACTACAATTGGAACATTGTAATCGTGGTGATACGCAAATGCTAATTGCTCTCCGTACAACTTAGATACTGCGTAACTCCATCTTTTTATCATACTAGGACCTAGCAATAAATCACCATCTTCATTCAAAGGCAAATCTGGAGACATTCCATAAACATCTGAAGTAGAAGCGAATACAACTTTACATCCCCACATTTTAGCAACTTCAAAAATATGCTCTGTACCTTTACAATTTATCTTAAACGTTGGCATTGCCAAATCTTTTTCCCCTATTTTTTTATAGGCTGCTAAATGGATAATTGTATCTATATCTTTTCCTAAAATTTTCAATGTCTCAAAATCATTGATGTCAACATTGTAAAATTTGAAGTTTGGATGGTTTATGTTATGAGAAATGTTTTCATAATTACCATAGCTCAAATTATCGATCCCGATAATTGAATAATCTAATTTTAGCATCTCATCTAACAAATGAGAACCAATCATTCCCGCAACTCCTGTAATTAGAACATTTTTCATTTACACTAATTTTTTAATTAACAAATCTAAGAAACTTATTATGATTTATATCTGCAAAACAATAATTTCAACAAATCAACTCATCATCAATCAATTTTTAAACCCGTTTTATATCGAGCTATATAAAAGCAACTTTGCATATTGTCTACATAAATTGTGTCATATGGCACTAAATTCTTGTTTAAGTACTTTTGACCGTAGTTTTTCCAAAGAGATAGCTGTGTTGAATCAAGTAACAAAGTAGTATTTGGCTTAACTAATATTTCATCCATTCTATTAACTCCTATTTTAGAGTATAGTGCCTTTGAAGAATAAGAGGCTTGCGCCCAAGATAGCGGTAATATTCTATGATTTTCATAGTGTTTGGATTCCTCTACTCTAAAATGACCTGGAAAATAACCTAAATAAGTAAATAGAACAGCATCAAAAACAAATTCGTTCTCAGGTATGGAGTCAAAAACTTTATTTATTTTAGTGTTGACAGCCTCGTTTTGTTCAACATATTCATCTTTCCAAATAACACGTTTTAGAACATAAATAAAAGTTAATAAAATCATGAATTCTATCACTATATCAAACTTAAAATTATAAGTTGAATCTTTAACATAAAAAGCAATTATTAAGCTAAATAATATAGGTTCCATAACTCTATGTTTATAAAAAGGTATATCATAAAAGGTATTTCCAAAAATTAAAGCTGAAAATAAAAAAAGTATGACGGCGAGAAACTTAATTTTATTAACATAACCATTAATTAACAAAATTTGTAATATTAAAATAAAAAATAAAAATTGATACATCCCTTGATGAAAAACATGATTTAATATTGCAATAGAAAAATTAAATCGTGTTTTTAAATTATGTTTTTGAACCTTATATTTTACATAATTTACAACTTCTTTTGAAGTAAATCGCTCATCAATATAAAAATTTTTCAGTCTTTTAACATCATTACTATCCATCATTTTATTATTAAAACTTGAATAATCATAATGGGTACTTTCTGAGATATATCTAAGCGGAAATCTTTTTGAATTTTCAATATTCGAAATCTTATGTGTTACTAAAACAATTAGTGGTATCGATATAATTAATATAAACTGTTTTTTAACAGAAAACTCATAAAATTTATTTTTTAGATTTTCTGAGCATAAATACAATAATATAAATACAATTAAAGCAAGAATTGCACCTTCAGGACGAATCATTGCCCCTAAAAACACCATAGAAGTTGAATAAGTTAACTTATATCGATCTAATCTATTATGCTTTAACAAAAATAGGAACCCAGAAAAGGCTACATAAAATGAAATTCTTGTATATGTAAAGTATATGTATTCTATAAAAAACAGTATGACTACTAATATCAACATATAATACTTGTTTTTATTATTTTTTAAAACATGCAGAATAGTGAAAAAACTCAATCCTAAAAAAAATAAATGCAAATAGAAATACCAATTACAAAAATTGAAATAAGTATACAGACAACTGAAAATTTGAGTTAAAAAAAAATGTTGGAAAAGGTGGTCAGACACAGGTATTCCTCCGCTGAAATAACCAGAATAACATAATTCTAAAAGAACATCATCATATAAAATATGAGTACTATTTCTATTTACAATATATAGTATAAATAGTATAAATAGTATTGAAATTAAATTCTTGTTCAACTTTTTAAACATCTCTTTTATTTTAATATTAAAACCGAATCTAAGTAATTAAAAACTTCTAATCTAAATTTTCTATTTTATCAATAAAATCTTTAGACCTATATTTTATGTAAATAAAATACAAAACAAGAGTCAAGATAGTAATTAATGAAATCAAAGCTCCGACTTTTAAATAAGGAGGACAATATGATAATTCTAAAAAATTTACTCCTTTTTTAACCTTTACACCTATAAAACCAATATTTACCCTGTAGTAATGAACTTTCTTTCCATTTATTTTAATTTCCCAGCCTTCATCATAAGGAATTGAAAAAAACAAAACAGAATTTTCTTGACAATTAATGCCACCCTTTATTTCAGAATTATGAAAATTACTAATTTTAAATTCATCTCTTATTTTAAATTTAGATTGTGTTAAAGATTTTTTTTGAACTAATTTTAATTCATTAACATCATTGACAACTAATTGTTTTAAAATAACACTATCTTTCTCATTTACAGATAATTTATCAAAATTATTTTTAGATATTACACTTGAATAGGTAAACCCAAATGGAAGAACGTTATTGTTTTCATAAATATGAATCCCGTTTTTAGTATTCAATAATTTAAAACTAGAATCTTTAATTACTTTTTTAGATAACAAATATTTCACTGAAAATAAACTCAACAGATCTCTCCTCTTATCCATATCAGCTTTCCAAGACGGAAGAATATTAGACCAATGGTTTTTTTCGACTAAATTCATTGCTTTACAAAAATCAAAATAGCTTTTATTATTGTATGTATTATATGTTTTTAATCCGTAATAATCATGAACCAATGCGTCATTGTATTCTAAACCACTACCAAAAGAAAAATATTCTTTTTCTATTCTATAGAAAGGTGTCTTGTCTTTCTGTTGAATCCATTTAACGATTTTATCCGATGAATTAAAATAAGGGTTCTTATTTTTTTTAACTATCCCTCTATCATAAAAAGTAGAATAATTTTCAATAATTAATTCACTTGAAACTGTTAAAAGTAAAATTAAACCTATACTGGCTTTATATTTTCTTAATAATTGAATGAATATAAAATATAAACCGAGATATATAAATACTCTAAATAGAACCTCCTTGATTTGCCCATTTTTATCTGCATAAAATGCCCCTCTTATTTCATTACAACTCCACTCTCCATCATTTCGTCTGTAATACATCCAGAAAAACAAAAGTCCAAACATTAGAGTTAAAAAAGTAAAATTCAAGATTTTAACATTTAACAATTTATCCTTTATAATAAATTTAATCAAAAAGGACAAAGAAATTAAATTGAAAGCTATAATTCCATAAGTCCACCTATAATACAATTCTTGAAATGCTGTAAATAAATAAGCGAAAAACGGAAAAATCAAACTCACTATTGAAAGCAAAAACAAAAACAACAACGCTTTTTTATGACTTTTGTTTTTAATGTAAAATACTTGAGGCACTAACAAAACAGTAAGTAATCCTGAATAAATTTGAGGAGCCATCATGTAATTGTTGTAATACCCAAAATAATTTAACCCATTTCCACTTAAATTATTTGAGAAAATTCCTCCGAACAAAGTCAAATAATACTCAAACGATTGTACTGAAAATATCATTTTCCCCAATTCAATTTTTTCAGTGCTTATCCTTGGCCCATTTCCTAAAACATAGACATACGGTAAAATAAATACGGCAGCTGCAAACAGAGCAATTATTCCTAAAATCAAAACTTTAAATAATCTCATAAAGAAAATCTTTGGATTCTCGTTATAATAAAAAGATCTAAACATTAGATAGGCTCCAATAAAAAAGACATTCTGATAAAAAAAATAGACATCTGTGAGGTTAATAATTAAAGCCACTAAAAACAAAATTTTCTGATCTGTCCTTAGGTATTTTTCTAAAAAATAAATCAAAATAATGAAATACAATACTTTATTTACAAAATAATAATGCTGCCCCCACAACATTAAAAACCCATTGAACGTAAAAATAATTGATGTTACTAACGCACTGTATCTATTTTCAGTTAACAATAATATTAATTTATAAAACACAACTGAAATACAAATTAACTTTATTATATGTATGTATATAAACCCATTTTCTATGGGATCCCAAAAATAAGCCCCTATAATTGCAAATGGGTCAAGAAAAAAACCAAGTATAATTGGAAACATGTTATTTCCTAAGCCACTGTTAAAACTCCACAAAGACAACCCTTCTTTGGTGTTGAAAATATGATATATATATGGGTAAAAAGCATCTATACAATCTTTACTAACATCGAACTGATTGTAAATAAAAACATAATCCCCAAAAATAAATTTATTAAATAATATAATTGAAACTAATCCTACAAACAAAATTAGAAAAATACAATCTAACAATGGATTGTTTATATAATAAAGTTCAAGACCTCGTTTTTGTTTAAATTTTGACAAAGCCTCAAATCGAATAGCAAAAAAATCTATAATTTTAGCCTGATAAAAAGTAAACAAAAAAAACAATCTATTTTTCATCTAATTAATATTAAATAAATCAAAACCTAACAATAGCATCAATAACTCGATCTATATCGACATTATAATATAATGGTAATCTAATTAAACATTCTGAATATTTATCTGACTGAATTAAATCATCCCCTAAATATTTACTAGAATAAAATGTACTAGAATGTAAACTTAAATAATGAAAAACAGCAATAACTTTTTCATCTTTTAAAAAGCTAAGTAAAGCTGTTCTTTGCTTATTATTTTTACAAAGTAAATAAAATATATGAGCGTTATTAGTAGAATAACTTGGAACTTTTGGAAGAGAAATACCTTTATCTATTGACCATTTTCGCAATTTAGTAAAATATAAATCCCAAAGTTCTTTTCTTTTATTCTGAATACTCTCCATACTTTCTAATTGAGCCCACAGAAAAGCAGCTATTATTTCAGAGGGCAAAAAAGAGCTTCCTACATCAATCCATCCATATTTATCGACCTCACCTCTATAAAAAGAAGAGCGATTTGTACCTTTCTCCCATATTATCTCTGCTCTTTCTATAAAAGATGAATCATTGATAATCAACATCCCGCCTTCTCCTGAAATAATGTTTTTTGTTTCATGAAATGAAAAAGCAGAGAAATGCCCTATAGAACCTAACGCTTTCTTTTTCCCGTCTTTACCGGTATAGTAACCATCAATAGCCTGAGCTGCATCTTCAACAACAAATAATCCATATTGATTAGCTAAAGCCATTATTTTATCCATGTCACAAGCTATTCCTGCATAATGAACTGGTACAATTACTTTTGTTTTATTTGTAATTAAAGATTCTATTTTATCCTCATCTATTCCTGGTAAGTCTATTCTTGAATCCACAAAGATTATTTTAGCCCCTCTCAAAATAAAAGCATTAGCAGTACTTACAAATGTATATGAAGGCATTATAACCTCATCTCCCTCTTTTATATTCAAAAGAATAGCTGCCATTTCTAAAGCATCTGTACAAGAAGTTGTTAGTAAACATTTTCTGAAGTTATATTTTTCTTGAAAATAATTTTGACATAATTTTGTGTACTTTCCATTACCTGCGAGCATCTTTGAATTAACTGCATCTGCAATATTTTGAAACTCATTTCCAGATAAATACGGCTCATTAAAATTGACTAACATATATTAAATTTTAAGTTTTTAAAAAAAATCAAGAATTAATCCATTTATGATAAATAAACGTAGTTGAAACTGATTTAAAATGATTTTTATTGTAGAATACTATTGCTTTCTTATTCGCAAATTGAGTAGCGACTTCTATTTTATTGATTTTATTATTTAAACAAAACATCTCCGCTGCTAAAATTAACTCAGAACCTATATTTAAACCTTGGTATTCATTGTTAACAGAAATAAGCTCAATTATACCTTTTGAACCTTTTATTCTTACTGAAACAAATCCAACAATTTTGGAATCTATAAATTTAACAAAAACCTTAGATTTAATAGAATCATTTAGTGAATTAGTGATCCATGTTGAGTATAAACGTCTGAAAGCTGTAATTGAAAAATTCGGATCTAAATAAAACCGAGAAAAAGTACCTGATAAATAAACTAATTCCTCTAATTCATCATTTATTTTATTAATACAATATACGTCTTTAAAGATATTAGATTCATTTTGTTCAATTTTTTTTTCAAAAACCACCTTAATATCTACTAACTTAAACGATTCTTCAATCAATTCTACTGAAGAAAAAATATAAATTAATTTATATTTTAAAGAAGTAGTAATAAAATTTTCTGAAAACAGAATATCTGATGACTTGACATGAATTTT
>Ga0105054_10013077_pt1 | contig 10066 bp, 6 predicted proteins | sample BON02_FD_78091 | JGI IMG/M metagenome (GOLD analysis project Ga0105054, IMG submission 78091) | Freshwater microbial communities from Lake Bonney liftoff mats and glacier meltwater in Antarctica - BON-02 (megahit assembly) | ecosystem: Environmental > Aquatic > Freshwater > Ice > Glacier... | reverse complement strand
GATACACCCGGCCAAGGTGCACATGCACACCCCGCCCCGGCCTCGAGTTGTGGGGGGGGGCACAACGACACACCTGGCCAAGGTGCACGTGCACACCCTGCCTCGGCCTTGAGTTGTGGGGGGGGGTCACAACACACCTGGCCAGGGTGCGCGTGCACACCCCGCCTCGGCCTCGAGTTGTGGGGGGGGGGCGTGCGCGCCGAGGTGTGGTCGAGGTGTGCCAAGTCCGAGGTGTGCCGTGGTCGAGGTGTGCCATGGTGGTGTCGTGCGCGCCGAGGTGTGCCATGGTCGAGGTGGGCCAAGTCCGAGGTGGGCCAAGTCCGAGGTGGGCCAAGTCCGAGGTGTGCCATGGTCGTGTCCTGCGCGCCGAGGTGTGCCATGGTCGTGTCGTGCCTGCCGAGGTGTGCCATGGTCGAGGTGTGCCAAGTCCGAGGTGTGCCAAGTCCGAGGTTAGCAATGGTCGTGCCGTGCGCGCCGAGGTGTGCCATGGTCGAGGTGTGCCAAGTCCGAGGTACCAAGTACACGGGAAACTTCGGCCTATCCACATCGGCCATTGGTCACCACACACACGGGAAACTTCGGCCAATCCACATCAGCCATTGGTCACCACACACACGGGAAACTTCGGCCAAGACGCATCGGCCATTGGTCACCACACACACGGGAAACTTCGGCCAAGACACATCGGCCATTGGTCACCAAGCACACGGGAAACTTTGGCCAAGACACATCGGCCATTGGTCACCAAGCACACGGAAAACTTCGGCCGAGACACATCGGCCATCGGTCCCCACACAAGTTGGAAATTTCGGCCAAGACACAGCGGCCATCGGCCACCACACACACGGGAAACTTTGGCCAAGACACATCGGCTTGGTCACCAAGAACACGGGAAACTTCCTGAAGGGGCCAGGACACGTCGGCCATCGGCCACCAAGCACACGCGAAACTTCGGCCATCGGCCACCAAGCACACGCGAAACTTCGGCCATCGGCCACCAAGCACACGGGAAAATTCGTCCATCGGCCACCAAGCACACAGGAACCTTCGGACAAGACACATCGGCCATCGGTCACCATGCACACAGGAAACTTCGGCCATCGGCCACCAAGCACACGGGAATCTTCGGCCATCGGCCACCAAGCACACAAGAACCTTCGGCCGAGACACATCGGCCATCCGTCACCAAGCACACGGGAAACTTCGGCCAATGCACATCGGCCATCGGCCACCAAGCATACGGGAAACTTCGGACAAGACACATCGGCCATCGGTCACCAAGCACACGGGAAACTTCGGCCAAGACACATCGGCCATCGGCCGCCAAGCACACGGGAAACTTCGGCCATCGGCCACTGGCACACGGGAAACTTCGGCCAAGACACATCGGCCAAGACACATCGGCCATCGGTCACCAAGCACACGGGAAACTTCGGCCATCGGTCACCAAGCACATGGGAAACTTTGGCCAGTCCGAGGCGTGCCATAGTCGTGCCGTCCGCGCCGAGTTGTGCCATGGTCGAGGTGTGTCATGGTCGAGGTGTGCCAAGTCCGAGGTGTGCCAAGTCCGAGGTGTGCCAAGTCCGAGGTGTGCCGTGGTCATGTCATGCGCGCCGAGGTGTGCCAAGTCCGAGGTGTCCCAAGTCCGAGGTGTGCCATGGTCGTGTTGTGCGCGCCGAGGTGTGCCAAGTCCGAGGTGTGCCAAGTCCGAGGTGTGCCAAGTCCGAGGTGTGCCAAGTCCGAGGTGTGCCAAGTCCGAGGTGTGCCACGTCCGAGGAGTGCCACGTCCGAGGTGTGCCATGGCCGTGTTGTGCGCGCCGAGGTGTGCCATGGCCGTGTTGTGCGCGCCGTGTGCCATGGTCGAGTTGTGCCATGGTCGAGGTGTGCCAAGTCCGAGGTGTGCCAAGTCCGAGGTGTGCCATCGTCATGGCCAGGTGTGTCGTGACCCCCACCACCACCCGAGGCCGAGGCGGGGTGTGCACGCACACCTTCATCACCGCCAATGCTCACATTCTCGAGTTTTTTTGAAAAACACGAAAACCCCAGTATGTGGCGTGTAATTGGAACAACAAGCGACTCGAGCTCGAGCACCCAGTTCGACCTGGCCTTGGTTGGCAACCGCCCAAGGTTGGGTGCGCACATGCACCCAGTTTGTGGGGGGGGCGGGTCACCCACAACACACCCGGCCAAGGTGCACGTGCACACCCCGCCTCGGCCTCGAGTTGGGGGGGGGGCACAGCACACCTAGCCAAGGTGCACGTGCACACCCCGCCTGAGCCTGGAGTTGGGGGGGGGGGGTGCGCGCCGAGGTGTGCCAAGTCCGAGGTGTGCCAAGTCCGAGGTGTGCCAAGTCCGAGGTGTGCCATGGCCGTGTCGTGCGCGCCCCCGGTCACCAAGCCCACGGGGGGACCAAGACACATCGGCCGACACACCTCGGAATCGGTCACCAAACACACGGGACGACCAAGACACATCGGCCACACCTCCGCAAGCGGTCGCCAAACGCACGGGGAGACCAAGTCACGTCGGCCGCACCTCCCCAAGCGGTCAGCAACCACACGGGACGACCAAGACACATCGGCCACACCTCCTCCAGCGGTCACCAAACACACGGGACGACCAAGACACATCGGCCGGGTGAACCCGGGGCTTGGGCGCCGACGCATTTTGTAATGCCCCACTGGAGGACACTCGGCTGTGCATGTGGCACCCACGACTTGTGCCGCCCCCGAAAAGGCGCGCGCCGTCTGTATCGCGCGCACGACGGGCGGTCAGGCAGCCCGCCCCCGACCCGGGGAGCCGGCCTGGGAGACGGCCAGCCGCTACGATGTCCGCGTTGGCGGACATGGTAGCGGGGCTAACGCTGGACCCACCGGCGACGCCTCCCGCGCCCGACGCGGTGCGCTCCAGGTTGCATGAGCTTCCATTGGACTTGCAAGAGCTGGTGACGGAGAACCTCGGCGCGCGGGACGCCACCGCGCTGCGCGCGATGGGGCGGGAGTTCCGCGCCGCGGATGGACTGCGGTCGTGCCGACAGCTGTCCAAGGTCGAGTACCCGGTGCTCTCGGCCCACAGGGACCAGTTGCTGCGGTGGCAGGACGACCAGGAGACCGCGCCGATGCCACCCGAGGGCGTGCTTGCCCTTGCGGCGCCGGCCACCCGGTGCCTGCAGGGGCTGAGCCACCCCTTTGAGGGCGTGCTACCCGACGGCATTCACCAGATCGACCCCGCCGCGGCCGCGGCGTTTGGCCGCCTGCGGTTGTCCGAGCATGCCGACCTCACCGACGTGCAACGCGTGCACGCCGTGGCGCCACTGAGCCTACGCCAGCTCCGACTGTTGGGTGTCATGACGCGCACCAGCAACGAGCGCCTGCGCATTCAAGATGCCTGGTGGGGTGGCATATCGTGGTCCATCTTCGACCCCATCGACCTCCAGCAATTGGGTCGGCTCTGCGAGGCATGCTTGAGCCTCCAGATGAGGGGCGGGTCGTTCTGGCTGGGGGGCGCGTCATTCTGTCTGAGGATGGTCGGCGAATCCCTGGACACAGGGGGGCTGGAGCGGCTGCTGCGGATTCAGCCGCAGGGCCCCCGTGCCGACCGAGGGTTGCGCAGCGTGCACGGCGCAGGTCCGCCACACTGGCGCGGGCTCGAACTCTCGCTCGACTATTGCCATTTTCCCGACTGGCTGGCCGAGCCCGACGGCGGCACGCTCCGGCTGGCTGCCACCATATGCCCGGTCATCCGAACAACCGGCCAGTGGCAGCACGGCCCCGCCAATGTGATCCTGATGTGCCACCGTATCCCTGAAGGCGCGTTCATGACTCCGTTCTGGGGCGACCTGCAAACACGCACATTTTCCAACGAGCTCCGAACCGTCGACGACCACGCCTTCCGTGAGCGTCACTTGCTCGAGGTGGTTGACCTTGAGCCCTGCACCAGCCTGTCTGTGATTGGGAGGACCGCCTTTGGGTTCTGCAACGGGCTGACGTCGCTCCGGTTGCCCGATGCGCTCGTACGGATCGAGGTACTGGCGTTTGCAGCGTGCCCCAGGCTGTCCTCTGTCAAGCTGACGCCAATGCTGACCCACCTCGGCCGTCGCGCCTTTTGGAATTGCGAAGGGCTGGAGGTGGCCGACCTGTCGGGTTGCCGCTCATTGGAAACCATCGGAACCAGAGCCTTCCAGTGGTGCGCGGGGCTGAAAGTGGCCGACCTGTCGGGTTGCAGCTTGCTGGAAACTGTTGGAACAGAAGCCTTCCAGTGGTGCACGGCACTGGAAGTGGCCGACCTGTCTAGATGTCACTCGCTGAAAGCCATAGGAAACGGATGCTTTCAGGGGTGCACGGCGCTGCACCACATCGACTTGTCGAGCTGCGGGTCCCTCGTCTCGATCGGCGAAAGCGCATTCCCAGCGCACTTGGCAGAGCGCATCCTCTTGCCTCCGGGTCTGCCATGGTCGAGCAAATGGTTCAGACGCACGCCGGTTAGGGTTAGGGTTAAGGGTTAAGGGGTTGGCCCGAACCTCAAAGCCGTCTGACCTGTTACACAACAGGTGGGCGTACGTACAAGGCGGGGGCTGGGCGGGGCCCGCGGCGCCAGACTGTGCCGCCGGTTAGTCACAAATCGGGCCCAGGCGCAACCCCAAGGGGGGTGTCCAAACACATGGAACGACCAAGACATGAACCCGGGGCTTGGGTGCCGACGAATTTTACCCTGCCCACTGGAAGACACTCGGTTGTGCATGTGGCACCCACGACTTGTGCCATACCCCCGGGTGCCGCCCCCAACCCGGCGCGCGCCGTCTGTACCGCGCGCACGGCGGGCGGTCAGGCCCCCCGACCCAGGGAGTCGGCCTGGGAGACGCTGGCCAGCCGCTACGATGTCCGCGTTGGCGGACATGGTAGCGGGGCTAACCCTGGACCCAAAGGTGACGCCCCCCGTGCCCGATGCGGTGCGCTCCAGATTGAATGAGCTTCCATTGGACTTGCAAGGGCTGGTGACGGAGAACCTCGGCGCGCGGGACGCCACCGCGCTGCGCGCGACGGGGCTGGAGTTCTGTGCCGCGGATGGACTGCTGGCGTGCCGACAGCTGTCCCAACTCGAGTACCCGGTGCTCACGGCATATAGGGACCAATTGCTGCGGTGGCAGGACGACCAGGAGACCGCGCCGATGCCACCCGAGGGGGTGCTTGCCCTTGCCGCGCCGGCCACCCGGTGCCTGCATGGGCTGCGCCACCCCTTTGAGGGCGTGCTACCCGACGGCATTCACCAGATCGACCCCACCGCGGCCGCGGCGTTTGGCCGCATGCGGTTGTCCGATGAAGCCGACCTCGTTGACGTGCAACGCGTGCACGCCGTGGCGCCACTAAGCCTGCGCCAGCTCCGACTTTCGACTATCACGACGCGCACCCGCAACGAGCGCCGGCAAATTCAAGATGCCTGGCGGGGTGGCATGCAGTGGCCTGTCCATGACCCCATCGACCTCCAGCAATTTGGTCGGCTCTGCGAGGCTTGCTTGAGCCTCTGGCCATCGGAGCCGTTGAGGAGCTTGTTCTCGCTGTGGATGGTCGGCGAATCCCTGGACACACAGGGCCTGGAGTGGCTGTTGCGGATTCAACCGCAGGCCCCCCGTGCCGACCGAGGCTTGCGCAGCGTGCACGGCGCAGGCCCGCCACATTAGCATGGGCTCCAACTCTTGCTCGACCATTGCCGCTTCCCCGCCTGGTCGGCCGAGCCCAACGGTGGCACGCTTCGGCTGACTGCCACCATATGCCCGAAGAGTGCAACAACCAGCGAGTTTGGGTTAACCCACGGCCCCGCCAATGTGATCCTGACCTCGTGCCGCCGTATCCCTAGCTGCGCGTTCGTGACTCGGTTCTGGGGCGACTTGCAAAAGTGCACCTTTTCCGACGAGCTCCAAGCCATCGACGACCAAGCCTTTTATGGCCGTGACTTGCTGAAGGTGGTCGACCTTGAGCGCTGCGCTAGCCTGTCTGTGATTGGGTGGAATGCATTTGGTTCCTGCAATGCATTGACGTCGCTCCGGCTGCCCGATGCGCTCGTACGGATCGAGGACGCGGCGTTTACCGGGTGCCGCAAGCTGTCCTCCGTCAAATTGACGCCGATGCTGACTCACCTCGGCCCCCACGCCTTTCGGTCTTGCGCGGGGCTGGAAGTAGCCGACCTGTCGGGTTGCCGCTCGCTGGAGACCATCGCAACCGGAGCCTTCCAGGGGTGCACGGCGCTGCAACCCATCGACTTGTCGAGCTGCGCGTCCCTCGTCTCGATCGGCGTCGGCGCATTCCCAATGCACTTGGAAGAGCGCATCCTCTTTTCTCCGGGTCTGCCACGGTCGAGCGAATGGTTCGCATGGTAGGGTTAACCCGAGGGGGACCGAGGTGTGTGGTCCGTACACCCTTTTTTCAGGGTGCTCCGTGGAACACCGGGGCTTGGGCGCCGACGGATTTTGTCTTGCCCCACCGGAAGCCGCTCAATTGTCGTTCGACTCTCTGTGCGGAATGGGCGACCCGGCACTCGCGGTCGCCGGGGGCGCGCGGGGGCGTGCGAGCCCGACGCAGCCTGCGCGTGGGATTGGCACGGCGGGGCGGGCACGCGGCGTGGCAGTGGCAGTCGGCGCGCTGCGGTCGGTCGAGGTGGACCTGCCGCCTCGCAGCGACCCGGTCTGGGCCGACCCCTATGGCTCGAGTCGGCTGCTCCAGCGTTACATCGCCGCGACGGTGCGCGGCGTGGACGCGGACGAGGCGGGCGCCACGGCCCCGGGCGCCGCCTTGGACCGCTGGCAGGTGGCGACCCTGCTTCCCCTGATGCGGCGGCGCGAGTTGCTCGTCCTTGCGCCCACCGGCACCGGCAAGTCGTTCCTGTGTGCGAATTACATACAAGCCTTCCTGGCGCGGCACCTCGCCGGCCAGACGGGCGACGGCGTGGCGCCGCCCGTCCAGCGCATCATCCTCGCTGTGCGCGACGAGACGCAGCTGCGCGACCAGTTCAACAAGATTTCGACCGCTCAGGTCTACTTGCGCGGCCTCGGGCGCTTGTCCGCGGCCGGGGTGGGGCAAGGCCAGGGGCGGCCAGCCAGCCACATCTCGGTCGGCGTGCAACCGGGGGCCAAGCCGGTGGCCATCATGACGTTTGTGCAACTGGGCCACTTCTTTAAGAATGCGCGCGGGGCGGATCGGTCCGAGCTCCTGGTCATTGTGGACGAGGTCCACGAGCTGTGCGAACCCAACGGCGTGGCCTCCATCGTCCACTTGAACAAGGTGCTGGACCGGCGCGTGAAGCTGCCGTACGACGAGCGCTTTTTGCTGGTGGGGATGACGGCCACGCCGCCAACCGGTGTGCCGGCGCAGCTCGCGCGGCTTCTGAGCTGGTTCACGCCGCGCAATTACACCGACCAGTTCCGCGCCGACAAGCTCCTCCAGCCCACGCGCGCGGGAGCCACGCCGGCCGGCGCCGACGCCGGCGGCGCTCAGTCGGCGTTGGCGCTGCCCGCCCCGTCGCGGGCGGCGCGTGTGGGGTGCGACCTGCCCCCCGGCACGCGCCCCCCCCGCCCGCTGAGCTTGGGGCGCTTCCTCGGGCTGAGCCTGTTTGTCTACTCGGTGGACCGGAACCGCTCGCGCTACGCCGCGTGGTCGTCGCCCGACCCAGTGGTGCTGCTGGTCCCCACCGAGCGCACGCTGACCATCACCGGGCGCCGCGGCCGTGGCGCCTGGACACGCAAGGACATCGACGGCCACTCCCGTGGCATGGGCGCCCGCTTCGCCCAGGCGGCGGTCGGACTGCTGGCCGCCGATGTGAAAAAGACACTGGTGATGCTCGACGGCAACGCCGCCTGTGAGAAGTTTGTGGCGACGCTGCGCGCGCGGCCCGAGATGGACCAGTTCACGCTCCTGCGACTGGCCCCGGGCGACGGGGCCGCCGGGGCGGCGGTGGAGGCGGCCAAGACCGCGTTTGACCGGGCCACGGCGCAGTCGGTGGTGCCGGTGGCCAACCGCGAGACGTATGGCGTGGGCCACTCGTTCTGGGCGACGGACGAGTCCCTGCAGGCCGGCCGCGGGGCGCGCCGCGTCCTCTACACGCCCTCCTGGGACGTCAGCAAGGTTGTGCAGGCCGAGGGCCGCGCCAAGCGCCGCGGCACCCACAGCGGCTACACGGACCGCGCCATGCGCACCATCGACCGCGTGGTGCTTGTGGCGATCGGCCCGCTGGCGGCGGTGGGCACCGACGCGCCGCCCACCCCCTTCCCGAGGCGGCCGGTGGCCCTCGGCGACCCATGGGTGCTGTACGCTGCCCGCCACGCTGGGCTGGCCACGTGCCACGTCGCGCGCCTCCAGCTCAACGTCGCCGAGCGGTCGGCCTCGCAGCGCCTGTTCGCCGCCCTCTTCTGCAGCGCGCTGAGCGCCCAGCTCTTGTGGAACTGGTGGCCGGACGCGATCGGCAACGTGCCCGCGCCGTGGCTCGAGGCGCCCCCCCAGCCAGTGCGCGCCGAGGTGGCGCGCAAGGCGCTGGGTCTCGGCGCGGCCCAACGGGCGGCCACGCGGACCGCCGTCGCCGCCCCGGTCCCACCAAAGGCAGCGACCGCGGGGCTGCGTCGTTGGTGGGAGGCGCCGCCGTCGACCTGAACCGCGACTCCGGGGACCCCTGGTACCACGCCACCGGTGCGTTTTTTTGTGCCAGTGTATGCACCAACCCGACCCCCCCCCCCACCGGGGCACATCTCATGGGCGCAGGGACCTCGGGTCTGCAACGCGACGTGTCCAACATCGAAACCAAGTTTGCGGTCCACGAGGCCGAGTACAAGGCGTTCCCGAGCGGCGAAGGAGAGAAGCTGCGCACAGAGTTCGATGCACACCTGTCCAGTTACGCCAAGGGTGAGTTGGGCGACACGCGGATATGCGAGATCAATCTGTCCTGCCCACTGGATGGCAGATACGCGAACTCGTCCGACCTTGCCACGCTCCAGGCGAGCGTCGGTGCAAGGGCGACCGCCGGGGCGGGTGGCACGGCCGCCCCGGCGACGGGGCTCTTCCTGGACGTGCAAGGCAAGGCGGACCAGGCCGGGGTGACAACCCTTGCCGAGGCGGTCGGCCGGGCGCCTGCCTCGGAGGGGGGCGCCGCCGCGACAGGCCTCTTCGGGCAGGTGACGACCCTCACCGAGGCGGTCGGCCGGCCGGCTGACGGAGGCGCCGCCGCGACGGGCCTCTTCACCAAAGTGGCACGGCTCACCGAGTTCATGGAGCAATTTGAGTCCACGGCGGCGGCTGGGGACTGCGAGGTCACCCTCCAATGCCCCCTGGACAGCAGCTACGCGAGTTTTTCCGACCTTGCCACGCTCCAGGCGAGTGTCGGCAAGGCGGCGGGGGGCGCCCCCGCCACGGGCCTCTTCCAACAGGTGGGTGGACTCGCCACGTCGGTCGGCAGGGCGGCCACGGGGGGCGCCGCCGCGACGGGCCTGTTCCAGCACGTGGAAGTCACCCGAACCGAGCTGGGCGCACTCGGCACCGCGGTCGGCAGGGCGGCCACCGCGGACAGCACCGCCGCCCCGGCGACGGGTCTCTTCCTGGCCATGCAAGGCAAGGCGGACCAGGTCGGTGTGGCGACGCTCTCCGCGGCAGTGGGCAATGCGGCCGCCGGGGGGTCCGCTGCCACCGGGCTCTTCCAGCAGATGGCGGTCAACGCGACGCAAGCTACCGAACTCGAGGCCCGGGTAGCGTCGCTGGAGCGCGCTCCAGTCCATGCATGCCGACACGAGTCTCGTTGAGAGCAAGGTAGGGCAGGATGTGTTCGATGCACTCTCCGCGCGCCTGGGCGCAGCCGCCGTGAGTGGCCCCGCCACCGGCCTCTTCCAAACGACGGAAGCCACCCGCGACGGGCTGGGCGGACTCGTCACCTTGGTCGGCAGGGCGGCCGCCGCGACGGGAGAGACCTCCGCCACAGGCCTCTTCCTGGCCATGCAAGGCAAGGCGGACCAGGCCGGCGTGGCGACGCTCTCCGCGGCAGTCGGCAGGCCGGCTGTGGACAGCACTGTCGCCACAGGCCTCTTCCTGGCCAT
>Ga0105054_10013071_pt1 | contig 10070 bp, 9 predicted proteins | sample BON02_FD_78091 | JGI IMG/M metagenome (GOLD analysis project Ga0105054, IMG submission 78091) | Freshwater microbial communities from Lake Bonney liftoff mats and glacier meltwater in Antarctica - BON-02 (megahit assembly) | ecosystem: Environmental > Aquatic > Freshwater > Ice > Glacier... | reverse complement strand
GAAATAGAAAAGGAGAACGCCGCCTAACTAACTCCCAATGGTCTCAAACACCTTGACAAATTCTGCAACAGCAACCTAGTTGCGACGACGACTAGAAACCACTAGGGCGAAAAGTTGGCACAGTTTTCAACGAGCGTTGAAATTCTGTTGAGGTTCCAACATTATGTGACGAGTCTCCATGGTCTCAAAGGCTGTAATCTACCGACATGACTATCGTGGGAATTTTGGGGGCAGGACCATTGGTGAGGTCGATGGCTGAATCGCGGTCAGTATTTCTTGTTGATAGATCTCGTCACGGAATCTGGACAATTAGTGGTGAGCCTGGAGCAATCAGTCCCGCAATCTTTAAACGCTTTCAAGTCGACTTGGAAACGATAGGGGATGAGATACGGGCCTCTGGTCCCATACTTGCAAGATGGCTGGATCCTCAGCAATCAAATGAACTGGCAATTCAGTCGATGATTCATGAAGTGATCACTCTTTCTTCAATGCTCGTCGAGAATGGGATCTCGACTCTCGTATTCCACACATCAAGTAGTCATCACATAGACACGTTAATCGCTGAAAAGGCCTGCCAACTGGTTGGCGTCTCACAAATTTACCTCTATTTCAATGCTGTTAATTTCCGAACCTTGCCGTTGATCCAGAAACGGGACATTAGTGATCGACAGCCACTTGGAGCAATAGTCTCTACCTGCGATGCGAGGGAAGATGTGGAAAGGCTGGTTGCGGGGAACCAACCAGTGGGGCAGAATCCGATGGTGAACCCCGTTTTTTCCTCTGCATGGGGCTACTCACAGATTATGCGACAGGGCCTCAGAAGTTCCTTAGGGCGTCTACGCAGGCATCAATTTAGTACCATCGAGGGCCACACCGACATATCAGAATTAAGGAGGATGAGGGCACAGTTGGGTCACGTGAAACGCCTTCGCGACAGTCGTTTCGTATTGGCACAACTAATTGAGAATGATAGGAAAGTGCACAACTCACTATTGATTGGTGCATCGAAGAAGTCACCCATGCCTGTTATCTTTGGGCATCTGCAGCCTGAAGCTTCGACTTTCCCTGAGGGTGGGAGATGGCACAATCATTACGAGATCCTTATTCGAATACGTCAGTTGGGCTATGATGGACCGATCGCCTACAAAGAGCATCCAAGAATGGGAATAATTTCTGAGGGTGGCTCCCAGACTCAAGCGGGACTCACCCGCTCATCTGCCTACTATCGTCAGCTTAGTTCGCTTGGTGTTATCTTCTTGGATCCAGAGCGGATTGATCCAATGTCGGACTCCATTTTGCCCATAACCATAACTGGTTCAATTGCCCTTGAACGTGCGCTAAGGGGAAAGGGTTCGGTTGTTTTGGGTTTTCCCTGGTTCAGGGGCATCCCTGGCTTAACTGGATGGGGGGCATTTGGTTCTCAAGGCTCATTTCATCATGCAAATGAATTAGCTGCGCTTGAATTGGGCAACACAATTTCATTCGTGCAAAAGACAGTAAGTCACAAAACAATAATTGACGCTACTGGTATCGGCAGTGGAAAGACTTTATTTAGCGCGGAAACCCAAGAAACTTTCAGAGGCGAGTTCAACAATCTTCTGGACTACCTTGATGAGCGAATACAGCCGCATCAGAGCAAGTAGTGCATCGACCCGGACGAATATTTAATAATCTACTAAAGTTCGCAACTCCAAGGGAAATGATGGGCGCCCTCCCAGAAACTACGATCAGGAATCTGGACGCCTAAGCGAAAAATACTGAACGACACAAACAACACACGGCCCAAAACAGCGGTTGGGCGACAAAACCTGCGTAATCTGGAATTTTACTAAACATGAATAGGCTGGTGAAACACGTGACCGAATCAGTGGCTTTTGTCGCATCTTCTCTACCACTAGTCTCAATTGAAACGCGGGAACTATTAGCCCAGTCATCACTGATTGTTTGTTCGACAAGCGAGATTCGATCAAGTTGTGTAGGGGTACTCGGAAGTTGCTCTGAGCGCATCGTTATGATCCAACCTAACGGGTTTCTTAATCAGATCGTCTTTTTTTACCGGGAGTTACGTAAACACGATCGAACTATCATTTTTCACGAGTGCTGCTGGCCAACGCTAGACTTAGCCCTTGCCATCGCTCGACCAAGTGGGCTCAGAGTCCCAATTGTCACTCTCGCGAGCTTTGTTTCATTGGCAAATATCTCACTTGCTTGGAATTGGTTCAAAAGCAGGAGAACTCACACCCCAGTAACTTCACAAATCCTCCAAGTTGTAAAGATGGCGATATTGTGGCCGTTTTTTCATTTCATCTACGAGGGTGATGTCCAAGCTGAAGGTGGTGGTCAATTAAATCTGTGTGCCCGAGAATGGTTGCACCGCACTTTAAAATTTTCAACGGTAGAGCAGCTCGGATCCGCTCTAACCTCTAGCCAAAATCTCCCCAGAATCACTCCGGACCTGACAGACATTCCAAGTTACGGCGCAACTTCAAGTGAGATATTGGTGGTTTTGGCTCAAGAGCAAATCTCCCTGCTTGCAGTGGAAAAGTGTTACGGCAAACTATTTGAGAAGCTTGCAAAATTAGACTACAGGATAGTGGTCAAACAGCATCCCCGATCTTCAGAATTCATCGACTGGAAACCCTTACTGCCAACTGGATCGGAGTACAAATTTTCTGGCGTTGAAGCATCTATTCCTGCAGAAATTCTTTGTGAAAAACTGAAAATTAAAGTAGTGATTGGAATAGCTTCGACATCTTTGGCTCTCTCTTCAGTCCCTAGTATCAGCCTAGTCGATTTGGTTCCCTTCTCTCCTGAGCAACGAGAAATGAGACGAAGACACATGTTAGAAACGAAGAGTGCTAACAAGAAATTGAGTCCAATATATTTCCTAGATAGTTGGGGGGAGTTGGAGACTTTTCTCGAGCGTATAGTTCCAGAAATTGAGCGATAGAAGAACTAATTAAGACTGAAGTTTGCTCCTGAAAGATCAAATAGATTTACTCCAGTATTTTTTCGGCACAAATAATATGCGAAACACTGTCTTACATAAATATAGGGGCCAAGTGCTTGGTCGGTGTTTGACTAGGAACCGACGAAGTGAACCGATAGGTAGTCCTTTTGGATCCCGAAGAAACATAATCCTAGATCGTAGACTGTCCGGTCGAATGGGGTCTCTCCCTTCGCAAATACCTATGTAGCCGGGAGCCTGCACAATGGGGATCGACGCATACCCACATCTCAGACTGTAATCATCGTCAGCAAAGGCGTGGGCATAGGAACCATCTATTGTGCCCACCCTCTCGCTGACGCACCTAGAAACTAAAACAACATTTCCATGAAATGCATCAACGTAGGTAGTCTCTGAAGACACTCCTGCGGTTACGAAGGCAAGAGGGTGTCTTCCCGATTTCATTCGACCACCGTAGGAAGTCAACTGCGTGCGAGGGTCAAGTAGCGCCCCCACTACTACGTTGCACTCATTCCGCGTTCGCTCTGTTCGTAGCAGGGTCTCTATTGCGTTTGGGGCGAGTTGAACGTCGTCATTAAGCCAGAGTATGTAGTCAGGGAAGGATTCGATTGCTCGACTTTCCGCGATTGCCATGCTTTTCGCCCAGAACCAACTTCCATCACCTTGAATCACATTGACTTCGGCACCTAGGCCTTCAAGAAACTCTCTTGTTCCATCCGTTGAATCATCATCCACAATGTAAATACTGAGAATAAACTCCTCTTCGGCTCCATTTTGTGTTAGCAGATCTCCAATACATTTCTTAGTTAATTCCACACGGTTATACACAGAAATGATGACTGCAATTGTGACTCTTTCCATTTCAACGCTCACAACTCACCCAGAAATCTGTTATTGCTTTGGCAACAACTCCAGGTGAAAAGTCTTGACCCCTTAGCAGAGCCAGTTTACTCAACTCGCTAACTCGGCCACGATCCCTTAGAAGGTCTGAAATGATTTTCGACAATGCTTCCTCATCCCCGTCATCAAAAAAAAGTCCTCCTGCTCCAACAAGATCAGGGAGGGCCCCAACTTTTGCAGCTAGAACTGGCAAGCCGGTCAACATGCCTTCGAGTGGAGCTAAGCCAAACTGCTCTCGTACTCGCTTGGTGCTTCTTGAGGGAACAGCTATGACGTGAGATGCTTGCATCAGTGTGGCGAGCCTCGGAGAGTCCAGCCAGCCAGCAAACATTGTGTCCACTTTCAAAGCTGTCGCCAACTTCCGAAGATTTAGTTCCTCGTCACCTTTTCCCACAACAGTTAGATGGACTTCGCCAGTAAAACCAGACAAGCTGCGAATCAGGACATCGACGCCCTTTTCTTGAACAAGGCGCCCTACAAAAATAACTCTCAATTTTTCATGGCTTTTGAAGTCGTTATCTCTCTTTGACATAAAGGTCTGAGACTCTGGCAGTTGACCTGGCGCAATCAAAGTGGGTGTTTGATCCGGCAATCCTGACTCTTTGGCTGCATTGACTGCAAAAGAATGCCAACCAACAAAGCCCACTACTTTTTTCAAGTTTCTTTTTGTCAAAGCAACCCTCCACGCATCTTTGACTAGGTTGCCTTGAAGATAATTGTTTTCAGCACCGTGAATAACAACGTGCTTCGCGCTTCTTAAGGCGATATGAGCAGGCAACCCCCAGGGTTCGCCTACAACATGGATTCTTTCAATTCCATAGCGTTTTGCAATCATTCTCAAATGTAAATCAATTCGAGTAGTTGGTCCAGATGCCTTTATTTGTACGCTTGAACCTCCAATAACCCTCGACCAAGGAATCTGTCCCTCAGCGTTTAGAACTGATTCGGATTTTTGGTTATGCGGAGTGTAGAGGTAGGAGTCTTGGTCACGATTCAAGACGGCAATCCAAAGTGCATTACGTTCAATACGCGACTCAGTCGACACTATGAGTGTTCTCAACGACTGCCCCAGATCGCGTTCGCTTGTGCCTGAGTGCAGTGCTTGGGTATTAACGATTGCCTTTTGGGGGACGCCATTAGCTCAACTGTTTCCCAATTCCTGTCCGAGAAATAGGAAAAAATTGATCCCAGAAAATTGCTAAAAACCCAAATAACTACAGGAACCTGTGTGCTCCGATAAAGCAGATTTTCAATCATGCAAGTTCAGCCCCCATCCTAATTTCCGCGTCACGTACTACGATTATTCCAACGTCCACATTCATGGATTGTCGTGAGTCCTGATTCGGAATTTAGCTACGGTTTCACTGTATATGTTAGTAATACCCTGTATCCATGATTCGGTCGTGTATCGAGACTTATAAGTCATATACGCATTCATTCTTAGCGCAAAACCGGATGCCTCTAACTGGAAAAACGCTGCTTCAAGCTTCGACTTTTCTAACGCTTCAACTATAAAGCCAGTACCGTCACTGGTCACGGAATCAGCCACAGAATTCCCTCTGACTGCAATGACGGGGAGACCTGCCGACAAAGCCTCAGCGTAAACTAAGGGAGCTGCCTCTCGCCCGGTGCTCGGAAAAACAAGCGCTTTAGATCCTCTAAGAATGTCAATCAAACTGGTTTCTGAAACTCGACCAAGAAAAGTACAAGTTAGACCTCGAGTTTCGGAGATAGCTCGTGCTTTATCTTCCAAAGGACCATCACCCGCGATTTGAAGCTCTACTTTCTCCGGCCAAACCTCAAGTAACTCTAGAATGCCCTTTTCAGGCGTTAGTCTCCCGACAAAGAGATATGGCGCACTCGGCGTTACATGGAGTGCTGGGCCTCGGTCCAAAGTCGGTTGCATGAGTGTCTCAACATGATCGGGTCGTATTTTTTTGTACACTCGATAAACTGTCTCGCTTGGAGCCAAAAGTAACTGAGCCGTGGAAAGTACCGGATCGCGAGAGGTGCCGTGCATCGAACGAATAGTCAGGGGCAAGGTCGCCAATCTGGAATCACGGTAACACCCGTACCTAAGTCCATTGAGCGGACTACCTACAAGACACAATTCGCAATCATGGCCCTCCCTGCTCAAGGTCGCGGCGGCACATATGGAACGAAAGTTATGCAAAGACGCAACGACTGGCACCTGTATTTTCGTAATCCAGTTACTAGAAATGTTAGGAAATAAATTGTGAATGTGAATTATGTCTGGATTGATCTTGCCTAGAATCTCTGAGGGGTCTAGACCTGTCCGAAATGCTACATTCTTTGCGGCCTGAATTTTGTAAAATTTATCATGAGCAATATTATCAGTGCTCACGCTGATCAACGTAACATCGTACCCGCCTTCTCCTAAAAGGTTGAACTGCCTGAGAACAGTTTCATTCTCACCACTCGGTAATGCAGCTCTGTAGAACGAATGAATAATCGCCACCTGCGGTAAGCCCTGATTCCCTCCCTGAGCATTGAATCGCTCTACCTCCCATGGATCTTTCATCTAAATACCACATTGAACAATGTGGCCATCGGCCCAGGCATGGCGAATCCGAGCTGGCAATCGCGACATGGAATCATAAAGTCTGTGCATCGGATCGTGGCCCGTCTTGATGGAATAGTAAGTCCAATTTTGAACTTGGAGACCACTCCGCTCAACCAGGGTACGTAGATTAAGCGGCGAGTAAATGCAGGAATGATCCGGGTGCACCATTTCTAACCCAAGTGCCGTATTAAACACATTTCGAATCGCAAGAGAATTTGGAGTGGTTAAAACAAGATCAGCTTCGGTTTCATTTACTAACCTCGCCAATCCATTCAACAAATCCTGGCCGGAAGAAACATGTTCGATGACATCTCCCGCTAGGATTACATCAGGTTTAAACGCCGTGACTTCATTAGTGTTAACGTCGGAATCAGTGAGATCTATGTTTGAATAAAGTCCTCCTAAAGTATTCTGGAGCCTTACCATACCTTTCGTATCGACGTCCACCCCTAATACACTTTCGGCATTCAACAGTAATTTCTCGTGGAGCAAGCTGCCGTCCCGTAGCCGTTCTTGCGACAACGGCCAATCGACACAGCCGACGTGGACAACTCGCTTACCCGAAGTAATCGAAAGCAGGTAGTCATCCCTACTTGTAACCAAACCCCCACGCTGCAATCGGTGTCGGAAAAAGTGATCTCCCATGCGAACCAAATCTTCCCTTCGTCAATCCATCTAAATGCTCTGTCGGCGGCATATTTCGTAATTAATTCTGCTTGCCTTTCGCCCACCTAGCGGTCCCCCGCAACTTACTGCGGACCCTCGCAAACATGAAGGTCACCACTTGCGTAGCTCCTTGGTTCAATCACTATTCCATAATAGCCATGAATCCCCTAACACGGTCATCACCACGATATTCCTTTGACATTTTTGAGTTGGGGCCCTTCCAGGGTGCATAACGTCCCAGAAAACACACGCTGGAAGCAGTCACGAAATTGAGCGCATGCTCTGACCTCGAGAAAATTTACGACGACTAGTTAGCTTTGTATTCAAACCACAAACTTGAAAGCTTGATTGGATCCTCCTCAGGCACATTCTTCATATTTTCAATGGAGACTGCATTTTCTTCAATTTTCTTCGCCTTGTCAACCCAATCCCTGCGCAAAAAAGTCACTTCCAAAGTCATCGGAATATCTATATTTCCCTGTCGCTTAACTGGTGAGGCGTTGTTCGGGTGGATAAATACGGGCACCCAAGACTCATGCAACCTTTCAAAGCAGGGACGCAATAGAGTGTCGTGCAGATTTTTGTTGTACAACCAATGCAAGTTATGGAACTCGACGATTAAAATTCGAAACTGCATTAGTTGTTCCGTACCTGCGCTGAGGAGAGTCATGTACTCCGAGCCCTCGATGTCCATTTGGAGAAGTAAGTCTTGGTTTGAGTCAATCTCCAGAGAATCCATCCACCCGTTCAACGAGGAGAAACCCTGCCGAGAATAACTATCAAGCCAGAAGTCAAAGACTCTAAAAGGGATCTTGGAATGATCCTCAAGACGGTCGCATAAAACTGACGGAATCCCATGAGAGTTCAACAGATCTAATTCAAAAACCCAGGAGGTGCTAACTCCTGGTGAAACACACAAAGAAATTCCGTCCAAGCAATCAGGTACGTAATAACTGCCATCACTGCTTCCACCGAGTCTCATAAGTTGCACATTTGAGACAGGTCGCAGCATCGCGATTGTGTCTCGAATGGCATCCGGGGCTGTTGACCGGTTGACCTCAAGTCCAAATCTGAATAGAGCTGAATCAACTGCTTTTCTCAGATAAGACGGCTGCCACACACCGTAATTACTGACCCTCGACCTAAAAATTCTGCTACACATAATGCACGAGAGCCTAGACTAGCCACTACAGTAGGACAAGAAGCAATCGCAATACCTCAAACGAACCAGGATCGAAATTATTTCGACTGGTCACTATTCTGAAAAATAGCGAGCTTTGGAGTCACGCCCGCCCGGAGTTCAACGGCACGGGCGAGAGTATTTCAGGGGCTAAGATGGCATCCGGAATTGTTTTGAATTGGATATTTATGACTCTGCTTTGTCCAAGCCAAACAAGAGGGTGACCGGGCATGCAGGGAAAATACATTGCTGCACTTAACCCACAGGATATCAGTTATCGCGAACTTTGATTCCGATCAGGAAGACTCAACAGGTCCGAATTACTTAAACTGGTATGGAGAAGTGCCGCGCACCTGCTCAGTTTCTTGGTTGAAGTCCTTGATCTGGGCTTCAATGTCAAGCCCAACATTCTCACTCCAGCGGTTTAGAAGTCGGCGCGTCACTGGTCCCATCGCGTCTGAACCGATTGCTATGTCGTTCAGGCTGCTTACCGGTAGAAGGCAAAAGGGAGTTCCGGTCATGAAGGCTTCATCTGCCGTGTAAACGTCGTAGAGTCCGTAGTTCATCTCCTTGCAGACAATGCCGAGTTCTTCACACAGTTCGAAGATGTACTGACGGCTTACTCCTCTGAGCACATTTGTCCCAAAGGAGGTAATCACCTCACCGTCACGCACGATAAAGAAGTTGTCGCCGGTGCCTTCCGTCACGTATCCGTCGGGATCAAGAAGCAGCGCCCAGTTTCTGTCGCCTTTTACCTTGGATACTTCTATGTTCGCAATTTGATAGAAAAGACGACTTCTATTCTTAATTTTTGGGTCCATCAGTGACGCCGGAATCGCGCGCTGGGAAGGCACTACCGCATTGATCCCCAAGTCAAATAGATTTCCCATCCCAGCCACGCTCCACTTGAGGGGAAAATCCGCGACAACCACCGTCGGCTCAAGTATCCCATCAAAGATTTCCCGGTAAATGCCCAAGGGCCCGCGACTGACGTTGATCATTAGTCGATGTTCATCTGTTTTAGAAAACGCATCCAAGTTTCGTTGAACGACTTCATCACAAATCGACTCAAGTTCGTCTATTCCAAGGGTAAGGGGGATGTGAAGGATTTTGATGCCAGCCATAAGGCGCTCGAGATGCTCTCGGAGTCGGAACTGCTTGCCACCAAATGAGCGTGTCATTTCGAATACCATGTCACCGAACATAAGTGCCGAATCAAAAATGGATATTCGTGCGTCCGCCTCGGCAACAAAATGACCGTTCTGGTAGACCACCCTTTCAGAATTACTCACAATTGTACTCCTTTCTCGTTGATCACATATGCTCTCATGAGCACCTCGCAGAGCCATACATCTTCGGGTTCATCTATTTCTGGCATTGTCCATTTGGGCATGAAACTTGCCTGGATCCGGCCACTGAGTCTGTTGCCACTCGAGCGTATAGCACCGGCAGTTGTGCAGTAGACCGAACCATTCTCAACGACAGTGGTCGGGCGCTCTTGCCGCATGCCGCGATTTTGGTAATCGTAAGTCACAGATTTTGGGCTATCGGTGAGTTCCCACACACAAATGTCGTCAACACGGTTGGCCGTGAAAACAGAGTCGGCTTTACCCGAAGCGACAAGTGACACAGTTTCAGTTATGTGCTCGGGGAGTCTTAGAGGGGATGTGATCTGGGGGATGACCACGATCGTCTCAGGTAAGAGATTAAGGGAGTCGACCACGTGAATGACAGCTTGGTCGCCTGATGCCAAATCGCCCGCCAGTTCGGTG
>Ga0105054_10013070_pt1 | contig 10071 bp, 10 predicted proteins | sample BON02_FD_78091 | JGI IMG/M metagenome (GOLD analysis project Ga0105054, IMG submission 78091) | Freshwater microbial communities from Lake Bonney liftoff mats and glacier meltwater in Antarctica - BON-02 (megahit assembly) | ecosystem: Environmental > Aquatic > Freshwater > Ice > Glacier... | reverse complement strand
ATAAAACAATACTTATTTTTTTAGTATTATTTTTTAATATATAGCATTGACTAATTTGAAAAAGCAATCCATGAAATCAAAATAATGTAACAGAATTGTAACTTAATATAGAATATGTATATTTAACCATCTATAACACCTATGAGGAATTTAATATTGCTTTTAATTAATCAAATTAAAAATAATGCATAATATTCATCATGACTCGGACACTATGATAGAACAGGAATTGCCAAAACATTCCGATTCTATTCAGTTATCATTTACTAAGCTCAAAGTTGCAGCAAAAGGCTTTCAATCCGATTTAAACCTATATGTTACTTCTGATGGCGGTAAACCATTAAGCAGGGCACTTATAAGTATTGATTTAGTCGGTATAACTGCTATTTGCGATCAATCCGGAAAGGTATGTATCAAAGCACTTCCTGCCGGGAGATATCATTTGGACATAATTTCTCAGGGGTTTATTGCCAAAAGGATTCTTGTTTCCATAGCTGAACCCGGATTGCAGGAAATAAGTGCTCAAATGATCAGTAATATTGGATAGAATTAAAATTGGCCAGATCCGGAACTAGATTTTAAGATCAATTTTTAGCCTTCCAGTAAAAACACATAAAGCTCTTTTGGCCCATGTGCCCCAAGTACGAGTGTTTTTTCAATATCTGCAGTTCTGCTTGGACCTGTGATATTGGAGATCATGCTAGGCAAATTTTCAGGATATTTTTCCTTCAAAAGTTTAAAACCATCTTTCAGGTCGAGTACTAGCTGAGAAGTATAGGCAATTACAATATGAACATGGGGGTATATACTCAATCGTCTTCCGGCAGCATTTCCGTTAGAAACCAAAATACTACCGTTTCGGGCAATAAGTGACTCGCAGGCTGTAATCCCTACATCGGCATTTAAAAAGTCAGTGTCGGTGCTGTAGAAGGGAAACTCGTAAGTGCTTAATAGTGTTTGTAATTCAGGTTCCCAGCAATAGATCTTTCGCCAGTTTTTTTGATCTGCAAGCTGCAAAAGGCTTTCGAAAAGTTCAATTTCGTCTACACAGAACAAAAAATTACCTGAAACTGCGGTTAATTGCTCAGCGAAAAGTGCATCCAGATGGCCGGTATACTCTTCATAAAGTGCAGTTTCTTCTAAATTGGGGTAGGGATTGTCGCGTTTCTCGAGAAGAGCCCTTCGGATCTTCTTAAGCATCTTTTCTTTGGAAGTTGTTTCTTTCATGAACAACGCTTTTTAAACCGGAAGAATGAAACCTAAAATTTCGTTCTTCCGGAAGAGGTACTTTATAGAATTGATACTGTTAGTCCTGTGATGATCTGTTTTCAGGAAGATCTATATTGTGATCTACCACACCTTCATGATAAGGATCTTCTTTTGGCTGTTCTGCTGGCGTTTCGGTTTTTGTACCATTCACAAACTCATCATAAGTAGTGCGGTTATCAAATGGACGTTTACCCAAAATTTCTTCAAGATCTGACTGGAACAGGATTTCTTTTTCGAGTAATTTTTCAGCCAGTTTTTCTAAACCCTCCCGCTTTTCAGTCAGCAATTGTTTAGTGCGCTGATAAGCCAAATCTATCTGATTACGAACCTCGACGTCAATCATTTCAGACGTCTTTTCTGAATAAGGTTTGTTGAACTGGTATTCTCCCTGAGTATCATTGAATGAAACATTGCCAATTTTGGGATTCATGCCATAAATTGTTACCATGGCATAAGATAATTTGGTAATTCGTTCCAAGTCATTCTGTGCACCCGTTGATATTTTATTAAAAACGATATCCTCAGCAACCCGGCCTCCCAAAGTCATACACATTCCGTCAAGCAATTGCTCAGTGGTGTATAAGAATTGCTCTTTTGGAAGGTATTGCGCGTACCCAAGGGCTGCTACACCTCTAGGTACAATTGACACCTTAACTAATGGATCGGCATGTTCAAGGAACCATCCTGCAATAGCATGGCCTGCTTCATGATAAGCTACAATCCTTTTCTCTTCTGGAGAGATGATTTTGTTCTTTTTTTCCAATCCACCAATCACACGATCCACAGCATCTTGAAAGTCCTGCATGTCTACAGCTTCTTTATTCCTGCGGGCTGCGATCAGTGCAGCTTCATTACAAACGTTTGCGATCTCGGCTCCTGCAAAACCCGGGGTTTGAGCCGATAACTTTTTAGCATCCACACCTTCAGCAAGTTTCAGGGGTTTCAGGTGTACTTTAAAGATCTGCTCACGGCCAACAAGATCCGGTTTATCAATTGAGATCTGACGGTCAAAACGTCCAGGGCGTAATAATGCAGTATCTAGTACGTCGGGTCTGTTGGTTGCAGCAAGAATAATAATTCCGCTATCTGTACCGAAACCATCCATCTCAACCAGTAACTGATTCAATGTATTTTCACGTTCATCATTTCCGCCAACAATATTATTTTTTCCACGGGCACGGCCAATCGCATCGATCTCATCAATAAAGATGATACAAGGAGCCTTCTCTTTTGCCTGCTTGAAAAGGTCGCGCACTCTGGAAGCACCTACCCCGACAAACATCTCGACAAAGTCGGAACCTGACAGAGAGAAGAATGGAACCTGTGCTTCACCTGCAACAGCTTTGGCCATCAGGGTTTTACCGGTACCCGGGGCACCAATTAATAATGCTCCTTTCGGAATTTTACCTCCTAGATTAGTGTATTTTTTCGGGTTTTTAAGGAAATCTACAATCTCCATGACTTCCTGTTTTGCTTCTTCAAGACCTGCAACATCATCGAAAGTAATGCTAACCTGAGATTCTTTATCAAATAGTGTAGCTTTAGATTTCCCGATATTAAATATTTGTCCACCGGCTCCCCCACCGGCACCTCCACCCATTCTCTTCATGATAAACACCCAGAAACCTACCAATAAAAGTACAGGCAGAATAAATGACATAAACCAACCTGCCCAGGGACTCTCTCTTGATTCTGAAATTATCGGTGTACGTTGATTTGGAAGAAGATCCTTTTCGGCTGCAATTACTTTTGATTCAAAACTCTCATAAGTTGCAGAAGTGAAAATATACTGCGGACCGTTGGTAGTGGCATTGAAACTGCTTTTGGTGCGGACTTCATCGTATTTCTTGCCATCTAAACGATCCTTTTTGATGTAAACATCAACATTATAAAGGTCTCCATTTTTATATGCTACCAACTTTTCAACATCACCGGGTTTGAGCATTTCATTCTCGAACTTCTGATAATTGATTATTTTGGCATTATTACCGCTGAACATATACTGAACCACAAAAAGACCCAGAATGATGACTGCATAAAGCCACATGATATTGAATTTCGGTGCTTTGGGAACTATTTTTTTGCCTGGAATCTTTTTTATGGGAGATTTTTTATCTGTTCTACTATCTTTCATTTTAAGCATTTATATATAGGTATTATTGTATTTAAACTACTGAATATCAGGCGCTTTTAAATGATTTCATTTCTGCATCACCCCAAAGATCTTCAATTCCGTAGAACTCTCTTTTGTCTGTTTTAAAGATATGAACTACCACATCAATGTAGTCAAGAATTATCCAGTCAGACTGCTGTAAACCTTCTTTCCTCCAAGGCTCGATCCCCAAGGCCTTAAATACTTCATCTTCAACACTTTGTGCTATTGCTTTTACCTGAGTCGATGATTCAGCATGGCATACAACAAAATAATCGGCAACTGAACTATGGATATTTCTCAGATCCAGACGGACTATTTCATTTCCCTTTTTCTCCTGTATTCCAAAAACAACAAGTTCTGAGATTGAAGTGGATTCTTGTGCAGTTTTATTTTTTATCATTAAAAAAAATTAGTTTTGTTGAATCACATTAACGCATCTTAATTGCAAAATAATACTTTTTCAGGACTATTTATCGGTCGGAATCTAATTACTTTAAAAGAGGTAGAGTCAACTAATACCTTTCTTAAGGATGCTTTGTCAAAATCTACGCCATTATTGGATGGTACTGTTATAATGGCAGACAAGCAGTTTGCAGGAAGAGGGCAGGCAAGCAATTCATGGATAACTGAAGCCGGTAAAAACCTGACTTTCAGTATCCTTCTAAATCCGGTTTTTCTGCCAATTGAAAGGCAATTTGACTTAAATATGGCCATCAGCCTTGCCTTGAACGATTTTTTAAATAAGTACACATCCGGAATCGCATTTATAAAATGGCCGAATGACAGCTATATCGGCAATAAAAAAATTGGCGGAATATTGATTGAAAATATTGTCCATGGCAATACTATCAAACATGCCATAATTGGAATTGGCATTAATGTAAATCAGGAGGATTTTCCTCCAAATTTAAAGAATGTAACTTCTTTGAAGCAAGCTTTACATCAGGATTACAACTTACTGCATTTATTAGGCGAAATTTGCAGCTTTATTGAGGCTAGGTATTTGCAGTTGAAAGCCGGAAATACTGATAAGCTTAGAGATGAGTACCTTAGGCAATTATATTTAAAAGATGAATGGGCACTGTTCAGGTTTGACACAGAGATAAAGAGCGCTAAAATTCGGGATATAACTGATAAGGGACAGCTTGTTCTTGAAACAGCAGAGGGCTTACGATATTTTAATAACAAGGAGATAGAGTTTATAATTTAATTGAATATGAAAAAACTTTTGGGGCTAATTTTTTTGTTTTTGGCTGTCGCATCTCAGGCGCAGTTCCCCGATCCTAATGCGAAGATTTATGATCCGGTAAAGTGGAGCTTTTCTAACGAAAAGTTAAATGATAAGGAATACAACCTAGTTATTACTGCCAAAATTGAGAAAGGCTGGCATGTTTATTCCCAATTTATTGATGATGGTGGTCCAATTCCGACATCTTTCAAATTCAAGTCCTCTTCAGATTATAAACTGATAGGCAAAGTTTCCGAAAGTCCGAAAGCAATTTCGGCATTTGATAAGAATTTCAATATGCAAATTGCATGGCATAAAGATCAGGTAGTATTTAAGCAGAAAGTCAGTTTGCTTGTTCCAAAAACAAATATTTCTGGCACACTCGAATTTATGGTATGCAACGATGAACGTTGTTTACCACCTACTGAAGTTGAATTCACAATCGCTCTGAGTGGAGAGCTTGCTAAAGCCGGAGATATAAGTGCTGAAATAATAGCTTCTGATCTGGGAACTGCAAAAGACAGTTCTTTGTCAGTTATTTCAGGCGATACATCATCAAAAGAGGAGTTGAAAACAGCAGAATCAACTGTTATTGCTGCTGAGAATACTTCAACAGGTTCCCTATGGGCGATTTTTATTGCCGGCTTTATAGGCGGACTTGCGGCATTTTTTATGCCCTGCATTTACCCAATGATTCCATTGACTGTATCTTTCTTTACAAAGAAATCGGGTTCCAAGGCTAAAGGAATTCAAAGTGCAATAATTTATGGTCTTTCAATCATTGTCATTTATGTAGCCCTTGGCCTGCTTATCACATTGATTTTCGGAGCCTCTGCCTTGAATGAAGCCGCCAGCAGTGCCACATTTAACCTGCTTTTCTTTGTAATTCTAATCATATTCGGTATCTCCTTTCTGGGAGCCTTTGAAATCACACTTCCTTCTTCCTTGGTGAACAAGATGGATGAAAAATCGAATCAGAATGGATTTATTGGTCTTTTCTTTATGGCCTTTACGCTTGCTTTGGTGTCTTTTTCATGTACGGGCCCGATTATTGGAACTTTACTAGTTGATGCGGTTTCCAAAGGTTCTTATTTGGGTCCGGCAATTGGAATGCTTGGATTTTCATCTGCTTTAGCTATACCTTTTACACTTTTTGCAATATTCCCTTCTTGGCTCAAAGAAATGCCAAAATCCGGCGGATGGCTAAATACAGTTAAGGTTTCACTGGGTTTTCTGGAGATAGCACTCGCATTTAAATTCTTATCGAATGTTGATCTGGCATATCATTGGGGTATTTTGAATCGGGATATATTTCTGATCATCTGGATTGTTGTTTTTGGATTATGGGCATTGTATCTACTTGGAAAGATCCGTTTGTCGCATGATAATGAGATTAATTTCCTTTCTCTACCGAGACTGTTTTTCGCTATGCTTATTCTTGGGTTTACATTATACATGGTTCCCGGATTATGGGGTGCGCCTTTGAAAGCAATCAGCGCCTGGCTTCCGCCACAAGTAACCCAGGAATTTGATCTTTACTCAAATAGAAGTACCGGCCCGGTAGCAACCGGAACGTCAGGAAAAAAATATGCCGGACTGTTTCATGCGCCTCATGGTCTGGATGCATTTTATGATTATGAAGAGGGACTGGCTTATGCAAAAAGTGTGAACAAGCCTATTCTAATAGATTTTACAGGATGGAGCTGCACCAACTGTCGTAAAATGGAGGCGAGTGTATGGTCTGACAAAGAGGTTCTTCAAAGACTTAGAGAAGATTATGTTATAATTTCCTTATATGTTGATGATAAAACCGAACTTACATCAGAAGAAAAGTATATTTCAAGTTTCAGTGGAAAAAAAGTAAATACTATCGGACAAAAGTGGAGTGATTTTCAGGCCTCCAAATTTGGAACCAATTCTCAGCCTTATTATGTAATAGCAGATCATGAAGGGGCTGTACTGGTTCCGCCTCAGGCGTACAATCTAGATATTGGTAATTACGTTAATTTTTTAGACAAGGGTAAAATTGCTTTCAGGCAAAAATGATGGAAATGAATAAAGCGAACATAAAAAATATTGGCGTTTTTACATCCGGAGGTGATTCTCCTGGGATGAATGCCGCAATTCGTGCGGTAGTGCGTAGCGGTTTATATTATAACCTTGAGGTAACTGGTATTTATCGGGGTTATGACGGGATGATTAGCGGTGAATTTCATCGTATGGAGCGTAAATCAGTAGCGAATATTATTCAACGAGGTGGCACAATTTTGAAAACTGCCAGAAGTAAAGATTTTCACACTGCAGAGGGAAGAAAAAAGGCCTATGAGCAATTAAAGAAGCACAACATTGATGCCCTTGTGGCCATTGGAGGCGACGGTACCTTTACCGGTGCCAATATATTTTACGATGAATATCAAGTCCCGGTAATCGGGCTTCCCGGAACAATAGATAATGACCTCATCGGAACTGATTTTACTATCGGATATGATACAGCAATTAATACAGTTATCGATGCGGTTGATAAGATCCGTGATACTGCAGAATCGCATGATCGTTTGTTTATTGTTGAGGTTATGGGTCGCGACTCCGGTTTAATTGCACTTAGAAGTGGTATTGGAACGGGTGCAGAAGCTATTCTGATCCCTGAGACAAAAACAGATATCAGAGCATTACTTAACCGTCTGGAAACAAGCCGGAAGGATAAATCTTCCAAAATTATTATTGTTGCAGAAGGTGATGATGCCGGAGGAGCATTTGAAATCGCTAAAGTTGTAAAGGATAGGTTTCCGGGTATAGATACCAGAGTTTCGATACTTGGTCATATACAGCGGGGTGGTCCGCCATCTTGTATGGACAGGGTTTTGGCAAGCAGACTGGGTGTAGCAGCTGTTGAATCTCTGATAGAAGGCAGAAACAGGGAAATGATAGGGATTGTAAACGGTAAAATACATTTCACACCATTTAGTAATGCCATAAAGCATAACCCGGAAGTGAATCCTGAACTTTTAAAAATTGTTGAAATCTTATCCCTTTAAAATTAAATCGTGTTATATGAAAAATTCAAGTTTATTCTTCGGTGCATTGATTGCCTTGCTGGCTGCATGTAGCGAACCGGTAAAAAAAAGTAATATCGAAACGGAATTGGCACCCGCCATTTCCCTAAAACTTGAGAAAATAGCAGAAGGCTTACACTCTCCGGTTGCCGCAGCTTTTAGTCCGGAAGGCTTAATGTTGGTATGCGAGCAAACCGGACAGATCAGGGTTTTGGAGAACAATAAACTGATCGATAAACCTTTTCTTAATCTGGAAAACAAGCTTGTTAAAATGAGTGGCGCCTATGATGAACGAGGCTTGCTGGGAATCGCCCTTCACCCGGAGTATGCGAGTAATAAAAAATTCTATGTGTATTACAGCGCCTCTTCTTCAGATAAAGGCGGTGATAATCAGTCTGTTATTGCTGAGTACAAAGTTTCAACAGATCCAATGCTTGCTGATGCGGCCAGTGAAAGAATATTATTAACCATCCAACAGCCTGAGAGTAATCATAATGGGGGTGATTTGAAGTTTGGCCCTGATGGCTATTTATATATTGGAACCGGAGATGGTGGTGGAGCAGGTGATCGGCATGGGGAAACAGGAAACGGACAAAATCTGAACACTCTTTTGGGTAAAATTCTAAGAATTGATGTGAATACCGAACAAAGCTATGCTGTTCCAAATGACAATCCATTTGTGGGCAAAGAGGCAAAGCCGGAGATCTGGGCCTATGGTTTACGTAATCCATGGCGGTTTTCATTTGATAAAAATTCCGGGCAACTTTTTGTCGCGGATGTAGGTCAGAATAAATTTGAGGAAGTAAATATCATTGAAAAGGGCGGAAACTATGGCTGGAGGATCATGGAGGCAAACCATTGTTTTAATCCTGAAGATAACTGCAAACAAGAAGGACTAATTTTACCAATAGCAGAATATGAGCATGAAGAGGGAATTAGTATAACCGGTGGATTTGTATATCGTGGTAAAGAACTTGCTACTCTATCTGAAAAATATATTTTTGCGGACTGGACAGGGCCGATGTTTTATCTTGAAAAAAAGGGCGAATCTTGGATCCGAGGAGCTATCAATCTGGCATCAAAACCTACTGGAGATTTGAAAATACTCAGTTTTGCACAGGATAATAATGCAGAGCTTTATGTACTTACAAACCAAGATGTGGGTCCGAAGGATACAAAAGGAGCAATTTATAAACTGAATAATCCTTGATGGAAAGAATAAAGAACCATTTTACTGAAGCAAGGGATGTGCTCGAAAGCTTTATTTCAGACCCTCAAAATTTTCTTCATATCGAACAGGCGGGGGAAATTATCGTAAATGCAATAAAAAGTGGCGGCAAGGTAATTTCATGTGGAAACGGCGGATCAATGACTGACGCCATGCATTTTGCTGAGGAACTTTCGGGAAGGTTCCGGAACGACCGGCCAGCCTATCCTGCTATTGCAATTTCTGACCCCGGCCATCTAACTTGTGTAGCCAATGATTATGGTTTTGCCTTTGTTTTTTCGAGGATGGTAGAAGCCATTGGTTCTAAGGGTGATGTACTCTTCGCGATAAGTACAAGTGGTAATTCTGAAAATGTTTTGAAGGCTATCGAAGCCGCCAAGAAAAAAGGAATGAAAGTTATTGGTTTAACCGGTAAGGATGGCGGTAAAATGGCAGGTTTATGCGATATTGAAATTCGTGTCCCCCATTCAGAATATGCTGACAGGGCGCAGGAAATACACATTAAGGTAATTCATTCTTTGATTGATTATGTAGAGCGTACACTGTCAGGGTTTAATCCCGGATCTAATCCGGGATGACAGGATCTAATCCGGGATGACAGGATCGAGTCCGGGATGACAGGATCGAGTCCGGGATTAAACCCGGTCTTCAATAATAACCGCAGTACCCGAAGAACTTACCATCAGCATACTACCATTACTGCCAAGAGTTTCATAATCAAGATCAACGCCTAAAATTGCATTAGCACCTAAACGGGCTGCCTGCTCCTGCATTTCACGTAATGCTATATCCTTGGCTTCACGTAAGCCCTCTTCGTAAGAGCCTGATCGGCCACCAACGATATCTCGGATCCCAGCAAAGAAATCCTTCACAATATTTGCACCTATAATTGCTTCGCCCGTTACAATACCGATGTATTTTACGACACGCTTTCCTTCGAGTTCATTTGTTGTTACTACTATCATGGTAAGTTTTTAATATTAGATTGTTTGGGAAACAAAAAGTTACAGGGTAAGGTTTGAAATAGATTTGTTATTCAAAATGAGAAGATATCGTATAATGTGTGAGAAAAGGGTCGGGGGGATTCACATGGTGTAAATAAGATCTTTCAAATGATAATTATATTTATAGAATATTT
>Ga0105054_10013062_pt1 | contig 10073 bp, 9 predicted proteins | sample BON02_FD_78091 | JGI IMG/M metagenome (GOLD analysis project Ga0105054, IMG submission 78091) | Freshwater microbial communities from Lake Bonney liftoff mats and glacier meltwater in Antarctica - BON-02 (megahit assembly) | ecosystem: Environmental > Aquatic > Freshwater > Ice > Glacier... | reverse complement strand
CTATTGTACCAAATGGTACGTACCATTTGGTACAATAGTAATCTAATTCATGTTCATTGTCAAGTCACAATTTTTGTTTTGCTTAGAAGTGGTTGGCCTAGCGGGGCGAGGGGTTACAGCGTGAAACGCATTGGTGAAAAATTAGAAACGCTACGCCTTCGTCGTGGCTTAACCATGAGCCAGTTGGCCGAACACCTGGCAACCAGCCATGCGCAAATTAGCCGTGTTGAGAGTGGACAAAGAAAACCCTCCGCCGCGTTAGTCTTCAAAATATCGACCTTCTTCGCTGTGCCGGTAGAGCACTTGATGCGCGATGACCTTGAATTAGAGGAGTAAGGTAGGATTTGATCTCTATGAAACGGATTGGCGAAAAATTACATCAGTTGCGCCAGCGCCACAACTTGACGATCCGAGAACTAGCGGACAAGCTTCAGACAAGTCACACCCAGATTCTCAGAATTGAAAAAGGGCTACGCCAACCTTCTGGTGATTTAATTTTACAAATGTCGCAGTTTTTTCAGGTTTCGCTTGAAAGATTGATGCAGGATGACTTGGAAATCGATTGATCAATCTGCAAACAAATGCTTACGGCCCTGGCTGCCCAGGCACAACTGCTTCGCCCATCGCGCTGCCCGCAGCATAGGCTTGAAGCAACCGTTCGGCCAAATTGACCGTGCCTTTGCCCACCCCCGTGATCGCTTTGACGACGGCTTCACGCTGACCGCGCTTCCAGAAGCGTTCTAATTCTGAGGCTTGCAGCCATTGCGCCAGATCATCGTCGGCGCGTACTGAGCGGAGCAATTCGTCTGTTAACCAGGCCAGCATCGTATTCTGTTTGATCCGCCAGCCGCCGATGGCTGATGGGTGGCGTTGCACCATGCCAACCATTTCCAATTGCTTTAACTCTGGCTCCCAACTCGGGATTGCCTCTAAAAAGTCGTTGAGATCGAATGCGCGACCGAGCAAGAGTCCTTTGGCGTGCAACAAAGCCACGCTGGTAAAAGCCTGGCGCGTTTGCGGCGACCAGACTCGCCATGTGTCGCTGAAATGGTGGGTATGTTCGCTGTAGAGTTGTTGAAGGACGTGACTTCTGAGCAGATCGTCTTTGTCTACTCCTTCGGTATAAACATCCCACAGTGATGAAGCGGCGGCTTGCAGTAAATAGGGATGGCCTCCCGCCAGCCAACGCAGATAGTGGCGATCTGCTGCACTAAAGCGTTCGCCGGCCAGCGCTAAGAGTTCGTCACTTTCTTTCTCAGTGAAACCACCCAGAATGAATTCGGCAAAGATGTTGAAGTAGGGCGAGCCAGTGGGATTGAAGCGTTGTGTTTCAGCATTGAGCCGGCTTAAAGGCAAGCGGCTGGCGGCCACTATCACCAACGCGCCCTGGCTGCGTGAAGCCAACATGCGCAACCCACCAAAGAATTCGGCGCTGCAGAGGATGGGATGATAGAGCAACTGGTCAAATTCATCCAGTAGCACCACCAAACGCAAATGCTGGATGTGCAGCGTGCGCAAGAGCGTTTCGAGCGTAAACATGCCAAATTGATTGCCCTGGCAGAGTTGATAATGTTTTGCCAAGTCGGAATCAGGGGCAGGATCGATCCACTGGGTTTTGAGCGGCTGCAACACCCGTTCCCAAAACTGGGCTGGTGTAAAATTAGCCGGCAACGCCTCATTATCCAGTGCAGCAAAGACCAGTGTTTGGGCCGCTTCGCCATACAACGTATTGCGTACCTGGGGCGCTTCCAGGTATTGTAGCAGCGAACTTTTGCCTAGGCGTGGTTCACCAACCAGCGCTGTGGATTGACCATGATTCACAATCCGCCCGACGATCCGCCGGAGTAAAGGTCGTCGTCCAATTAGTTGGGCCGGGGTGGCCGGCAAACCATAGAAAAAGGGGTTCATCGCTCTCCTTTCCTCCCGTAGACAAACCTAGGTGACTGGTGCAAACCAGCGGTAGCCGCCAAGATAACAATACCAAAGTAAAAAGCCATACGCCGCGCACAAGGTAACAAAACAAGTATACCCAAGCCACGAAGCTTGACCATTTTTTATAGTTTCTTCGCTCATTCCTGCCACAATGATCGCCCCAAGTAACGCCGCACCGAACGCCGGACCAAACAGCATGCCAAACGTCGTGCCACCCGTAACGCAGAATGCCACAACGAACGCTACGCCACCTGTCACGCCAAACGCTACGCCACCTGTCACGGTGAACGCCACAACGAACGCCATGCAACCTGTCACAACGGCCGTCACGATGAATGCCACAAGGAACGCCTTGATGCCTACCATGATGCCCATCACAGCTACCGCCACGAAGAACGCTATGATGAGTGCCACAGTGATCCATTCCTCACTCACGATGAACGCCACGATGATCGCCACAACACCCGCCACGACACCCGCCACGACACCCGCCACGACACCTTGCCCGACAGCGGCCATGACGCCCTGCCCGATGGTCGCCACGCCTACTGCTACGCCAAGCGCCACACTGACTGCTATGCCAACCTTCCAACTAGGAGTAGAAATAGCCTCGAAATGACTAGCCCAATAATTGAGTAAAATGACAATACTCAGTCCACCACAAAGCCATAGATAAGTGCTGATCGACCAGACATTGTTGTTGACCGGCAGTCGGCTTAACCCCAATGCAAGGCTGGGTAAAAGCAGGGGCAGCCAGGTCAGCCAGCTTGCCAGCCATGCAAGGTTTGGCTTCAGCGCAGCTTCGCCATAAACAGCTTGATAATTCTGCAATCGACCGGGCCGCACCAAGATCCACCACAGCAAACGTACAGAATCTAACGGATTCCATAAGTGCAGACGAGGAAGCGAAGCGGATTGAACAGAAGGGTGTGGGTTGGGCCCTTCCAATTTCTGCTCATGCTTGGTCAACTGCTCCACCTCGGCGTTACGCTGCTGTAAGCGGCTTTCCAGTGCTTGGTTTTGGATTTCGGCAGTCTGGCGCTCGCTTTTTTCATCTCTTAACGGACGTACCAATTGATCGGCATCCACCCCTGTCACTGCCTGGTGTAGATAGCGGGTCGCTTCGCGGTAGGCTGGGTCGATGGCAATGACCTGTTGTAGTGATTGGATGGCTGTCCGTTGATCGCCAGCCTGGAGTGCGTTGAGTGCACGTTGGTAGTGGGCATCCAACTGTAATTTGGGCTCAATCTGTTGTAATTCGGCTCGTTTGGGGTGGTCGGCAGGCATCTCTGCCAATAGGCGTTGTGCTACCGACCAAGCTTGTTCGTATTCCTGCGCAGTATCCAGTGCCGTCACCTGTTGCAGCCAAATTTGCTGGCGTGCCTCCTGTGCCTCAGCTTCTTCGGGTGCAACTCGCAACACCTGTTCATAGAGCGTCAATTGATCTTCCGTGTTGGTTGATGCCTTGGCGAGCGTCAACAACACCTGGACCAAACGCGGACGGGCAGTGGCTGGGTCATCCTGTAGCAAACGTTGCGCCATTGCCCAGGCTTGTTCATACGCTTGCGCGATTTCTAGCGCCGTCACCTGTTGCAGCCAAATTTGCTGGCGTGCTTGGCGGGCTTCAACCTGTTCGGGCGCAATTTGCAAAACCTGCTCATAGAGCGCTAATTGTTGTTCGGTATCCGTTGTCGCCTTAGCTTGGGTCAACAATACCTGCACCAAACGGGGACGGGCTGCGGCTGGGTTGTCCTTGTAGAGACTCTCTAACACCTGGCGCGCTTCGCCCAGTTCGTTTTGGGCTAACAGCAACTCCGCCAAAAGCTGGCAGCCGCGCAGGCGGTTGGGATTTAAGTTGACGACCCGGCGCAGGTCGGAGAGGGCATCGCTTAATCTGCCTTGTTGGTAGAGATTATAGGCGACTTGAAAGAGATTTTCCGCTACCGGCAGAATGTGGTCGATCTCCGCTCGCACGCGCGCCAGCGGTTTATTAGCGACGATCCAACGGCGCAATAATTCCACACGGAAGCGATAGCCGCTCGCCTGTCCCGCCTCAACCGGCTCGATCAAATCCCACTGTTGGAGCACACCGGGCGCGTTTTGCAATTCACCGATCAGAATGCGCACGCCACTGCGTTGTAAGCGATTCTCCAACTCATCCTGGGTAATCGCCTGCGCCCCCGCCTCTGCCAACGCCGAAGCCACAATCCGTTCGGCTGGTTTTAGCCCATTCCAGAGCCATTCCAGGGCATTGGTGGCCCTGTCCAAGGCAGCGTCAATCGCATGATCGACTGCGCTGCGGTCAATCGTTGGTGTTGTGTCCGGTTCCTCCTCCCAGGCGGCCTCCCAAATCTCCTGGCAAAGTTGCTGGGTCAGAAAGGGATGACCGCCGGTCAAGGCGTAGACCTGCTCAATCGCCGCGGCTTGCCAATCCAGGGTACCGTTGTGCTCAGCGAGTTGCACGAGTTGGGCGGTGTCTTTTGGCGAAAGCAGCGAAATACGTTCGGACTTCACCCCTTTGAAGATCGAAAGCGTAATGTTGGAAAGGTCTTCGGGGCGGCGACCGATCACAAAGACAAATTGCAGCCGTGGGTTGAGGGTGAGCAGGTCGCGCAGGTAGGGAAAAAAAGCGACCCCTGCTTGATTCTCACCGGGGTTGTCGAGCACATCAAATTCATCAAAAAGCAACACCAACGAGGTGTCGGTAGGCAGTTGTTTGAGTACAGCCGGTATAAATTCGTTGCGAAAGCGATCTGGTAAATCTTCGCCAGCCGCTGGTGCAGCAACGCCCATTTGCTGCGCCAGCCGTTGCACCAGTTCGTACAAAACCTGGCTAAGGGGCAGCGCGGCCTTGTCCTGCAAATCAAAGAAGAATGGGCGGTAGGGTCCTTCGTGCGGTAACCGCTGCTCCAATTCTTGCAAAACCGAGGTCTTCCCAATGCGCCGTTGCCCAAAGAGCACAATCGCATTCTCACCAGGGTTTTTGAGCACGCGCAACACACTGCGCAAAATATCGGCACGCCCGATAAACGCATCACTGCCGCCGACAGGGTTGCCTGCAATGTAAGGATTGGTAGGCATTTTAGACGTTTGCACGCTCCTCAAAATCATGCACATACAGAACCGGCACCACAAACAAGATCCGCTCATCCTCCAACCACAACTTGATCGGCACGCCGGCCACGGTGCCCTGGGCAATGCCCACTCGCAGGCGCGTTCTCACAAGACTAATGCTTTGGCATTGCCTATGCAATTGGATGTAAACCGCTTTCTTGTAATAAGCGCCGCAAATTGACCACACCTTTGCGATTCAATTCTAGTTTCTCTACAGTTGCTCTCCCGGTTGGGGTCAATCCGATCATGACCAGATAATCTTCATCCCAGGCAAAATGTTCTGCCCAGCGATCGCGTCGTGGATGGTACAACACCGCCATTGCGCCGGTCAGTGAATCTATTGCTTCGGTACTCACGAATTTGCGATTGTTACATCCTTGGCACGCATTCGCTAGATTGTTCGCATCATTGGTGCCACCCTTGGCAAGTGGAACAATATGCTCTACCGAAAAGGTATCGGGTGAGTATGCTTCCTGTGACCAGCAATACTCGCAACAATCCTGCGCACGTTGCTTAACTGCCGTTTTCTGCTGTGAGCTCAGGCGTGACTTAGGCATAGGCAGCAGGTTTTAAGCCCAGTTCTTGCATCAAGGCTGGCATGGTTGTGCCACGGATCTGCGCCAACTCCGCCACATATTGGATCCGATTGACATTCGCGTCTTCAATTTGATCAGAGCGCGCAATCAATTCTCGCTGTTCTTCCAGCGTCAATGTGGCGGCTTGCCGTTTGGCAATTAGCTCACGGTACCGCAACCATTCGATCTGCGCCATACTTTGGTTAATTTTCTGTAAAAGGCTGGCTTCAATTTTCGATAACGTTTTTACACCGCTTGGCCGCTGTCGCTTCTGCTGCAAGCGTTCGGTTACGCTCTCGACAATGTATGCGTCTGGTGATAACCCGGCGTTAGCAGCCGCTTGGCGTAGTTGAGTTTCCAGTTCCGGCGCAAGTTCGATGACGATGGTCATTTTTTGCTTCCTTTCACTACGGATGGGCGTTTTTAACGTTAACGCAGGAGGCTGCTTGCTAAAATGCCGAGGATCTGATCGATCTGCACAAGATAATATCGGTCAAATCAATTTCGACGGTTTTGTTGGTGAGGCGCAGAAACATCCGGTTCGTACCAGAATATGCCATCTTCGCTGCATCCTTTCTCTTAAGATTGTAACGTATCCTACGTTTGTTTGATAAGCTACAAACCAGTAGATCTTTTCAGGTGCTCCACCACAGCCTGTGGCGGTTCGTAGCGTTGCACGTTGATCCGGTCGGCTTGATGGCGCGCTTGTGCTAGATCATAAGCCGTTTGCATGCGTAGCCACATTTCGGCGCTGCTGCCAAATGCCTTGGAGAGCCGAATCGCCATTTCTGGGGAGATGGCAGATTTACCATTAATCACTCTGGAAAGCGTGGGGCGTGTTACATCGAGCACCTTAGCCGCATGTGTAACAGACAACCCAAGTTCCTCAATACAGTCTTTGATAATACCACCCGGATGGGGGGGATTTTTCATCGGCATGGGTACTGCTCCTAGTGATAATCTTCTAAATCAACATCCACTACGTCACCATCCACAAAAAAGAAAGTAATCCGCCAGTTGCCGGTCACTCGAATGCTCCACATACCTTGCCGGTTGCCGGTGAGCGGATGAAGCCGGTAGCCGGGAATGTTCATGTCGTTGAGCGTTTGGGCTTCATCAAGGATCAGCAAAATTCTCTCGATGCGGGCACGCAGGTTGGCACCAATACCGCTTTTGTCGCCTTGTTCGTAGAGACGTTTTAGACCCTTGTGCTTGATGCTTTTGATCATCGTTTATTGTAACATGTAAGCTTACGCATTACAATCCTGAATTGCTATTTTCTATTAGAATGCACATTAAGAATTCATCTCAATTTCGTCTAGTTGGTTAGGGGTGGGTTTCCTAAATTTGATAGCGCGCCTCAAAATCATGCACATACGGAACGGGCACGACAAACAAGATCCGCTCGTCCTCTAACCACAACTTGATCGGCACGCCGGCGACGGCGCCCTGGGCAAAGGCCGGTCGTTGACTGGGCAATGCCCACTCGCAGGCGCGTTCGAGAAAGGCCAACGCTTGATCCGCCGCTACCCACGCCGTGGCAAACCCACCATCGGGCACGATGATCGCATGGGGATCTTCTAGGTTCAACCCATCAACGGGCGGCGTCACCAGCACTTCATCCGTGGCAATGCGCAACACAAGCGTATCGGCGGGCCAGGCAGCTTGGTCAAGCGCACTCGACGTAGCGACGATCCGCGTGGCCGGAATTTGTTTTAACGTTAACATACTTGTTCCCCTCTCCTGTTTTTCTCTGTGCTCGCTGTGCCTACTCTGTAAGCGTAGCGACGAACTCTGTGAACTAATGTCCTAAGCTCGAGCACGAGACCCCTCTTTATCGTAGAAGGGGATGGCGACGCGGCGGGCGGTGCGGCCATCGATGGTGACTTCGCCCGGCAGCGCGTCGTTGAACAAACGCAGCCAGCCCAGCATCACCGTTTTGCCCAGCACGGGCGAGCGGAAACTGGAGGTGACATAGCCGGCATAATCTGCGCCATGATAGATGACCGAGCCTTCAAAGGGCGCCGCGCCTTCCATCTCCAAGCCGACGAGTTGCTTGTCGAGCGGAATTTTATTCGTGCGCAACAGCGCTTGGCGGCCAACAAAATCTTGCTTGTCGGGCTTGACCGCCCACGCCATATCGACCCGGCGCGGCGTCGAATCGAAATCGCTGTCTTGGCCGACGATGATGTGGCCTTTTTCCAGACGCAGTTGCAGCAGGGTTTGCAACCCGTGGGGCTTGATACCCAAGTCTGCGCCCACCCTCAGCAAGTGCTGCCAGAGCGCCACGGAGTGCTCGGTGGGGTGATGGAGTTCGTAGGAAAGCTCGCCGGTAAAGCTGAGGCGGTAGACGCGACAGTCTACACCAGCTACCTTGGCCGTCGTGTGGTGCAAATACTTGGGCGGATTGGTCAACCCAGCGCGCGCTAATAATTCCTTGGCCAGCGGTCCGGTCACATTGATCGCGCCCAGCGCCATCGTTTGATTCAAAATGCGCACATCCAATTGCCAACTCTCAGCCCAGTCGCGCACCCACATTTCGGCAAACGAGGAGCCGCCGCTGGTAAAAGTTAAGGTGTAGCGACCGCCGCCATCATTGCAGATCAAGCCGTCATCTAGCACATAGCCACGGTCATCGAGCAGCAGCACATAGCGCGCCCGGCCAGGGGCAATGGTGGCGACTTTGGTTGGATAGAGCCGTTCGAGCAGTTCCAGCGCATCGGGTCCAGAGAGCAACATTTTGCCCAAGGTACTGACATCGCCAATCGAGACCGCTTCGCGCACGGCCCAATATTCTTCCAGGGGATTACCGTAATGCCACGGCCGCCACCAGCCACCAATCCGATCCATCTGCGCGCCCAGGCGGCGATGTTCCGCGTCCAGTGCGGTGCGCGGGGTGGCGCGGTGATACGAACCGGCGGCGACTTCACCCATTGTCAGTTGGCGCGTGACCGGGCGCGCCGTAAAAGCCGGCTGTAGCTCACCGCCCCGATCTGCCAGAAAACTGCGAATGTGGGGAATACAAACAGAACCTTGGCAAGTGCCCGTGCCAGCCAACGTGGCGCGCTTGACCAATTCCAATTCATGGAAACCGCGCTGCCAGACTGACTCTAGATTCTCGACGGTGACGCCCGAACACGAGCAAACGACGCCGGCCAGCGGACACGGCGGAATATCCGACGGGCGCGCCGCTTCGCCAACCGCGCGCACGGGCAAGCCTTGGCCCATACGCAAAAGCGCATCGCGCGGGTGCAGCCCCAGGCCAACCGAGACGGTGTCACAGGCAATGCGCTGTTCTTGCCCGTCAGCCGCCCGCACAACCACCGCTTCGACGCGGGTGTTGCCTTCAAAACGGATGAGTTGACCCTCGGCCACGATGGTATCGATGTCCGCCGGGGGCGTGCCAATCGCCACGACGCGGCCCAGGTCTACACCAGCCGCGGCTAACAAAGTGGCCGCGCGCGCCGTGACGATACCAGCCAGATCATTGCCCGGCGCAACGGCTTGAATCTCAGCGGCGCCCGTGGCGACGATGATCTCGTTGTGGACATGGATGTGGAGCATGCCCGCATCAGTCCGCGCCACCACGAGTGGCCCGGCATAGATGCCGATCACTTCCTGGCCGGCCTGGGCGTCGAGCGTGATCACGGCTTGGCCGGCCAGGGTTGCTTGTGCGGCGGCGGCCCGACCCGACTCGCCCAGGCCGATGACGACCACATCACAGTGCAGATTGCGCGCCACCGTTTCTGCTGCCAAAGCATCACCAGCGGGCAGAGGGGGATAGCCATCGGCGGGGAAGCTTTCGATCAACATGCCGGGGCGGGCGGCGGTCTGGCATGTGCGCACATAGGCAACGCCATCCACGGTGGCCAGACAGTGCGGACAGTCACCACCCAGGCAAAGACAGCCGCCACCCGTAGGATGGCGGTTGTTGCGTAACAGGGCGATTAAGACGTTGTCGCCCGCTTGGAACTCAATCGGCTGGCCATCAACAATAAGTCGTGTCACAGATTCCTCCCTAAGATACCGCGCGCAAGCGTTCAGAAGAGGGCAGAACGCGCCGCAGCGGTGAGGTTGCATGGGGTTTGACGCTTGAGAATTCTAGCCTAAGCCGTAGCTTTTAACAAAAACTTTGGTAGGGACCAGGATCGATCTTGGCCCGGGCGACAAAATAGGGACAGGCAATCTGGCGCCCGTCCCTATCTGATCACTTATTCATTAAAACAGTACACAGAGAGCACAGAGGAGCCACAGAGCACACAGAGGAAAAGCAAGCGAAACTATCTTAAGGGTTATCTGATTTTTCTCTGTGTCTTCTCTGCGCTCTCTGTGTAACTGTTATAGTTGCCCTAGCACTCGCTATAGCCGCAGGCCTGACATTTGCGGCAGCCTTCCACATTAAGCAAGGTGGCTTCGCCGCACTCGGGACACATGTCGCCGATGGGGCGCTGG
>Ga0105054_10013061_pt1 | contig 10073 bp, 8 predicted proteins | sample BON02_FD_78091 | JGI IMG/M metagenome (GOLD analysis project Ga0105054, IMG submission 78091) | Freshwater microbial communities from Lake Bonney liftoff mats and glacier meltwater in Antarctica - BON-02 (megahit assembly) | ecosystem: Environmental > Aquatic > Freshwater > Ice > Glacier... | reverse complement strand
GCGCACGGCGTCGAATTCTTCGCGGGTCACGAAATCGCGATCAGCCAGCCAGCGGTCAATCAGCGATTTCATCGCCGTTTCGGCCTCGGACTTGGCGCCCTGGGCGACACCCATGGCATTGGTCATCAGTTGCGAGATGTCGTCGAAAATCTTGTTGCGGGTCTGCATGGCGCCCTCCGGTTTGTGTTTCGTGATATATGGCCCCGGCGCACACAATTCTCAAGGTTGACTTCGCCGCGCGATGAAGGTGTTGCTGCGGCCATGGTTTTCTCGATCCCCTTTCCCGATATCGGCCCTGATATCTTTTCCATTGATCTGGGCGGGTTCAGCTTTGCCCTGCGCTGGTATGCGATGGCCTATATCGTGGGCATCATCGTCGGCTGGCAACTGGCGGTGCAGGCGGTGAAACGCCACCATCTGTGGCCCCGCGATATGGCGCCGCTGGGCCCGAAGGATGTGGAAGACCTGATCACCAGCGTGATTCTGGGTATCATCATTGGCGGGCGGTTGGGGTTCGTGCTGTTTTATCAGCCGGGGTACTACTTGGCCAATCCGCTGGAAATTCCGATGATCTGGCAGGGCGGCATGTCGTTTCACGGCGGCATGCTGGGCGTGGCGCTGGGGGGCGCGCTGTTTGCCTGGCGGCGCGGTGTGCCGCTGCTCAGCCTGGGCGATCTGATGGCCCTTGGCGCGCCTGCGGGCCTGCTGTTGGGGCGTATCGCCAATTTCATCAACGCCGAGCTGTGGGGGCGACCCACTGACGCACCCTGGGGCGTGATTTTCCCGGGCGATCGGGCGCAGGATTGCCCGGGGGTTGCGGGGCTGTGCGCGCGCCACCCTTCGCAACTCTACGAGGCGGGGCTTGAGGGGTTGGTTCTGTTGATCGTGCTGGTCTGGCTGGTGTTCGTGCGCCGCTGGCTGAAAACCCCCGGCGCCGTGATGGGCGTGTTTCTGGCGGGGTACGGCGCGGCGCGGATGTTTGTCGAGCTGTTTCGCCAGGCCGATGCCCAGTTCGTCACCGAGTTGAACCCCATGGGATATGTATGGCAGGTGGGCGAATCCGGCCTGTCCATGGGCCAGATACTGTCTCTGCCCATGGTGCTGCTGGGCCTTGCGCTGATCGTTTGGGCGCGGCGCCGGGTGACGTGACGCCGCTGGCCCACCTTTTGCTGCGCCAGATCGCGGTGCAGGGTCCGCTGAGCGTGGCCGAATATATGACCACCTGCCTTTTGCACCCCGAACACGGCTATTACACTACCCGCGATCCGTTGGGCGTGGCGGGTGATTTCATCACCGCCCCCGAGATCAGTCAGGTGTTCGGCGAATTGATCGGGCTGTGTCTGGCCCAGGCCTGGGTCGACCGGGAGTCGCCCGCGCCGTTTGTTCTGGCCGAGTTGGGGCCCGGTCGCGGTACGTTGATGGCTGACGCGTTGCGCGCCACAAAGGCCGTGCCGGGGTTTCACGCGGCCCTGCATCTGCACCTTGTCGAAGTGTCGCCGGTGCTGCGCGCCGCGCAAGGCCAGGCGCTGGCGGCCCATGCACCCGTCTGGCACAACAGTATCACCGACCTGCCCGATCTGCCGCTGTTCATGGTCGCCAATGAGTTTTTCGATGCCCTGCCGATCCGCCAGTTCCTGCGCGATGGGGCGCAGTGGCGCGAGCGGGTGGTGGGCCAACAGAACGGCGCGCTGACCTTTGGCCTGACCGACCCGGTTGCGCCCCCCGCTCTGGCCCCGCGCCTGAGCGATACCCTGGAGGGCGACATGGTGGAAACCGGCGCCCCCGCCGTGGCGCTGGCCCAACACATTGGCGAGCGGATCGCCGCTCAGGGTGGCGCGGCGCTGTTCATCGATTATGGCAGCGCCCAATCCCTGGGCGATACGTTGCAGGCGGTGCGCGCCCATGAAAAGGTGCCCCCCCTGCACAGCCCCGGCATGTGCGATCTGACCGCCCATGTCGCCTTTGCCCCCTTGCAACAGGCCTCCCCCTGCGCCAGTGCTTTGAGCGAACAGGGCACGTTCCTGAACGCCTTGGGCAGCGGCCCCCGCCACGGCGCCCTGGCGCGCGGCAAGACCGAGGCGCAGATCGAAACGCTGTGGCAATCGCATAGACGGTTGACCCACCCGACGGAAATGGGACAATTGTTCAAGGTGCTGGCCCTGTACTGTGACAATGGCCCCGCCCCTGTGGGAACCGTTGCATGACCATCGAATTCATCACCGCCGAAAGCCTGGCCCCCCTGACCCACGGGTTCTTTACCCGGCGCGGCGGGGCGTCGTCGGGCGTGTTTCAGGGGCTGAACTGTGGCAAGGGATCGTCGGATCAGGCCGAGATCGTGCGGATCAATCGGGGGCGTGTGGCCTCGACGATGAACCTTGCCCCCGAGGCCCTGATCACCGTCCATCAGGTGCATTCGCCCCGCGTGCTGCATATCACAAAGACGCCCGATGCCCCCCTGCCCGAGGCCGACGCCATGGTCACCGCAACCCCGGGTCTGGGTCTTGGCATTCTGACCGCCGATTGCCAGCCGGTGCTGTTTGGCGATGTGCAGGCGGGGGTGATCGGCGGCGCCCATGCGGGGTGGAGGGGCGCGTTGCACGGTGTGCTTGAGGCGACGATCGACGCGATGATCGCCCTGGGCGCGCGGCGCGACCAGATCAAGGCAGTGATCGGCCCCTCGATCAGCCAGCGCAACTATGAGGTGGGGCCCGAATTTTTCGAGACATTCCTGGATCAGGACCGCGACCATGCAAGGTTCTTTGCCGGGGACACGGGCGCGCGGATGCACTTTGATCTGCCGGCCTTTGGCCTGTTCCGCCTGCGCCGTGCGGGAATCACCGGGGCCGAGTGGACGCGCCATTGCACCTATGCCGACCCGGCGCGATTCTATTCCTATCGCCGCAGCGTGCACCTGCGCGAGGCGGATTATGGCAGGCTGATCTCGGTCATCCGTCTGTAACCGCGCCAAATGGGGCCCGGCGGGCCAATTGCGGCAAGACCACGGCGGTTTTGCCCTGATCGCCACGCCATTCGCCGCAAAATGAACCCATCCTTAACCTTAACGCGCCTTTGGGCGGCCCTTTTCCGGCGCGATAAAGGGTCATCGCAGGAAACAGCGGCCCCCGAGGCCCAGCGCGCAGAAAGCAGGGAACACATCATGGCTATCACCCGTCGTTGGTTGCAAAGTGCGGTTGAAGAATCCAAGAAGCCCACGCCAAAAATGCCCTGGCAGGAGCGCAAACTGGTGGCCGTTCTGTCAAAAACCGCCTCGTCGGGCAAATCGCAAAACACCGCGACCGCCTGAACCGGCCATCTGCACCGGACCGGCAACAAAGGCGCCCCCGGGGCGCCTTTAGTGCATCACGCAAAGGCATTGGGCGCCAATCGGCACCCTGTCTTGCGCCCCGGTGCCGATTGTTGGCCCTGGCTGTTCAATATTGGCCACCAATCGGAAACAGCCCTGTGCCAAATCCGGGATTGTTAACTTAAATACCTGTTTTTGCATTATTATTTTGACAGAAAGGGCGACAACTGACATGCTGCTTGTTACCAACTGCAAACTTCGGTGGGGGCCGATGCAGTGTGGACAGACCGGAAGGCTGCTCGCATGACATACCCCCGCCACGCGCTGCCCGGCGCGATCCCTGGCTCGTCGTCAACACAGTGGACCGTGCGTCGTCGCACCGTGCCCCTTGTTGAAAACCACCCCACCCGGCGGTTTGCCGTGCAGTGGATTGACCGATGCGGCAACTTTGACGATCTGTCGAAACTTGCCCCCGCGATTCCGTTGTTCGAGGATGCGTTTTCCGCTTTTGGCCGGGGCGCCCTGATTCCCACCATGGATGGACCCGTCGCCATCGAAGACCTGTCGCCCGGCACTCTGGTGGAAACCACCACTGGCCTCGCCCCCCTGATGTGGATTGGCGCCATGACGATCAGCCCGGGCAGTGCGGCGCAACAGGCCTCGCCGCTGCGGATGTACCGGATTGCCGCCGATGCCTTTGGCCTTGGCCGCCCAATGCCCGATCTGTTGCTTGGGCCGGCTGCCCGGCTGTTGAATCGCGGCCCGTCAGTGCGCGTTACCCACGGCACCGAGGCTGTGCTGGAACCCATCGCGCCCATGACCGACGGGATGAGCGTGATCGAGATCACCCCTGTGTCGACGATCCAGACCTATCACCTGGGGTTTCTCAGCCACCGCACCCTCCTGGCCAATGGGGTCGAGGTGGAAAGCATGCACCCCGGCCAGTTGAACCCCGGCCGCATCGACCCGGCGCTGATGGCGCTGTATCTGTCGCTGTTTCCCCTTGTCAGGCAGTTGGCCGATTTCGGGCGTCTGGCCTTTCCCCGGGTTGACGTTGATACGCGCAGCGGGGTATTCGCGGCCTAGGCCTGGCGGGTCAGGCGCTGTTCCAGAACGTCAAACGGCACGCCGGGTTCATCCTTGGCGCCCCGGATCACCAGCGATGTCTTGACACTGGCCACATTGGCGGCAGCGGTCAGTTGTTCGGTCAGAAAGTTCTGAAAGGTCGACAGATCGGGTGCCACGCATTTCAGGATGAAATCCACCTCACCGTTCAACATGTGGCATTCACGCACCAGCGGCCATTCGCGACAGCGCTTTTCGAACGCCGACAGATCGGCTTCGGCCTGGGATTGCAACCCGACCATGGCAAACACCTGCACCTCAAACCCCAACGACCGCGAATCGACGCGTGCGTGATACCCGCGGATAAACCCCGCCTCTTCCAATGTGCGTACCCGGCGCAGGCAGGGCGGCGCCGAAATGCCCACGCGCCGGGCCAGTTCGACGTTGGTCATGCGGCCATCGGCCTGAAGCTCGGCCAAAATCTTGCGGTCGATCGGATCAAGCTTGTGGGATGGCATCATCGCTCCTGCGGAGTATGGGCAAAGCTTACGCTGGGCGCGCCCGTTGCGCAACAATATTTCAAGGCTGCGCAATATCCTTAGCCTCTGGCATGTGCAACCCCACCCTTGCGTGAAACCGGTCCGCAAGGGGTTACGCCCTGCGCCGGGGGCGATTATATCGCAGCGGCACACATTCCGGGGGTCATCATGGCAAACGCGCGTCACGTCAAGGTTCTGATAATAGGCTCGGGGCCTGCGGGTTATACCGCCGCCGTGTATGCGGCCCGCGCCATGTTACAGCCTGTGCTGATCCAGGGGTTGCAGCCCGGTGGGCAGTTGACCATCACCACCGACGTCGAAAACTGGCCTGGCGATGCAAGCGTCATGGGCCCCGACCTGATGGTGCGCATGGAACACCACGCCAAAGAGATGGGCGCCGAAATCGTGTCGGATTATGTCATGTCAGTCGATCTGTCGCGCCGCCCGTTCACCGCGAAATGTGACAGCGGCGACACCTATACCGCCGACGCGCTGATCCTGGCGACAGGCGCGCAGGCGAAATGGCTGGGCCTGCCGTCCGAGGACAAATTCAAGGGCTTTGGCGTGTCGGCCTGCGCCACCTGCGACGGTTTCTTCTATCGCGGCGCCGAGGTTGTGGTGACCGGCGGCGGCAACACGGCGGTGGAAGAGGCGCTCTTTCTGACCAACTTCGCGTCCAAGGTCACGCTGATCCACCGGCGCGACACGCTGCGCGCCGAAAAGATCCTGCAACACCGGCTGTTCAACAACCCCAAGATCAACGTGCTGTGGGATCACCAGATCGACGAGGTTCTGGGCGATGAAACGCCCCTCGGCGTCACCGCCGTGCGGGCGCGCAACGTCAAGACAGGCGAACTTGTCACAATTCCCTGCAAGGGGTTTTTTGTCGCCATCGGCCATGCGCCCGCGTCCGAACTGGTGAAAGACCAGCTGGAAACCCACAACGGCGGCTATGTCGTGACGAAACCCGACAGCACCGCCACCGCGATCCCCGGGGTGTTTGCGGCGGGCGATCTGACCGATCACATCTATCGTCAGGCCGTCACCAGCGCCGGAATGGGCTGCATGGCCGCGCTTGAGGCTGAAAAGTTCCTGGCCGAACACGGGATGCAGAGCGGCGTCGACACGACCCTGCCGCTGGGTTACGGAGCACCGGAAGCCGAGGGAGTGTAACGTCCCGACCAGTTGCCTGCGTCGCCCGCAGTCGGCGCGCCCGATATTGGCTGCAAAACGGCCAAACCAGCATCCGAACAGGGCAATCCCCCTACCTGGGCATCTGAGGTGGCTTGCCAAAGCGTCCCGCTTCGGGCTAGGGCGGCGGGAATGCCCACCCGTCGCCATTTCCTGGACCAAGCTGAGTAGAATTTATGCAAACCAATCCCCTTGCCCCGATCCCCGAACTTTATGTCTCATACGAATCCGCCCAGAAGCTCAAGATCGAGGCCGCCGATCTGCCCTCGTGGGACATGACACCGCGCCAGATATGCGATCTGGAATTGTTGATGAACGGCGGGTTCAACCCGCTGAAGGGTTTTCAGAGCGAGGCCGATTATAACGGCGTCGTCGAAAACATGCGCACCGCCGACGGCGCGCTGTGGCCGATCCCGATCACCCTTGACGTGTCCGAAACCTATGCCGCCACTGTCGAAATCGGGCAGGATATCGCCCTGCGCGATCAGGAAGGCGTGATCCTGGCCACCATGACCGTGACCGACAAATGGGTGCCCAACAAGGCGCGCGAGGCGGAGATGGTGTTCGGCGCCGACGACAGCGCGCACCCCGCCGTGAACTATCTGCACAATCAGGCGGGCGCCGTCTATCTGGGCGGCCCGATCATCGGCATCCAGCCCCCCGTGCATTACGATTTCAAGGCCCGCCGCGACACGCCCAATGAACTGCGCGCCTATTTCCGCAAATTGGGCTGGCGCCGCGTCGTCGCGTTTCAAACCCGCAACCCGCTGCACCGCGCGCACCAGGAACTGACCTTTCGCGCCGCGCGCGAGGCGCAGGCGAACCTGCTGATCCACCCCGTCGTCGGCCTGACGAAACCCGGCGATGTCGATCATTTCACCCGCGTGCGCTGTTACGAAGCCGTGCTGGACAAATACCCAAGCGCCACCACTACCATGAGCCTGCTGAACCTGGCCATGCGCATGGCCGGCCCCCGCGAGGCGGTTTGGCACGGGCTGATCCGCAAAAACCACGGCTGCACCCATTTCATCGTCGGGCGCGACCATGCAGGCCCCGGCAACAACAGCCAGGGCGTCGATTTCTATGGGCCCTATGACGCGCAGGATCTGTTCCGCGAGCATCAGGGCGAAATGGGCATCGAAATGGTCGATTTCAAACACATGGTCTTTGTGCAGGAACGCGCCCAGTACGAAGCGATTGATGAAATCACCGACAAGGACAAGATCACGATCCTGAACATCTCGGGCACCGAATTGCGCCGCCGTCTGGCCGAGGGCCTTGAGATCCCCGAGTGGTTCAGCTTCCCCGAAGTGGTAGACGAATTGCGCCGCACCCGCCCGCCCCGCGCCAAACAAGGGTTCACCGTGTTTTTCACCGGCTTTTCCGGTTCGGGCAAATCCACCATCGCCAATGCGCTGATGGTGAAACTGATGGAAATGGGCGGGCGCCCCGTCACCTTGCTGGACGGCGATATCGTGCGCAAGAACCTGTCATCGGAACTGGGGTTTTCCAAGGAACACCGCGATCTGAACATCCGGCGCATCGGGTATGTTGCGTCGGAAATCACCAAGAACGGCGGCATCGCGATCTGTGCCCCCATCGCCCCCTATGCCACGACCCGGCGCGCCGTGCGCGAGGACGTGGAAGAATTCGGCGCCTTTGTCGAAGTGCACATCGCAACCTCGATCGAGGAATGCGAACGGCGTGATCGCAAGGGCCTGTACAAACTGGCCCGCGCAGGCAAGATCAAGGAATTCACGGGTATTTCAGACCCTTACGACGTGCCGGAAAAGCCCGAACTGCGGCTGGACACCGAATTGACCGAGGTCGACCATTGCGCCCACCAGGTTTTGTTGAAACTGGAAAGCCTGGGCCTGATCGGGATGACCAACTGAGCACAAGGCGCCCTGTTCCCTGACGGGGCGCCCGCTCTATTTCCAACGCGGTTTTGTCGCAGGGGCTTTCCAACACCGGAAATATCCCCTATAGGCGCGCGTTCATGGGCGGACACCCTTGGAGGCCGCCCCCAACTTCGAATCTGATGGAGAACTGATATGGCTGGTCCAATTCCAGACATCCAGGCGCTGGCACGTACGGGGACAGGCAAGGGGGCCGCCCGTACTGCCCGCCGCGAAGGGCTTGTGCCCGGGGTCGTCTATGGCGGGGGGTCTGACCCTTTGCCGATCAATCTGCCCTATAACGCGCTGATCAAACATCTGAAGGCAGGGCGCTTCCTGTCGACGCTGTTCAACCTCAAGGTTGAGGGCCAGGATGATGTGCGCGTGATCTGCCGCAGCGTTCAGCGCCACGTGGTCAAGGATCGGCCGACGCACGTCGATTTCATGCGCCTGCGCCGCACCAGCCGCGTTTCGCTGTTCATCCCCGTCGAGGTTGTGGACCAGGAAGATTGCCCCGCCCTGCGCAAGGGCGGCGTGCTGACCATGGTGCGCCCCGAGGTTGAACTGCGCTGCACCGCCGGTGACATCCCCGAAAAGATCACCATCTCGCTGGCCGGTCTGAACATCGGCGACACGATCACCATTTCGTCGGTCACGCTGCCAGAAGGCACCCGCGCGACCATCGACCGCGATTTCGTGATCGCCAACCTGTCGGCGCCCGCTGGTCTGGTGTCGGCCGGTGCCGATGACGACGCAGACGAAGCCGAGGCCGAGGCCACCCAAGAGTAATTCTGCACCACGCCTGTTTCATTATACGGGGCCCCAACGGGCCCCGTTTTCGTTTCAGCCGCCAGGTGTGCGGTTCCAGGGCCATTCGGCCTTCATCGCCGCCAGCAGATCAACGGGCCGGTCCGGGCCAAACCCGCGGTCCCTGGCCAGCGCCAACGCACGGGAAAACACCCTGTGGCTGTCGTCAAACTGCGCGCGCGCCTTTGTCCAGTCAAGATAGGCCATGCCCGCCAGGGGGTGAATGTCGATCATCACATCGCCGGGGGCATCGACGCTGCGCAGCCGCCGCTGGGCGTTGACGTTGAACACCCGCGACAGCACGGAAATCGCCGTCGGAAACCCCTCGGGGCGCGGGAGGCGCAACGGCGCGCTCAGCACCTGCCATACCACGGCTGCGCGGCTGGGCAGGTCGGCGTAGGGCGTGGTGCTGCGCCATTCGGCGTTGCGCAACAGGTTCAGCAACAGCGCAGGCCCCGGTTTCTGCGCGCGCATCGCCTGAATTGGAGCATTGTCGATCATCGCGCCGTCCACCAGAATATTGCCAGCGCCGTCGATCCAGGGCGGAAATACCACAGGAATCGACGCACTGGCGCGCACCGCCTGCCACAGCGGCCCATGGTCCAACAGCGCCACATCGTTGTTGCTCAGGTTGGTGGCCACGGCGAAATAGGGCAAAGGCAGGTCTTCGATGGCATGGGCGCCGAAATGGGTGCGCAGGGCGGCGTCAAACAGCCCCGGGTCCAGAACGCTGTATTTCGGCAGGGCATAGCGGCCCATGGCGCGGCTGCGCAGAAAGATATCCTCGCACAGGTCCATCACCATATCGGGTGCGCGGCCCAGCGCAAGCGCGGCCCCCATCGCCGCCCCGGCGCTGGTGCCCCCCACCATGTCGAACACCACCCCATGTTCGCCCAGCGCCTTGAGCGCGCCCAGATGCGCCGTGCCCTGGGCACCGCCACCGCTGAGCACGAGGCCCAGGGCCTGGCCGTCGACAAACCGCAACAGGCGCGCGATGTCGCCGGGGCAATCCAGCGCGATGTGGTGGTGGTGCCGGGGCTTGTGCCGCGCCAGCCAGAGGGCGGTTCCGGCAATCTGGGTTGCCCCCACCCCGCGCCACAGGACAAGGGACACCGGCGCGCTTTTGGGCACATGCGCCTGCGACGACGTGGGGGCCGGGCCAAGGGGGGCAAATTCAAACGCCTCGTCAACCTCGCCCAAAAGGGCATCGGGGGGGGCGATCAACAGCACCTTCTGCCCGGCACTTTCCCGGCTGTGCAGCGCCGCGCG
>Ga0105054_10013048_pt1 | contig 10078 bp, 7 predicted proteins | sample BON02_FD_78091 | JGI IMG/M metagenome (GOLD analysis project Ga0105054, IMG submission 78091) | Freshwater microbial communities from Lake Bonney liftoff mats and glacier meltwater in Antarctica - BON-02 (megahit assembly) | ecosystem: Environmental > Aquatic > Freshwater > Ice > Glacier... | reverse complement strand
GTCTTCGTTGAGATCGAGGTCCTCTCCATTGCGACGTACGAAACGCCAATTTCCATCCTTTCGAAGACGATCAATCAGGCCAGTGATCCGAGCTTTCTGACGACCAAGCTCAATAATCTCAGTCTCGGTAGTCACATCCTCTGGAGTGGTATGGACCAGGTAACCAACAATCGCATCGGAATGCGGCTTGAGACAATCAAGCTTAAGCTGGCTCTGTTGCGGGTTTCGATAGGAAAGCGTGTAGAGCTTGTCGAGTGCTTGACGCTGGCGAGTCCCCGGTGAAAAGGAGCGCTTGGCATCCGCCATATTCTGGCGGTAGTTGATCAACTCGGCGTGAGCCTCCTCGGCGCGAGCCTCGGCGGCCGAAGAACTGACAGTCATCGCCTTGTGAATTGTAGCCCAGACCGGATCATCGATCAGAATCTCCGGAGTCTGATGCGCCAGTCGAAGAAGCTCCTCAAGTATAAAGATCCACTCCATAAGATGATTCTTCCACATATAGTTGCCGAGCGTCTCCGGGGTCAGCTTCGGATGAAAACCCAAACGATCGATCACGCGCCGATAGCCGTCTGGTAGAGGTGACGCAAAACGACGCGTATCACTGGTCATCTCCCGCAGCACATCAGTGACAACGACGTTTGTACCATTGGTAACGATCTTTGCACCGATACCAGCCGCTCTAAGCAGGCCGGTAATAGAATCGAGCAACAGTTCGCGATCAGCGGCCTTGGTGTGATCTGGAAAAAAGAACAGCATGTGTGTCGCATCTACCAGGATACCGGAATCAACCAGACGCTTGGAGGTCTCTTCCCATGCACGACGACCACCAAGTCTATTCTGTTCCCGATACCACTTCTCCCGCGCATCTCCAGCTGGAAGCTTTCGATACTCGGCACTGATCTTGACATGATCGGCCCTTCCAAGTGAAAAATCTCCATCAAGAATGAACACAACAATCCGAGGTCGAGGACCAGAAATCATCTCGCACATTCGGATTGGATCGGTACCGCCGTGTGCGACAATGGATGTCTCAATAAGGTTGATAGTATCACGAGTGATCACTGAAGGATTTTTCCTTACTAGTGTGGGACGAGTCTCAAGCACATACTCATACCTCCGTGTAGTCTGATTATATATCCGGATATCGCGCCCAGTTGGAACCTGGTCGGTAATGTCCAGACCGTCATGAGAACCGAAAGTATGTACTCGGGTAGTGGGATACTTTATGAGAATATTGCGAGCTGACTGCGAAGCCCAGCCGATCACATTATTCTTCTGCATAGATCCAGAAACGTCAACGACGACCACTATTTGTGGGTTCGCATGCGAACCTGCATGCGGGTTCGCGAACTCGCTCTCGGAAAGTATAACGGCTGATTCAGGGCTCGAATTTACCTGACGATGATCAGCGGAAACAAGGAGGAGGATACCCTTCTTCTTCTTCTCGGGTAGTGTCTTCTTTGGACCCTTGAACATGATGAATAATGTTACTTTAACATTATTTTTTTGTAAAATTCAATTTCGGCATTTCAATTGTAATAAACTCGTCAATGTCATCGTCACTCTCGTTTTGACCCCCGGGTTTACCCTCGGGTTTACCCTCGGGTTTACCCCCGGGTTTACCCCCGGGTTTACCCTCGGGTTGACCCCCGGGTTGACATGTAATTAATTCTCGTTTTAACGGCGGATAATAAGTCTTCAAAGAATTATCTCTCCGATAATTATAAATAAATTGTTCAAGGAAAGAATGACATTCCATAAACAGTTCTGTTAACATTTTTTATTTATTAATAACATCTCTTTTATGCGTTCTTACCGGTTACATAAATACCTCCCGATGTAGAAAATGTGTTATTTCCAACACCACTAGCCCAGTTCTTACCGTCGGTTGAAAACTGGATAGTTTTGCTACTATCACTATCAACACCAGTAGCCAATAGCGTCCTGGCATTATGATCATAATAAATATTTAAACCATGACTTGTAAACCCGCCACTATCGATAGGATTCCAGCTTTTTCCATCTCCACTCCACAGTATGGTACTGATAGGAGTAGATGCTCCCCCAGTAGCATACCAAATTTGGTTAGTATCATCAAACGCAATACTATACCCACCGTTAGGAGCATCAACACCGGCAGAAAAACCTCCTTTAACGGTTCTGTTCCACTTTTTCCCATTATCACTCCATAATATAGTTGATGTCGTTTCACCGGTATGAACTCCGGTAGCTAACCAAATTCTCATCGATGGATAATAAGCTACAAATCTTCCCTTACCACTGAAAGAGGCTCCCTCTGAAGAAATTTCGTTCCAAGATATCCCATTCTGACTCCAGATGATCGTTTTTGTATCCGCCGAGTTATTTCCGGTCGCCATATAGTAAGCTTCCGGTTCTCCGCCTCCACCTTTTCCCTTCAGTCCCAACCCCAAACCCAAACCCAAACCCAAACCCAATACTATAACCGCTACAACAACAATTAATACCTTAGTCTGCCAGGTAAGATCTGGCATTTTTAAAGAAAAGAAAATAAGTTTTTCCCAGAAAAGAAGTTTCTAATGAAAAGTAAAATGACGATTGTAAATGTTAAAAAAAAGGATTATAAATTTGATATATTTATTGGTTGTATAGCCTTGATAGGAATTTTTTTTATCATAATAACTATATTTGTATTTGGTCAGATTCAAAGCACACAACAAAAAGCACCTCTTCTAATTGATCCTAACGATATTCAAGTATACACCTCAAATGAAACAAACGATACTTATTCATCGACAGGATATAGTTTTTCTGGTTTACAAATGGCTTGTAGACAAGAGGTATTAAAGCAAGCTCTTCCAAATCTCCCCGAGGCATATCAAGTTGGAAATTGTAATGGCCTCGAAAGAAGAGTATGTATAGATAACTTTGTTAAGGGTGGGGGTCTTTGTTTATCAACCATCGGCGGATCTTGTAGAAGTCTATATGACTGTATTCCTGGAACAACTGCATGTTTAAATAATATCTGCGTTGACCGAGAGCAATTTAATACTATCAATCAACCATGCAGTACTGATTTTGATTGTCAAAGTGGAAGACAACCAGGGCATATCTGTGATCCAACCTTCAAAATATGCAAGTACAATTATTTCCCATATGAAACTGGATGTACAATAGATCGAGACTGTTTGTCTAGCGATGAAAATAATACCAATGTATGTATTTTTACCGACAGTAGTGGTTTATTTCTTGAAGTTATCTATAACTATACAATTGCAGATGGAGATTATCTTCAGGTATCGGACAGTACTGCCGGAGATATTCAATTTTTTGTCAAGAACAATAACGTATCATATCTTACAAGTATTACTTCTTTTGGAGTCGCTATTTTAACTACAAATCTGACCACCATCAATGGCGTTGATGCATTCGGGGTTCAATATTTGGATGCTAAGCCGATATTGGATACCGTTTTTAGGATTTATCTTGGAAATACTGGAGGTGAACAGATCGGTATTTGTGTAAGTAAGATACCGAGAGGAGGAAAATCTTATACGATTGCAGATGTAAAAATTCCATGTGAAGATGGTCTAATTGAGAGTAATGGATATTGTGTAGAGAATAACTTCTTTTCAACAGAGGGCATCATCTGTGATAGATCCGGAGATATTAATCCGTTGAAATGTAAACCAAATACGTTCTTAGATCCCCTTGGAGAAAATATACCATTGACATGTCTCCCAAATATTAGTCTATCAAATAGTTTATCACAGAATTATAATTATCTTTTATCTGCAGAGTTTAGAAACAGTATACAATCATTAGGATATTGTGCATATCCTACAAAGGAAGCCGGTATGGAATGTAATTCGGATGTAAATAATTGTTTATCGCCATATCTATGTTATGATGTGGGAAACAACTTAACATTTTGCGGGGATAGTTTTGAACCACAAATATGTGCTACACTTAATGAATGTCAAGAAGGTTATGAATGCGATAAAAGTACTACCAGATGTTTATCGGCGAATGATAATATTTGTATCGAGGATACCGATTGTAAAAGTGGTTCTTGTGGAGGATCAAACTATATCTATTATTATTCATATGAAGAATTAAAATATATTAAAGTGGAACCTGAAATTTCTTCCATTCATACTTCTCAAATAATGATTAGTTTCGGTAATGATTTGAGCGAAGGGAAACCAACCAAAATAGTTGCCTGGTCTAGAAAAGTTCGTACAGATATTCCAAGACCATCTGATTATGCTACATTGAGTGGATATAAATCAATTACCACTACCAATTACGAGGGAGACACATTATTACTCTCAATATATACACTTTCATCGGATGGAATATATACCATATATAATAAAACTATTTTTCTCTATCCATCTACAGATCAACAGTTTGTTGAATTATTGATAGGGGGAAATGGTGAGATATATGCGATCTACCGTAAGCTAAGTGAATATGATCGTGTAAGATCAATAAGTATAATATCAGCAGACGATACTCAATATTTTAATATTCCAATTAATAGTGGTTTTAAAGATGGAGATGTAGTTATTTACAGAGGTAATAACTATCCAAATGATCAGGTTTATTATATTAGACAAGGATCCCAAACTTCTACTATTAATAATTACAAGATATACAAATATTATTTATCATCTTCTTCAGACGGAGTCCCAATTACTATGAACGGTAATTTTGATGTCAGTAATCAAATTATTAGTTATAGTTACAAATATACATTGCAGCTTCCGACACAATCAGATAATCGTTATAAGGCGTCATTGTTTGGTAAAAATTTTGAAACCGGTGATTTGATTGAATTAGATGGAAATTTAATAATAAATTATAATAATACTGATATAATCTATACTACTGAAAATACATTCTACTTAACTAAGATTAAAAACTTGATAAATAAATATAACAGCAATAACTTATTTGATCAAAACAATAGTTATTTCTATATGATCAGTGATGATTATAATAGTTCGGTTCCAATACTAAGAAATGACTTTAGGACTCCATACCAATATATTTATACGACAGATGACGATGTAACACTATATCTTAATCCAGATTCGGTAACCTATAGTATTGCCAATATTGGTATCGACACTACTCAATATATAGTTAAAGATGAACAATTTACCTTATATTCTAACAATTTAATGTCTAGAAATGGAATTAATAGCGGCTTTACATATAACTATAGAAATGGAAGTGGCGATCCTAAATTTACTATTTCTACCGATGTCGATGGAAATGATAGTATTTTAATTAACAAAACATTAACGTATGACAGTGATTCTAAAAAGATTAATATAGTTCAAAAATTAAATATTTCTTCATCATCTTATACATCAATTCCATCTTCAAACGGAAGTTTATTGAAGAGTGTTATTTATAGCGGCAGTGGAAATACAATCACATATATCAATTTTGAATATACAAATACGGCCATACCTCCTCAACCAAAAGGTCTATATTATATAGGTAGCAATCAAGCGACATTATATACTGTGGATAAGTCACCGATAGCAAGTGGTTCTTTAAAAATAATCAGTGGATATACAGACGGTCAAACGCTTTCATCTAATATTTCACCGACATTGGGGGTTGAAAGTGGTCTAGAAAAAACTACCTTCGTGAATACCGGAGCAACATCTCCGCCATCATTAATATATTCTCCGGATCGTGTTACTAGTTACTATACACTTGAAATTAAAAATCAAGATGTTATAACAACCGGCAATGTCTATATTCTTAATGGTCTTGATAACGATACGCTTATTCTTCGAAATGAGAGTGACATCGAAACGGTTCTTAAATATGGCGGAAGTGAACTTGTTTTTATGAAATACAGTGAAAGAATTACTCCTTTTGGCGGTGAAAATACCTGGAAAAATATCGGTCAGATCACATTAGTAGTTACTGGCGTATCTTCATATGATGTAACTCCTGACGGTGAAGAATTAATATTAACTACACACACCAGGCTAAGAATTAACCCGGGAGATTTTCAAGGGGAGGTAATCAATTCTGAGGAAAAGAACGGGGATTACAATTGGCGTCTTTACACATACAATATTTATCCGTTAGTAAATAGAGGAACTGTATTGAAATTAACTAATAACGTTTTACTTACAACACATGTAAATAATTTTTTTGATCTTAGTGGTATCTGGTGTGGAACCAAAAAGGATTCCTTTTTTACAACAAATAATAATTACCTTCCCACATCATATAACAAAATAATGACCAATACTCCAGGAGGAACATCCACTCATATTACGATTATATATGTAAATGATGGTTATGGAAATAGTGACAATTATGATTCTACTTTAATTGGTTCAGGGGATCCATTTACTCTTCTTCTACCAGATCAAATTGGATGGAATCCTTCCGATCTTATTACAATTATATCCGGGAGTATTAATACGACCCAATATCCTCTTTACGGCTTTAGAAGTATGGGTAATAATTCTATATTCGCTTATTTTTATAATATGGATTGGAGGACATTGAATACAATTGCGGATAGTCGAACTATTCAAGCTGATTTTAATGGACCATCTTTCATAAAAAATATTGATCAAAATGGATTGGAGGCTGGAAATGGGAATAGTTTCACAGATTCTCAAAAATTTCGTCCTCTTAATAGCGGAATGTTAATATTTGGTCCAGCACTTTCACGAGGTATACTTACAAATGATATGTATGCCGTGAATAACATGTATCTCTCATCTCTTCCCAAGTCAGTCCCGGAATATCCTCTCTTCAATTTCACGACATTTGAGACATATTACACTATCATAGATGGGTCGGACCGTCGAAAAGGATCGCTTATGACTGGAGTAGATACGTATCCTTATTATCCGTTGGTAACACTTCCTTCTGGGTCGGGTGGAGGAACCAAATTTATCACAAATCAAGACCAGTCATATCAATCAATTGTTAAATGGCCTTCATGGATTCAAGAAAGCGGTTTACTCACTTACTTAACGCCGCCAGAAATTAAACAGGTATATCTCTCTCAAAAATATGGTAATTTTGGAGGTAAATTTATCTATTTTTCACTAGTTAAGATCGGCGAGAAATATGAATTATTTGCAACAGAATCAAGAGATAATCCATTAACAGTAAGAGCTATTTCAATACCTAAAAGTATATGGGAAGATGGGAATTTGATAGCTTCTCAATCAAAATTAGATATGTATATTGTCGGGAAGAGTTGCCTAAATTGAAATTATTAAATATATTACCCCTTTTTACTAAATGATAACCGCCGCATTTCCAACGTCAGACATAGACCCGTGTCTGTTATACCTTCTCTTTTTAAAGTTGATAAGAATTCTCCCAAAACAGGAAGTAAATCTAATCAAGGATATCGTTAAAAACTCAACTATCCATGTATTTCCGAGAGGCATAGAAAGTATCAGAAAAAATGAGTTTTTGTATTGTTCTGTTCGACGGGTAAATATTCCTGATAGCGTGATTACCATTAGAGAACGTGCTTTTGCGGGATGCTACAGACTTTCGGTAGTAAATATTCCCGATAGTGTAACTACTATTGAAGAAAGTGCTTTTACGGGATGCTATAGTCTTTCGGTAGTAAATATTCCCAAAAGTGTAACTACTATTGGAAAATATTCATTTTATAAATGTTATGGTCTTCAAACGGTGAATATTCCTGAGGGTGTAACTATGATCGAAAAATGTGCCTTTCAGTATTGTTCCGGTCTTCTTTCGGTGAATATATCCTCGAAAGTAACTATCATCGAGACATATGCATTTTGTGGTTGTTCTAGTCTTCAAAATGTGAATATTCCCGATAATGTAACTACTATTGGAAGATATGCATTTTGCAGATGTCATAATCTTCCCAAGGTGAATATTCCTAAAAGAGTAACTACTATCGGAGAACATGCATTTTCTGAATGTCATAATCTTCAAAAGGTGAATATTCCTAAAAGCGTAACTACTATCGAAAACTATGCATTTTATGATTGTTCTAATCTTCTCAAGGTGAATATTCCTAAAGGCGCAACTAATATCGGAAAATATGCATTCCCAGAACATACTATTATAAACAGAATTTAAATATATAATTATATATTTAAATATTTATCCTTTCTCTCTCATTTTTCATTTCTCAGTTCTTTTTTCAGTTCTTCTTTCAGTTCTTTTTTCATTTCTTCAAGGTCCACTTTCAGTTCTTTTCTATCATTCTTTTTAGCGTCTTCACGATCTTGTTTCAGATATTTTTCTAATTCTCTATCCTTCTTTTTCAATTCCTCTTCTAGTTTTTCATCCTTCTTTTTCATTTCGTTTTTCAAATAACTCATTATATCTTTCATTTCTTCATGATCTTCTTCTAATTTTTCTATTTTAAATTGATGAGAGTCAATAATTTTGTTCTGTTTAACCAAATCTTTTTTTAGATTTTCCTCTACTTTCTTTTGAATTTGAAGAGGTATTACGGACAACATTAGAAGACAAAATTGATCCCATTTCCGAAAACTTTCAGGAGATATTTCTTTTGTAAATCTTTTGACAGAATCATTAACAGTTATCAAACCATCAACCTTAACTAATCGTTTACTATTATTGAGTTTATTGGTGCCATATGTTTTCTCTATCGCTAAATTTTTTATCTTGACTACTTTTTCTCTATCGACAGCACATTTATTTTTCAAAACCTGATCCTCTTTTACACTACCCTGGCTAATTTTATCAATATATCTTCCCAATTCAACATAATATTCTCCATCATCTGATTTATAAAAATTTAATCCATGTTCATGAGACATATCATCGTAGTATTTATCCATTATATTTTTTTAAATTTAGACAACATGTTTTAAAATTCATTTTTGTTATTTGGTGTCAATTGAAATTTTAGAAAATGAAATTTAAATAAACAATTTAATCTCAAAAACTAATAATATCTTTAGTTACACAATTATTATTTGTTTTCATTCATTTTGGACAATAAATCCATATTTCTTTTGGATACCAAATTTTATCGGTATCATATTTAATGCCTTTTCCTAGTAAAATTTTATTTATAATTTTATTTTTCTTAATTTCACTTGTCAATGGAAATCTAATTGATAAAATATCTTTATCGTCATTTAATTGATAAACCATACATTTTAATTGTTCACTAGGTTTAAAACCAATTTGTAAAAATACAATACGTTTATTATTATTAGCCCATAAATCATTATATGTTATATAATCTTGATCTGTTTTTTCGTAAAAATATTTAACTTCTATCAACATTTATTTATTTATATATAAATAAATAAATTCAATTTTATTCTTTTGTAATGAAAATCTAATATCAGTTATTTTTCAAAATCTGATTCTCTTTTACACTACCTTGACTAATTTTATCAATATATCTTCCTAATTCAACATAATACTCAGATTTATAAAAATTTAATCCGTGTTTACTAGACATGTCATTATAATATTCATCCATTATATTTTATACATTTAATTCAACATGTAAATCACCAAAATCATGATATATTTCTTTTGGGAAGAATGGAAGTTTCTTATCTTTTTTACATATTTTATAATATTTTTCCGCGGTATGTATATTAAGTTTTTGACAATATTTAAACCATTCTTCTTTTTCAGGAATAAATTCACTTGTATCTATTCCTAAGAAATGATACCTGTTCTTCCATATTCCATGATAGGTGAAATATTTTTTTGGATTATCTATAAAGAAACTTCTGTTTTCATTACATTTAACATAACCTTTCATGTCAACAATTCCATATTTCATATTTAAATTTCTCAATATACTATACTCACATTCTTCATAACTCATTCCATTCATAATATCTCCGCTTTTGATTAATTTTAATTTCAACTTCTCAAACTGTTCATCGTTTTGAATATTATTTATTTCTTCTTCTTCCTCCTCCTCCTCCTCCTCTTGTTTTCTTTTTAAATCACTAGCTCCAAGACACTTAATTTTCATCATCACATCTTCATCGCTGTTCATAAAATTTCCTACTACTTGTTTTACTTTCTGAAAATCATCCGTTTCGTTATCCTC
>Ga0105054_10013042_pt1 | contig 10082 bp, 12 predicted proteins | sample BON02_FD_78091 | JGI IMG/M metagenome (GOLD analysis project Ga0105054, IMG submission 78091) | Freshwater microbial communities from Lake Bonney liftoff mats and glacier meltwater in Antarctica - BON-02 (megahit assembly) | ecosystem: Environmental > Aquatic > Freshwater > Ice > Glacier... | reverse complement strand
TACATGTAGACCGTATAGGTGTACACAGTACATTTGTCTATATATATGCTGTGTTGCGGGTTTTGATGATCTGGGCTAACTGCTTTTTTCTTTTAACATGTCTTTTCTTTTGAGAAAAGTAGATGATGTGACGACAATCAGCAAATCACAGTCTCTCACTTTGGTGAGCATAAAAGACTGCACCTTGAGAGTTCCAAACAAAACTACTACATTATTTCTTTTACGAGCAATAATAAAAGCAATCTTCACTTTACGCACACAAGCACGATTTGAAAACCATTGGTCAAGTATGCAACGGCGCTTTTCCTTCTCCTCTCCGAGGTCCAAATATTTTAAGGAGACGCGGATACGACACCCCCTCTCCTCCCCCTCCACAAACACACACACTCGCACGTAATACCACGCACTCACACACACATACCCTTACGCGCGCATATAAATTCTCTCACACTCTCTCTCACACACACACTATTTCCCTGTCACTCTATCTCTGAGGCTCACACACACTTACACGTTCACACACTCGCTCTGTCACTGTCTCTCTCTTGCATAGACACACAAAATACACACTCTCTCTCGCACGCGCGCGTGCGTGCGCTTTCTCTCTCACACACACACGCATGCACACACACACGCATCGCACTCACTCTTCGTCTCTGTCTCTCTTTTTCTCTCTCTCTCTTTGTCACACACACACGCACTCACGCATATGAACGTGCACGCACGTCGCGCACGCATACTGGGAGAATGCCACCCCCACTCGCACACACACACACGCAAACGCATGCGCAATGCAACACAGAATGGGATGGGTTGTGTGGCAGATTGCAAAAATGTCACACGCCACTGTCGTTCAAGATGTATGCTACGTTTCCATCCAGGCGAGATCCGTGGACCATGCTCACACGATTCAGGACTCAGTGGCTCGTGACCTTGCGTAGGGACTTGGCCATCTGTTTTATTTTGTGCCCATTTTCCTCCCTTTCTCCCTCCGTCCAATTCACCCTCCCGCCCAATCTCCCACTTTCCATCTATCCCTCCCTCCTTACCATCCACCACCCCCCCCCCCTTCCCCCACGTCCCCTCCCTTACATGCATGAGAGGTTGACAGTAAAAGCACCGGAGGGGTCTGAGGTTCAGAGGGGACGTCGCCAAAAAGCTCTTTTTGCCTACCAAATCGGAGCAGCCACTTCACTCTAGGAGGAGGTTGGTTACTTTTCTGTTACCACAAGTGATGCACACCACACATGCATAACACATACAACACGCACGCGCAAATGCTGTTGGGAGGTGGTCACCCAACAAAGCTTGAAGGTAACAACTTGAATGCCAATGAATCTCCCACACTATCAGCTGGTCGACAGGAGTATATGCATAAAGCCAGAATAAGAAAGCTCGAGGAAAAGGAATACAATGCTGCTGATTTTGTCAAAACAATATTCGACATTTTTGTCTTTCAATATACCTTTTTATGCATTTTGCTTGGGAATCATTGGCATAATAAACGATTTGTATTGATGTAATGGCAACAGTCTGAGCAAGGACGCAGACGGGGGTGCGGCGGAAAAAATATAGCAGTCTCCTGGGTCTTGTGTGCTTGGTGCGTACTAAGTGTGGATAAACTATTCAAATGCAGCAAGCGCAAGCACGTATTATAATGTGCGTGTCTGTGCAGATATTTTGCCATGTGTGCGCTTTGTTCACTGTACTGTTGATGCTCCATGGATGATTTCCCTTCCTCCCTGCCGCATGATGGGCATGTGTGGTACTGTAGGAAGGTATGTCAAGAAAATGACAAGCGCGCCGGGCACAAGTCTGATTGCAAGCTTTGACATGAATGGAACTCTTCAATTTATTTGACATATCATACGCTAGTTGCCATGATTTGTCGGAGCAATGTGTAGCGAAATAGGCTGAAAGTGACACAGCGACAGAAACGGCACATCTGAAAATTACGCGTGTAGACACATGTCGCTTGAGGTTTGCTACAATTACCCTCATACGACATATTATGTAAACTAGGTGCTTAGCTGATTATCTGCTGTCCTTCAATTCGTTATGTATATATCTTGATATGTTTGAGAACAAATCTTGTTAAAGAGCATATTCTGTTGCATAGCATATTTTTTGGAACAACATATAGTCTTAAACAACGTACGAATATTAAACAATTTATATTCTAGAAAATCATATATCTTACACAATATATGATGTTATACGACATGTATTTCGTGTACAACATATTTTTTTACGCAACAGAACTACATCAATTACAGGTGTAAACAACATGTCAATGTTATTCTATTGTATATCATCAATCAATGCATACAATTCAAGATATGAACCAGATATGTTTGATCTTTATGTAACATATTAATCAATATTGCAAAACCCAACACGCCATTCGTAGATCTGTTGCAGAACCATCTTGTAATGGGCATTTCCAATTTATTATCTCCTAACAACATTTAAATTGTAGTACCTCGACTCGACCCTGTGTGAGTGACAAGGTGTTTACCCTTTTCCCTTCTGTGTTCAGACTTTCCTTAAGTCCGTCGCTGTTGCGTGGCACGGAGTGGTGAATCACAAAGGTTGATATGTATGTTTGTGTGTATGTATGTGTATGTGTGTGTATGAGGTTACACCCCCTTTTCACGATTAGGACTCCATCGTGCGCCCCTTCGACCTCAGGCGATTTGCTCCAATTCAGGCGGAAATTCAAATCGACGCACACCGAAGCAAACCTTTCCCTCCTCGAGCTCATGCGCCGGTTTATAGCGAGCGTTCGCATCGCAGCTGATTTCCACAACAGTGGCCTCGGAGCAAGGGGCCGCAATTCGAGCCAGTATTGGAACAAGGGTGTCTTGAGCCCGCGAATTGCCAGTAGTGACTGCCACTTGAAAGCCCCGCGCCCAGATGCAACTACCTCTTTCAGTTCCGCTGTGCACTCTGCATTCCACTCCTCACTGGCGTGTTTGTGCTCCGTCAACGCTTTGAAGCGGAAGCCTTTTGCCTTTTCAAAGTCCCAGGCGTAAGCTGCCTTCGCCATGTTAAAAAAGACCACCCAGTCCTGTAACACAATCCAGCAACTGCCAAATCAGGTTTTGTGTTTGCACTATACAATGTACCCCAATCAACTCACCTCCCACCTGATCAGAAATATTCACACTTTTATGAGGTGTTGTTTTGAGTGTATGCTTGAGAATCACTAGCAATGCACATCATAATTGAATCAGTCCAATGGACTAGTCCTCTGGCCAGGCATCAGGTGTTCGTGGTTCAGCAATCTCCACTTCAGGTTTTAGGGCTGTACAGCCAGTCAAACAAATCTTAGATCACGCACTCAATCACTGGTTTGGACGTAAGGTATATCTGTATGTTTGAAATTCAATGATCACTCAATTCGGTTTATCCGATTATTCGAAAATCTGAGTTTTGCTATCACATTGAGCTGATGTTTTGCTATCACATTGAGCTCCGAGTCCGAGTGGCTTGCACTGTGCCCTGACATGATGCATTTCCTCCAGTTTCTGGCAAAATATGTCTGTGCCAGATTCCACAAGTCACATCCACAGCTAATGCCCGATCCTGTTGGGTTGTTACCGCACAGGCAAATTGCGACCTTAATGTCACGACCTGGACTTGGTCCAGGTCGTGCCAACCAAACACTCTCGCGCGACCACACATCTGCCGGGTACTATCTCGGCAACCCTTCATGCTCACGTGGATGAGCATGAAGGGCCTATGTGGATTCATGCCAACGTGGACGCCTAGGAGGCTGCAGGATCTGGATCTGAGCAAAGAGGAGGATCGTAAATTGCTGAACGGTGCGTACAATCACGTAGTGTGATGTGATGTTTGAGGTTTGGCTGATCTAACACGAACCTCCGCACATCACCTAAGCCTTAAACACATACTGGCAGGACGGGTATCCTATTTTTCGCTGCACACGCACTCAGATTCTCGGAGCTTGGCATTTGTTGAGAAATACTGGCGACTGGCAGCCAAGTGATCCATTATGCTCAGAATTTGAATGTGTTCGGCTATCTCTTACAGCGCACTGCCACGCTCACACGCGCAACGAAAGCGAGAGTATCCTGGAGAGCATCCAGACGCAAAAGAGGACTCAAAGCTCGGCGCACAAGACAGTAGCCCACAGTGGATTGTCAACATGTGGGCCATGATTTGGGGTTCCAACCAAATAGCGCCAGGTGCGATGGATGAAGCTTTTGCCAGCCCTGTTCGTTACATGACTTAGTAACGTGGGCAATTAACATACTAAATTTTTATTATGTGTCATAATCTGCTTTGTGATTAGTACATGCCCTTGTATACATCATATATGTGATCTACCTCCTTGCACGACACTTATTTTCGAAAAATCAACAAACATCCGAATTGAATGGCGCTGGACACGCGGCAGCATCGAGCAATGGCCGGTACACTGCATCACGCACGCAACTTGCAATTGATGTGCCATGTATGTCACTGAGCATATTGTGTATGACAATGGTACCACAAACCTGTAAATGCTGATCAAATTCTGATATGACATATTGTGGTTTATTGTACTATTTCACACTTGTGATTGCTACTTTCACGCTGAGGTAAACTAACATGAGAATGGAAATGAACGCAAGTCAGTGAAGAGCCCCAAACATGAGATCAAGGTGAAAAGAAAGTAAAAGGGGGAGGTGGGTAGTCTTCCCATTGTGATCCTGTGTGATATGTTGAGTGTAAAAAACATGGCCAATCAAGAAGCCGCGCCGCAATTCACTTTGGAATCAACCTTTGGCTGCCAGCTTTCGTCTTGCTTTACAACTGGCTCACAGGCGTGCACTTTCTGGCATTCATGACTATCAATGTCGAAAGCAAATTTTACAGTCTTTTTGTGCACGGATTCAAAAGGGCAAAGTCGTGGGATGATTTACTCGTGGGTGGCAAATTTGGCTGTACGACGTCAGCCATGAGTGGCCATATTTTGCAAGGACTCACCATGCGAACCCAGTGGCTTGAGAGAGCGCAAAAAGGCCATGCAGAGATTGGTGGAATGTCATTCCACCAATCTCTGCATGGCCTAATATGGCTATGAGTCTGCAGAAGAGTGCCAGTGGGCACTGGAGCCTCCTACAGGTGTAGACGGATTTGTAAGTGACAAAATATGGGCCATAGCGAGGTTAAGAGACATGTCGGACTCAGTGTGCGTGAAGTAGGGCAGCAACAGCTGAACTCATTGACACTCTATACATAGAAGCAAGTTTTCAAGTTTGAAAAACATGGCTTCGAAATTTTTCATGAGATTCAAGGATGAGTAATATTTTTGACTGGAATTTAAAACGTGTAGACTGGTCAAAGTGTAGACTTGTACAAGTCGTTCGTAATCATCGATATGTGCTTATGTTTGCACACTTACACACTGTGTGCCTGTTTATGTGCGCATGTGTGTGCATGTGCACATACACACCGTGTATATATGTGTGTATGTACGCTTACGCGGAACGCAAACCTGCGGCGAGTTATCGTTAATGCCAGGTACAAGCCCTGAGGGGGCTAAATTTGGACGCGCAACGTGTAGTAGTGCTGATGTGGCCATTTACATGTCTTTGAAAAACAACGATGGCTCTTCACCGCTAGCAAGCCAACAGAAATTGCCTGCCGAGATCACATCCCGGTGCAAACAGTGCAAGGAGACATTCACAATGAGCACTGGTGAGCAGCTGTTCTTTGTACCAAAGGCGATGAGCACACCAGCAAATTTTTAGATTTTTCAGATTTGATCACATTTTAGTCACAAATGTCACAAATTGTCACACATTCAAATGTGACTGGTACGAACCTGTTTCTGTTCTGTTTTGGAAATGGTTCAGAATGATTGAAATCCAGGAAAACATACCAGAAAGTGACTTCTGTTTCTGTTTTCTGTTTGGAATCCGGATCAGAACGGCTCTCAGCCATCGCATATGGCACGTGGACGGCAGACTTCATGTTACAGCAAAATGAAAGCCGAGCGTTCTTAAGGAAGTATTTGAACTGCCATGAAGAACCCACACGTCAAGTCACTTAGAGGCGAGAAATCATGGCAACAGCTTGGCAGGGATCATTCAGGTAGCCACATGGCTTGAAAAAACACAACAGTGATTGAATGAAGGCTGCAGACTATGCAAAAGGGCGCGAGAACAACGCGGTGCGAGCACTGAAATTTTGCTGAAGAAGAAGTATGGGCATACCAACAGTACCTTCTGCGATGGGATAATGCTAGCATACAGAGACATGGCATACAGAGACATCTGTCTGCCAGCATATAAGCTGCTCAAACACCAACGCTCAAGCTCATGTTTGTCACACCTGACAAAAAGAGTAGTATGAATCTGTTGTGGCCAGAGAAAGAGTTTCAGCAGATATGCAACAGAGAATTGCTGACGGAATTTGAAGGCAGCAGAAGTTGCAAAAACAATTTCATTAAAAGAGCACGAAAGAGAGCGCCATGATTTCGACCCGACAACGTTTTATGAAAATCGTTTTTGAAATCGAAGGCCAAATGGCACAGTGATCAACAAGAATCATCGACACTATACATCGTAGAGTTGAACTGGTCGTCACGCAGAAATGAGGATTTTCTGGGGAAAAAGGATGACCAGGCTAATGAGCAACACAAAAGCATGATCGAGGCGCTCAAAGCGGCTGCCCCGGAATGGACGTTTCAACGAATAAATGTTGTGGCAGGGAGATATGATGCCGTAGTGGAAGACGATTTGATTTCTATAACAAGCTCGAAAGACTTAGCGTACAAGCAGGAAAGAGGGATAAGATTCTGGCGGCGCATGTGCAACGCATATGTGAAGCGCATGACAGAGTGATCCGATCCTACCATCAGCAAAAGCATGGATCGTCTGGGGTTGACGGGACGACATCGATGAAAAACCTCTGAGAACAAGTGTATGTGTAAATGACTTTCAATGTCTTTGTCACCAGCTGCCTAAGAAAGACGAAGGCGGGGCAAAGCTGGAGTAAGATGAGCAAATCAATGGAGTTACACACAGAAAGCACAGCAAATGTGTCAGAATCGTTCAACATTTCTTTAACAAAATACGCGCACACATACATACGAGGACACACACACAGAATAGAAAAAAGAAGAAATAAAAAGGCCCGGGGGGGGTTGGGGCAGAAAAATGAGGAACAGGGGAAACGCTAGATGGACATAACGCACCAAAATTTACAGGCAGAAGTGTAAACCCCGTTTCGGGGGATCGCCTCCGTGGCCGGCAGCCTGAGCCGGCCATGGACTAGGTGAATGGGCTCCGCACCAGTGCAGATGAGCGGGTGTTGTTTGGGTGGCGCGCTGTCGCGATGGTGTGATGAGCTGCTGTGGGGTTTGGTTGTTCTGCGCTGAGCATTCATTTCTCGTGAACAGCCATATTGTGCATCTTCAGACTCTGCCTCCTGCATGCTCGCCTACTGGGCCTTTACTACACCGCTGCCTTCCCTCTAATCAGGCTTTCTACAACTACGCAAGGGGCCATTGTGAAGCTGCACAGAGCTCCTCTAGAGTTGTGCACTCTTGAACAACATCAGTGGTGCGACAGAAAAACTGTGCTTGGTCGCGGTCTGTAAACTCTTCTGGAGTATGTTGGGAAGTGGGGAGGGGGGTTTGAGGGGTATTGGAGTCACAGGAAGTGGGTACAATAAAATCCTAGCGTTTGAGGTGCTAAATGTGGTTGATTGCATTTTACGGAGGAGAAGTGTGGAGCTTTCTGCACCTGCATCAGATTCTTGCACAGTCGCTGCCGCGCCGTCGTTCCAGGTGTCTTGCACGCATGCAAATGTACATGTTGTGGGGTGGGTGGAAAACTTCACTGTGACCAGACAGGTGTTTTATATGCCAGTGCAGACAAGTATTTACACTGGGACCGGTGTTGTTAACAATACGGTATATACTTGTAACCATACTCACCACGGGGTGTACATATGCAATCGTGCAGGAGCATTTGGTTTATCTGTACTGTCCGATCTCTTTACTACATGGGTGTGTATCAAAGGTGTTTTTTACAACCTGCATGCATGTGTGGTAGGGGTTTGGAAGTGAGAAGGGTTCCCAGCTTGTTCATGGTTAGCGCTTGTTTCTGTCGTGTGAGGCTATGTTTTGGCAGGGGTAGAGATAGGCGTAGGTGGTTTATCTTGTAGATTTCTCTATTTTTGCGGGTGTTAGGGTGGCGAGTGAGTGTGTGCTTATACATGCGCGTACACACACACAAATTACTTGGGTACTTGATGTGAGCCCAGGTGCAGGATGGACACCCGGAGAGCCGGAAGAATCCAAATCGATCAAGCGCAGTATGCATGTAGACCGTATATGTGTACAAAGTACATTTGTCTATACATCTGCTGGGCTGCGGGTTTTGATAATCTGACATAACTGCCTTTTTTCTTTGAACAAGTCTTTTCTTTTCAGAAAAGTAGAAGATGTGACGACAATCAGCAAACCACAGTCAATCACTTCGGCGAGAATAATAGACTGCACCTTGAGAGTTCCTGTCAAAAATACTACATTATTTCTGTGTGAGCAATGATAAAAGCAATCTTCATTCTGAATTTTTGTAGTTTTCATCATCTACAGAAAGGACAAATATCACAATCGACGCCACTTACTATTTGAATCTAGGAAACAATATTTCTGCAAGAGTGATAATAAAAGCAACCATCATCATTTTGGTTCCAGGCACAGGTAAGCAAGCAAGAAGGAAAAAAGAACAGTGCGGTGTCGTCAAGGAGTTTGGCAAGGACTTTTACAAAATGCAACTGGGTCGAGGGGGCAAGCCTTGTCTATCTCTGTTTCTGTCTCTTTTCATCTTTTCTCTTTCTGTCTTTTAACTCTTCTCTGGCCAGTGCAAGACGTGTAAAAACTGAACACATCATCCAGGCAACGTCAGAAATCCAATCAAAAAGAAATGTTCGGAGTTCATGCGTAGGAACATGTTGTGGGAAGTGCCCCCAATGCCATCGGCTAAAAATGATCCTCACCTCCTTCCTGAGCAAGAAACGCCACCAAAGATACATAACTTGGTTCTTGAAGCAAGCGATTCCAGCAGGTGGTTTCGTCAAAATCCAAGATTCGTCACTAGTATGGAAAGAGTGAGTGGACGAAACGAGAATCGTTTAGACGAAAGGTTTGACTACATGCCTGGATGCAGGACCAGGATGGACAATCACTAGGGGTAGATGGAATTTTCTGAAAAGGAAGGAGCGATGGGAGGCCACGAGCAGACGCTGGTCACAACCATTTAGAAGAAGACCAAGTGAACAGAACAGTTGAAGGAAGCTGGTGATGATGATTGCTTTTATTACTATAAACAGTAGTTTAATAAACTTGATTGAGGGTCTATGCACTTAAATCATTTTTGGATTTGAGATATTGGTATTACATTGACATCTTTTGCTTTTCTTTTTTGGAAGACAAAGTATGTTACAGACAAAAAGAAGTTAGTCCAAGATCTCATCCAGCCTCCTAGCCTACACATATACATGTGTTCATTGTACACATACACAAATACACATATGCCGAAATTTAGTAAATCTGGATTCTTTGGGCTTTCAATGTGTCTTGTACCGACCCCTGGGCTCACATCCAAGTATCTCATGTGCAGTGTGTGTGTGTATGCAATACACACACATACACCCATATACGCTCCCACCTGCATCAAAAATAGAGAAGACACAGACAACACCCCTATCTCTTCTTCTGTCAAAAACAATCCCTTACGCCAAGCAACAAGTGCCCTTCATAGACTAGCTGATACCCTTCACCCTCGTCCCCCAACGCTGTATGAACACACAGCGCATATATTAGTGCATGTGCACGCCCTGCAGTGAGTATGACCGCAAATGGTGTGCGCAAATGTGTACGCTGATGTCAAAACAAGTGTTTAACATACACACCTGCACATGCATTGGTGCTCAAAAACACCTCTTTAATGCATATCACACCCTCTGCAAAAGATGCACATGCACTCGTGCGTGCGCGCTTATGCAACGGTGTGGAAGCTTCTCTGCCATGGAAACTATTGCGAACTATTTTGAGTCTT
>Ga0105054_10013040_pt1 | contig 10082 bp, 10 predicted proteins | sample BON02_FD_78091 | JGI IMG/M metagenome (GOLD analysis project Ga0105054, IMG submission 78091) | Freshwater microbial communities from Lake Bonney liftoff mats and glacier meltwater in Antarctica - BON-02 (megahit assembly) | ecosystem: Environmental > Aquatic > Freshwater > Ice > Glacier... | reverse complement strand
TACGAAAGTTTTAGATAACAAACCCTTTGTCAAATCAAACCTCTTGAGATACAAATCGCACAACACCATTTCAATTCCAAAACAATTTATTAGAAACAACGTACGTCAACTCATGTAACATAATTGTTACAAATACTAGACTTATTTCTGTTCTTTTTCGTTTGCACGCCGTTTCTTCGCGCCTCCTCCAAAACATCTGGCACAGTAACGGTCCTGAGCCGAAGGTCCACTTTTTCGTGCTGGAGTCAAGTCACGTTTAAGTCCTGTCTCCTGTCCATGATGATCACCCACTTCTTCGACACACCATATTCCTCCAACAGTAACGTGTGCACAATCTCTTGCTTACTGTCTTTGTAATACAATAGTAATGTCCCTGTGGGCGCTTCCAACAATGTCATTTTAAAAACAGAGTCTACCTCGAAAGTATTTATGTGTGGGGAGTCAACTCAAAAGTGACCAAGCAATCAAATCACTATGTTTGAAAGGACACGTCAGAGCGCATGGTTCAACGCTGTGACGACACCATTGACAAGAAGCGAGTGAATTCTTGTGTACTAAAACACCTCTTTTTGGAGACAGTTTAGCAGCCAAAAATATTGCCAAAAAAACCCAGAAATGCTCTCTCCGGCGCGCTACTAATGTCGTGTTTTCAAAATTTCGTGGCTGACGCCGCAATTTTTTTTAATTAATCAATTAATTCATTAATTAATTCAAATTAATTCAGGGCCAAACATTCTGAGAACTTGTTTTCTTCGCTGAATTTCTCCTCCCCACCAACCCCACCCGCTCAATTCCTCTTGCGACTCTTCGAACCCACCTCCCTCTCACGACTTGATGATTCCTCTTCGCCTTCCTCCTCTTCCTTTCCCCCCTTGCTCTCCTCTGTCTATGTCAGCTCCTCCTACTCCTCAGACTCTGCCCAATAATTGCTTGAACCTCCCTCTGAGGCCGATGAGGAGGAGGGCATACTGATCTCCCCCAAGAGTGAAAACTCCTTCTTCACCACCCCCTCCCTCCTACTGCTCAAGACATTCATGAAATTTCACGTCACCGCAGATGGTTTAGTGAAAGTGAAATTCCAACCTTTAGTGGAAGTTGGCTTCCAACTTTGAACATCCTCCTTTTCAGAAGGACGTCCGAGTCTTGCAAGGCCTGCATTCAAGCTGGTATAGACTTGGGCCACGTACTGCTCGTACCCCCCCGATATTCTTCGTCCCACCCCAACCATGTACCCTCAAGAGAGCTTCAAACTTCGTGTTGAAATTTGTCACTGTACCATGTCTTTTCTTAAATTTAGCAGTCTGCCTTTGTGCGGCTGTCTTTTTTTCTTTCTTTGGCTCCTCCCCCGATTCAAATGAGGCTGCTTTGCTCAGAGACGTGCAGGTCTTAAGAAGGTAAGAGACACAGAGCGCAGCGAGCAAACCGCTATCCACCCTGCTATTTCTTTCCTCGTGCTCAGCCCATTTTCTTACAACACTTGGAACAATCCGAGTTTTCAAGATTTCTGTTCCGCCAAAGAGACCTATTTTTGTACTGCCAAAACCTCGTTGTTAAAGAGACTTCAGAAAGAAAGACTACTTTCCAGGTCACTTTGACGGATTAGACCATCTGCTATTTGGAATTGGAAATAGATAATTTTTTAAATGGTGTGTGGAAATAATTGATTCCGAATTAAATGTTGTCCAGGCATAATTACACAAATTTCAGCCTGATAATTCAAATTCCGCAAAAACACAACAACTACAGTATTTTATTTGATTTTTCGAACGCAGAAGCTTTCCTCTTATTATTCAGTCCTTTCACCCTATTTGTGGTTCAACCCATCTTGTGATCCTGCGGACCTATACAAGTTGTTTGTTACCGTGACCACACTCTCCCACCGTTCCAACAACACTTAATCCACCATCCAGCCCAGCGTGGATACCATCTTTATATGTACCGGGAGCTGACGCTGTCAAGTTGGCGCGAGCACTCAGTGAATGTGTTTTTCCCCTTGTCGCTTCACTCTGCAACTGCTGACCCTATTTGTTGCGCAGTTGTGGGAACACTTCAACCTCGAGTCACGAAGTTTCGCTTTTGTTGGTTCATTCCTACATATTTCCTGCACTTCAAGTTTAATCAAAGTAGTTCATTCCTTAATGTTTTTTGTCAATTTTACACATGTAGTTGATGTGTTCTTCCGGAATTCCAATTATCCGGAATTGAATTTGGAATGAATTATACCCGGACAACATTTAATTTGGAATTAATTATGCCCGGACACCATTTAATAGATAATTAATTTCCGATTCCGAATAGTAGCTGGTCTAATTCGTCAAACGGACATGGAATGTAGTGCTCTTTCTGATACCTCTTTCCCGAATTTTTATAGGTCTAAAGACCCCAAAAAATTTAAAAATGAGGTTTTGGCACTACAAAATTAGAAGTATGAAGTTCTCTTGAAGGCACATGGTTGGGGTGGGAGGAGGAGTAGTGGAAGGGATACGAGCAGGACGTGACCCAAGTCTATACCAGCTTGGATGCAGGCCTTGCAAGAGTTGGACGCCCTTCTGCAAAGGAGGACCTTCAAAGTTGGAAGTCAATTTCCACCAAACCATCTGTGGTGACGTGGAATTTCATGAAGGTCTTGAGCAGGAGGAGGGAGGGGGTGGTGGAGAAGAATGTTGTCACGGTCTTGGGGGAGATCACTATGCCCTCTTCCTCATCGGCCTCGGAGGGAGGTTCCAGCAATGATTGGGAAGAGTCTGAAGACTAGGAGGAGGCGGGTGGGTTCGAAGAGTCACAAGAGTAGTGGAACGGGTGGGGTTGGTGGGGAGCAGAAATCGGGATGCCAAGAGGAAGAGGAGGGTTCAAAAAGGCGTAGGAGGATAGGTGTACGATGGGATCCTGTTCAGGAGGGGGGAAGGTGACACTCACACAGTATGATCTGATCATGCCACGATTGATTGCTCATGATCGTAATGATCCAACAGCTTCCTTGCCCTCTTTCCTTGCTTGAGTCATACTTTTATTTTCCCGGAAGTTCAAAAATGAATTTTTTTCACAAATTGATCATTTTTTTCCGATTCTTTTGCACAATTTGGTTTGTCTCTTTCTTGTACCTGTTCCTGCGCGCGCTAGCGCACACGCTCGGCACGTTTTGGCGTTTGTGGTGTCGGGGTTTTCAGCCGGCAACTATCATCTAGACAACAATTAATTATACCCGGACAACATTTCAAAAAATAAGTAATTTGCGTTCCGGAAACACACATAACTACAGTATTCTCGACGCTCGATATTTCAAAGTTTCTCATTTTGAGATTTCCGGGCCCTAATGTTTTCCGAGTCGCCCCATATTTTTGTCGAGAACCCCTCCCCCTCCCCCACCAGTGGTAGATTTACAGAATTAATCCTGTCACAGTAGTCACGGCAACTCACTATGCAATTTACTATGACTACATTATTCGCGAATAATTTTTGTCAGGATCACACGTTCCCGAGACTTGTAACCCGGGTTCAACTCCGAGTCCCGCTGCCACTCTGTGGGGGAGGACGGTACCGTACTCATTTGCGTATTCTGACGAAACGCAAAACCAAATTAGTCTTGCTGCCGGGTCTTTTTTTTGGGGGGTGGCCCGGGGGGGGGAGGAAAGAGTTCAAATTTAACTCATCGACCTCCGCCGCCGCGCGACATGTCAAGGTAAACTGAACCGTTGATACACATCACTTGTTGTTCCTGTTGCGTGTACACAACTCCTGCTGACACTCTGCGGGGGAAGACGATCCTGTGACATTGTGACTAAATCGCGTATTCTGACGAACACAAACTGACTTGAAATGAAAGTCTTCCACCCACCAGTTTACTTGAAGGAGGGGAGACGGGAAATGGGGGTTATCCGCTTTCAAGTTTACTCAGTCTCCGTGCTACTTTGAAGCGCCCCAAAATATACCTGGACTGTTTATGATGGTTGGTGGTTACTTTGGCAAGGTCGCTCTGGACCCGCACCTGGTTGGTAGGAAGTCCAGACGGGTTGGTTCCCACCCTAGTAATGTTTGTGGGAACTCCAGTAGGAAAGGTGAAGGAGGAAAGATTACGCCGGGTTCGCGGGGACTCTATCAAGATTGTGGCGCTCCCTTGCAAGGTTGTTCTATATCTGCACCGGGTTGGTGAGGAGTCTAGTCCGGGGTGCGCAGCGGCAATCCCATATTTACTGCGTGCCATCCGGTTACCGTATCACCACTAACACCCTTCCCACTGTGCGCCCCGTGATGGAAGGGGAAAACACACCACAATCAGACAAACCAATCACCACAAACACAAAAACAATGTTGTGTTCGCAACTCTCGCTATTAAGAGAAATTTAAAATAATCCACGCTGTCACTGACACCCGACCCCATTATCGCATACTGTATTGCTGGAAAATCAGTCAACATGTCCTCAACACCCCTGCTTGTCATCATTCCACTCAGTCATACACCCAAATCCCCCCATACACCCTCCCACAGACAAATCATTGAAGTTGAACCTGTTAGTTCCAAAGAGTATGGCGAGGCCCCTTTTCAAATTCCCCAACACGGCCCTTTGAAATACCCCAGCAGTCCCATGTCCAACACGAATAATTGTCGATCAGGCCTCGAGACTCGGAAAAGTGAGATTTTGGATTTACGAACCACGATCCATCTTGGTTGAATACATCGCCAATCTGTCATGGCGTACTGAGATACTTTGCAGTCTCCACCAAACAGTGTAAAATTTTCAAGTGTTTTACAAATTGCCCGGTCACAATGTCCACACATGCATGTTTGGTACCAGCAAGTTGTCACCGGTTGTAAGCAATATTGTCATTATTAACAGTCATCTGTTGCTGTCCCACTTTCCGTCAGCCCGTCGTTCCCCTATGTTATCAACGCAGTGGACCACAGATCACAGCGCTTAGTGGGTGAAAAGCGGAGGATACGTCCGAAGCTTGTATCCCTGTGACAAATAAGGGGAGAAAAGTGTCAGTCCCGACTTGTCTGGCTGATCGAAAATATGGTCACGCTGCAGCGAGGGACTTGAAATCCGACGCCGCCGTGCGCCAATCAAAATCAGCAGCGATCCATGATCACCCCGGTTTTTGTTTTCAAGACCAATATGTCTTAGATATTCAAATCATGCGGATCCCCAGTTTTTTTGGCTGTTGAATGCGCAAATATTACGAAAAGACGTAATGCCCACTCATTTTGATCTCAAAAAACCTTCTATTAGCACCTGGCAGATTTCTTTTTGCAATAGAAAAAAAATGCGTGGGGTACTCTTATGTTTGACGTGTGGATTTGAGCGAGTCTGGCTAGTCCAGAACACCGTGACTCAACTCGAATTACCGCCCGATCCTGTGAATAATGTGTAAAATTGAAGGTCCATCCCCGCCGATTTGCCCTCTGGGATCTGGGATCTAACTGGTGCAAATATTTCCACCCGTCCAGTTTGGTCAGATGGAAATGAAAAAGCCAACCGGGTTGAGTAATGAAACCAGTACCGCATAATCTTGTGCGTAGGATCAAATCATAAACAACTGATCCTCCGCATTAGATTTTGAATATTTGCACTGAACAATAAGAAAAAAATCTTGAAAGCTGGCAATCAGGCAGTAATTACGATTCGTTGATTGGGTCGGGCGGTAACTCTTTAAGAGAAGTGACCGAGCTGGGTGTTCATGCCAGTGATGAATCTATCTGAAAAGTACGAATTACAATTTGGTTCAAGTCACGGTGTTTGTACGCAGTCAAAATGGCTCAGAACCCTCGCTTGAGAACCCACTGCTTAAGGATTCTAGTTCCAGCTGACACTATACAGCGTCATTTACGAATTGTAGCGTCAAGTCAGCATGGCTGCGTTCGGTCAAGTATTTTGGCTATGTGGCGTTGGGTCACCGACATGACTACGTGACCTGAAACTATCAGTTTACGGAGAGTTAATGCTGCATGTCATATAGCAATTTACTGTGATAACGCTGAATATTGCGCACAGTTCGCACTAAAGCGCTCTGTCTCCGCGCGCCCTGGCGCACAGTAGCATCGGGGTTAAGTCCCGTCGCCACCGCGCGTCCGTGTCCTGCAGCGGCGTCAGGCTCCAGCACCTGGAGGAGATCACGCTGTACAAAATTTCCTATATGCAAGCGTATACTCCCAACAGGAGGGAACGAACAACCTGTTTGGAATATCGACATGAACCCACCTCACGAATTTCCACCACACAAGACATTCCACACTCCACTCCAAGTTCCTCACTTTCACGCTTCAGAACTTCCACCGAGTATGATATTGAATTGATAGGCGCGCTTGATTCACAAAACTTACAGTCCCCGGGTGGCCAATGGAAACGGAGCCTGCTTTTGCCAACGAGCCTGCGACGTCGTTGTCATCGATGTACGAGAAAGGCTTCCATACTAACCTGTTACATCGGACAGAGAGCGCCAGTCAAAGAAGATCCCCGTCAAATTTTTGCACTGTGTTAGCGTAGTGCGTGTGGTTGGAGCTGCTGCAAAATGCGCATCTACAAACCGGCAACCGCAGCTAGCTGGAAAGCCTACATTGCTGTGTGGGCATGCGGAGGGAGAAGGTGGGAGGTGGCAGGCGTGCCTTTCGATGCCGGTCTTGGGGCCGCGCTTGCCGCCGCAGAAGCCCTCGGTAACACAGAGAGGAACAACATCCTCCCTATGGGGGCATATACCCCCGGTTGTGAAGCAGATTCGCTTCTCGATCTCCAAGAAAATTTGAAACATCTTGTCCGCCCAGCGCCAAACGTTTCAAACTGCAGGTGCAAGGGTGTGCCGCCACGCAGCAAAAACGGGGTCAGCAGCTGCAGAATGAAGTGATCATGAAGCGAAACCAAAAACAAGCGTTCACGGAGTGCTGGCGCCAACTTGACAGTGCCAGCGCCCGATGCAAAGAAAAATGGTATCCACACTGGGCCAGATGGTGGATGGAGCGTTGGCGGAACGGCGGAGAGAGTGTGGTGACGTAACACACACCTGGTAAGGTCTGGATCGATCAGCAGATGGCTTGAACCGCAAATAGGGTGAGTACCGAATTATAGTATGAACAGAACATCTTCTTTGCGAAGCTCGTTCGAACTTCAAACCTCATTTTCAGAATCAATTCGTCAGGTTGACTAATTTCCATATGAATTAACATGAGCAATTTCGACATTCCCAGCTGCAGAGCAATTCCCGTTTGGATAGAACTCCACGGGACGTCCATGGTTGTTGTTCGAGACAGTAGCTACCCGGCCGTGCGGCTTCACCATCAGCACTCCCACAGACTGGGCTGCAACAGCAGCTACGCTGAGACGCGGTGCGGTTGCTCGCTGGCACGCTGAGGCCACGGCATCCTTCAGTTGGAGGAGCTCCCGGTCCTATCAGGTTGAGATCACGGAAGCTGCCAGTGCAACGTGGCATGTCCCCGCTGAAAAAATTTATCGCGGTGTTCATACCGCGGCGGCAGCGTCACAGAGCGCCCGTTCTGACCGAGGCCGATGAGGCGGCGCGTGTCGTCTCCTTAAGGAGGGACAGCGACGGCTCGAGTGCGGTGGAGATCTGCATCGATTCGCGACGAAACAGCCCGCAGCAAGCCTGGGCGGAATCGGTGGAGGTCGGGCGTGCTGGATTCAGCTTGTCCTCGCCTGATGGCCGGACGCAAATAGTCGGCTCGGGCAATTTCGGCGTCCTGGCGTGCAGCAAAGAGGACTTCATGCAGATCCAGACATCTGTGATGAACGCATTTTCGCGTGCCGAAGCACGGTTTGGTGACGACGAAGACTTTGCCGAGGAGATCGAGGGCGAGATTGATATTCTTTTTGACGAATTCGAGCAGCTCAAGGATATCTTAGTGGCTGCGCAGCGCGGCGAATGCGGCACAGATGTGGAACGTGACGTTACCCGCCTCAAGACCCGCATTCACAGCATTGTATGCCGTATTAATGAGCGCGATGTTGAGTGCTCCCGCAAGACCAGCAGCTCGGGCCCAACTGAAGATTCCGACGGCGAAGAGGCTAGTGCTGTGAGGGGAATCGATAAATTGTGTGTGACGTGACAGAGTTTATCAATCACCGCACGCAGACCTTGCTGCTTTCCGTCAAGGCACAGCCCAGCGTGGAGATTTCCGTCAAGGCACACCCAGCGTGGTTCTCCATCAGGATATTTGTAAATAGAATAAACACTTAAATCTTATCAAACTTCGACCTGAGCCCTCACCTGGATAGAAATAGCTGCAAACTGGCCCAACTTGAAACTGGGTGGCGGTCTCATGATGTCGCACACATGATATCAGGCTAAAGCTTGAATACCTGTACTGTAGCTCAGTATTGTATACCAGTACACTAGTACACGGTAGTGAGTCTGAAAAGCCTCAATGATGGATCACTGCGGTTTCAAGTTGATGGTCATGGTCCGCGATTCGAACTTGAACTCGAACGTATGACATGACTTGGGTCAACAGAGAGAAAGAACCAGTGACTGGTGCTCACACCATCCACTTTGTACAGTGGGTAAGTGAGGTGTCTACCACCCAAGAAAGAAAGAAACTGGCTTTCCAATACACGTGGTTTGTATGACTCAGGCTCACCGACATGCACTGACAAAATCATGTCCGCAGGCCCGAACAGTTTGAAGCTCTTTAACTAATGTCGGTTGAATCCATCTGGTGCGGTATTATGGGGATATTTCTTGATGGACGGGCCCCCTAATTTTCTGAGTCATTGTTGATTGTTAAACTTGGATTAAGTGATTTCACAAAGGTTGAATGTATCTGGTGCGAAATTGAGCTGAAGCCTTAGATTCTGGTCCTTGTTATTTATTCCAATACAAATGTTTGGTTACAAGTCACAGTACCTATTGTATCAGCGGCTCCACATGCCAGTGCGTTGCAATGCGTTGCAATGCGTTGCAATGCGTTGCAATGCGTTGCAATGCGTTGCAATGCGTTGCAGTACGTTGCAGTGCGTTGCAGTACGTTGCAGTACGTTGCAGTGCGTTGCAATGCGCTGCAGCATGTCGCAGCGTATCGCAGTGTGTTGTAGTGTGCTGCAGTGTGTTGCAGTGTAAGTTTGATCCCGGGTCAAATAACCTATTATATCAGCGGCTCCACTGTATTTGTTGCTCATCCTCCTTATTGTTCACTATCATCACATCACATGATCCTTTTCACCATGTGTCTCATGATAAATTCGTGTCGCCGATCTCTCTCTCTCTCCATTTCTCTCTCTCCGTTTCCCCCTCTCCCACGCTCTCCCTCTGTCTTTCAATCTTTTTCCACCTCTCTCTCCTTATTTCTCCATCCCGAGCACGTGTGCTAAGTACACACACGCTGAGTCTCTCACCTACACACGTGCAAACGCACATACGAAGAAAAGAAAAGCACGTGTGTAGGGGAGAGACTCAAAAGTTTGTTCTTTCCTTTTCTTTTCCTTTTTCTTCTTTCTCTCCCTCTTGTACTGTAAAACCGAAATCTCGATCCTCGAGTCGTGTCCCGCGTTTATTTTGTGTATTTGTGTAGCTTGTGTGTGTGTGCGTGTATGCACATAGTACACAGCGAACTCTCGTGCACACAGTCTAAGGCGCCTGTAGTTTGCGATTGTGTCCGTGGTGAAAGAGACGGAGAGAGAGAGTGCGTGCAAACAAACATATATGTACATACACCATACTATGGGGTGGCTACGATTAGTAGGCTCCTTAAAATTATAGGTTTCTTTTGCAGAATATTGTCTCTTTAATAGGGCTCTTTTCCAAAAGAGACGTATAATTTGAAGGAGCCTACTAATCGTAGCCACCCCATATATGAACTAGATTTCCTTTTCAACTCCCAAGCTCCAACTTTAAGGGTCGCTACATTCAATATCAAATCTCTAGCATGCGTCTCTATTGTATCAGTGCGTGAATGTTGGTGTGTGTGTGTATGTGTGTGTATATATATATATTTATTCATAAACACACACCATACATATATGTGCTAGACTTCCTTTTGGACTCCCACGCGCAAACTTTAAGGGTCGCTGCATTCAAGATCTCTTGCGTGCGTTGATTCGTGTCCGGCATCTAACAGCAGACTGTACTCCGACTCCCTG
>Ga0105054_10013035_pt1 | contig 10085 bp, 15 predicted proteins | sample BON02_FD_78091 | JGI IMG/M metagenome (GOLD analysis project Ga0105054, IMG submission 78091) | Freshwater microbial communities from Lake Bonney liftoff mats and glacier meltwater in Antarctica - BON-02 (megahit assembly) | ecosystem: Environmental > Aquatic > Freshwater > Ice > Glacier... | reverse complement strand
TGATAGTTGGAGCCTTAGTCACCTGGGCTATTTATACCCAGGGACAACTGCTGTTATGATCAAGCTTGATCATAACAGGAGTTGTCCCTGGGTATAAATAGCCCAGGTGGCTAAGGCTCCCACTATCAAATGTATCTAGACCATGAAGGGAACCGCAAAGGCGATATAAGTCCGAGTTGAGGTCAACCAAACACGACAATCCACACCGTACTATCGAGTCTCCACGCATGCCAAGGTCCCGGAGAGGGGGACGTACAAATGCCGCTTTCATGCCTCACAGAACCTTAAAGATCCTGGGCGAGGAAAGACCACGCGGGCCCCGCTGAGTCCATGCAGATGCACACATACATGCAGATGCACACATAGACACGCGGAGGGGCAACCAATTGTTTAGAATTACGCGACCGGACTACTGACGTAGCGAGACAACACGACACAGGTAGACCACAAGGCGACAAAAATTCCGGAGGATTTAACCCCGCACCTGGCGAGCACACACACTGAGCAGTGCTGTCTCTTGTAAGATATATAACATAAAACATGGAACCCAGGATGGGGGGGAAAAGTTGAGGGAGGAATTTTGATTGGGGGTTTGTCTGAGGGTGCATCCCTGTGAACGCACAGGAAGCCCAGTAGGATTGTAAGTACATCCATATGAACGCACAGGGAGACCAGAGGGGTTGTATTGTCTCTGGAGATGGACCAGGAGTCCAGCAGGATTGAGTTGGTGCATGTGTGTGTCTGTGAGGGGGGTGAAGGAAGACTTGGGCGCGGGTTTTTTCTTCTATATTCTATACGGTATATACTATCTCCTATATGTCATATTGTAATTTCTATATTCTATATTTTGTGTACTATGTTGAAAGTGATTGAGAGAGTCGAGACTGAACCGTGACTCTTGAAAGTGATTGAGGGAGTCGATCCTGCACTGTTGAAAGTGGATGCAGGAGTCGAGTGACCGTCATGACAGGGAAAAGTGAGTCGAGTCTGTGTCCTTGGGAGGGAATGATGAGTCGAGTCTGATCTCTTGAGAGTGAGTGAGTGATTTGGGTCTGAACTCGTGAAAGTGAATGAGCGCTGGGGGTCATCTGGTCGAACGCGACCTGACTACTGATGTAATGAGACAACACGACACAGGTAGGTCGCAAGGCGACGGGAAAAAAAGAACAAAAATCTGGAGGATTGAACCCCGCACATGGCAAAAACATATGCTGGGTCGTGTTGTATCTTAAAAGATATGTAATACAAAACCAAAGACCCGGAATGGGGTGAGGTACGAACCCGGTATGGGGTACGACACAATATGTAGTATCAAACCACAGAACCCAGGATGGGGTGAGGCGCGAGGGCCTGAGGGCACGAGGGCCAAAAGCCCTGAGGCACGAATCGAGCCCGGGCCTGAGCTCTTGAAAGGGAATGAGTAATTTGAGTCAGAACTCTGGAAGGTGATTGAATGAGTGGAGTCTGATGAACTCTTATGAAGGTGAATGAGTTAGGCGTCTGTGGAGGCGGGTGTGAGGTCCTGTCGAAGATTGGTGTGGATAGCGGTGAAGTAAAAGACGAAAACAGTCGGTGCTGCCGCGCGCCAATTGGAATGCCCCCCGACGTGCACGGGTGGTGCAGAGGGGGAGTCTCCCCCTGATGGTTGTAGCCGAGCATAGAGGTAAGCTTTGTCGTGGATGTCGGATGCAGGTCACAACTCCGCCCTGGCCATTGACGCCTGGCAACACTCATCCAATATTGCCTTTGCGACTCACGTTGTTGAGCAGGGCCCACACGCGGGCAGAGGTGTCGACGATCACTCGGGAAGAAACACTGGTAGTGTGGGTTTTCGTGCATTGTGAGGTCATGCTGGTGCGCCACCGCAGTCGAGCTCCAGGAGAGCACGAGGGCTCAAGGCGCAAGGGCCGAAGGCGCAAGGGCAGAAGGTGTTGGTGTTTGAAGGCACGAGGGCCGAAGGCGCAAGGGCCGAAGGCGCAAGGGCCAAAAGTGTTGGTGTTTGTGTTTGTGTATGAAAAATGCAGGCGTCCACGTGTTTGGAGGCGAGCTCTTGCACCAGTCAGCGAAATTGTTGTTGTGCCCGCCACGAAAAGTCGTGACAGCGGCTCTTGGACGCCTACCGCGCAGGGCGGAGCAGCAGGCAAGGTGCAGCTGCTCTCCTCACATCTTTCAACAGGTGTTGCTTGCAGGCAGTGAAGCCTTGTGTGGCGGCATAACACACCAAAAACCAAAAACCAGTCACAGTGATTAGGTTGGGTCTTCGAAATCCAAGAAAGAAAGAAAAGAAAAGACATTACCAAAAACCAAGACATTAAGAAAGACAGAAAGACCTTAAATCAAGTTTTTACTTCATCATGCTTAGTTGATTGGGATTTGCAGAAAGGTACCACTTTTTGCAAAAAAGGAAATCTTTTTTTACCGCAGACCCAGGCTTTCCTGGTACAAATTTTAGTCAACTTTGGAGGGGAAAACAAATTGACAGGAAAATCAAAGGGACATGAGGAGGATCAGTGGATGAAAAACAACATGGACAGACGTGGTAACAATTTTCTCAGGTCTCGGGATTAATCTCAGTCGGACGGCAAAATAATTTATATGTAGTCTTATGTGTGTGTGTGTGTGTTGTTTTGTTTTATTAAACCGATATTGGGGAATCAATGAACGGTCCCGTGTGACAATGTCCTAGAAGACACCAATAGAAGAAAGGGCAAAAACACAACCACCCCAGACCGTTGAATTAACAGAATATGAAAAAGTTTAATATTGAATTTACGTGCAAAAAACCCCATGATGTCAGCGCCGAAAAGGATGTTGTTGAAAGATTTACGTTACACCTCTTGTTTGTTGAACCCCGCCCACGAAACGCACACTCTTTTCTTAGGGGGGGTTCATATATATGTTATCAGGTTTTCTCATTTGTAATAGATATAGATGTGTCTAGATATTGATGTAAATATGGATTCATGTCACTAATACACGCAACTATTTTTGTTGTGAGTATCTTTATCAAAGTGCACCATCACAGTCGTGTGGGGTTTGATAGAAGCTGATACCATCATCTTCATGAGTTGGGAGGGACGACTCTCACTTACACACTTAGTCAGCCGCTGCGCGGCGTGCTCGAGTTTTAACAAGTTTATTTCGGGAACTGCAACAAAATATATATTACAAACTGATGTTGCAGTTGTATGAATCCTCCTCCACAACAGGCATAGCTAAAACTGTGACTCCCACCAGACTCATCATCCCCGCTGCGTCGCACGGAGGAGATATTGAAATATAAATCATAGATTACGCAATTATATACCTGAAATTAAAGGAAATATTACGCAATTAGACAGCTCAAATTATAGCTTATAGAGTTTCACCTCAGGCTCATCAACCGAAGCGAACTCCCTTACCCGATAAACACAAGTGTTGATATGTTTGGCACGCGCATTCATGCCACTCCCTTTGACAAGGAAGATACATGCATTGCTATCTTGCGCAATGAACGTAGGCGCTGTCTGATCATGTCCTAGAAGCTCCATGATTCGCCTTAGATACACACAATCGAGAGCGTGTCACAGTGACACGCTATAAAACTCGCTCTCAGTGCTGCTAATGACTGTCACAGGCTGACGCTTCGACGACCCTGCTATTATTGCCCCAGCGAGCATGATTGCCCATCCGCTGACACTCTTGTGATCATCGGCTCCAGCGTCATCTGTATCCGCGCTGGCCGAGAGATGATTAGGGGCTGTCAGCACCCTAACTGACAACAGGCTGGGATCCATCATGTGTATCTTGTATGATCGGGTGCCAGACAGATATCGCAGGATCCTCTTGGCCGCTCGGGTGCCAGACAGATATCGCAGGATCCTCTTAGCCGCAGCTGGATGTGGGCCCTGGATTCGACATGACTCGTGACCGTGTGTGGGCTCTGGATTCGACAAGAACCTGGCGCATTGATTAACTGCAAAGCTGCAGTCCCCACAAGTGAACAGGTCAGATACATGCACGCCCCAATGAGCTGCTGATAATTAAGCACCACTTCAATATCTCTTTTATCCAGCGGCTGGCCCATGCCGCTAGTATCCACAGCAGCCAAGTGCAGATTTGTCTCACATGGAGTGTTGACAGGCGTGCAATCACTCATCTGAAACCTTTTGAGCACGTCATTGCAATACTGCTCCTGACTTAGCCGCACTATGCCCTTTTTACAATCCTGTCGACCATGCTGCCCAGAACCACTTGAGCTCCCCGCTGTCACTGAGATCAATTTTTTTGCTCATAGCAGCAATGAATTCCTTGTACATGGACACGATTGAAGATCTCGGGAATCTCATCTTTCGTGGCATGCACAACGGCTGTGGCATATCGACCATTGTCAATGAACACCAAGCACTATCTGTTGCCGCCTATGGTGGTGATCTTGCTCATATCGAATGGATTGAAGCTCATGTCTCGGACCGTGACAGTCTGACTGGCTGATGCGGGAAGGGCCAAATTGCAAGTAATATTCGCATGCATACAAATATTGCATGAACGCTTGGGTGCACTTTAGCTGCGGATTTACACCACGAGCTCCTGACTTGCTCAGCTTCTGCATTTTGTTATAACTTACACAGTGATTCATGCGTAAATGCGTAAGCTCCTTCAGTCATGTTAGATGCCCCAAACGCAGCCAGTGCCCTTCCGCTGAACAGGTAGTGCAAACACCCCACATGTTTCAATAAGCTCAATTGCCCCTGCCAGACCTGTCACTTTGTTGCTATCAGTGGTTTGATTGATGTTGCTGTTATTACTTCGTAACATAGTCTAGTAGCTTTGCTGGAAGTTCTATGTGCTCGACGAAAATGTGGTCACATGAACCGTACGTGAAATGTCAGTCATGCTGACCAATTTGTACTGCAGAGACGGGTCATAGTAGACGTCTTTCACAACTATCTTACTCAACTTTCCTGTCGTGTTGACCATTTCGAGGCACAAGTCTCCTGTGAACTTTATGGCCTGTGGTCCCGTAAGGCCCATCACCATTTTAGGTTCGGACAAACGTCTCACATTGACGAGCATTGATACATCATGAATCAATGTGGTACTAGCGCCAGAATCAAGAAACAGCTGTCCTTTTGCAAATCCGTTGGCTGCCTGCAGTCAGTACTGTTGGTGATTCTGTGCTATGCGCTTCAGCCCATGTCGAGTAGCATGGCCAGGAGATAACTCGATGCCCCAATTTTTGATAGCGTGCCGTGCTCCAATGGCAATGATTGTATGTGGACGGGGTGCCTGCGTGGAGGCCTGCTGCGTGAAGAGCACGCAGCATGCGAATAGAATGCACATTCCTGCTGTCGTCGCGTGCCGACCGCCTGCTGCAGGCGCCAACCACGTCATCACGCTACTGCAAGCTTGTACCAAGCGATTCGTGACTGAGGAGGAGAATCTACGAACAATGCTCAGACTCTGAACATGACCGTGCATAACATGATTACAATCTGGTGCGCAAGTGCTTCAGTATAATTTGTGCCTCGCAGCAGATACGCATCAGCATTGTTGTCAAACTGGTCGATGACGGTGTCACCATCTTCCGGTAAGCAAGTCTAATCATCATGGAGACAATCAGTCTGTCTGGGTGTCTGTGTGTCAGTCTGTGTGTGTTTGTGTGTGTGTTTGTATGGATTAGGAATAATGAGCATCTGGGTGGATGGCAAATTGGGACGAGTGCATGCTGTCATTTTGTATCATTGAAGTCTTATTCTGTTGCACACAGACATGTTACACCTGTGTGTGTGTGTGTGTGTGTGTTGTGTGTGTGTGTGTGCGTGTGCGTGTGTGTGTGTGTGTGTGTGTGCGTCTGTGGTGTGGTGTGTGGTTCCTGTGTGTTTGTGCGTGTATGTTTGTGAATTATGTCTGTAAATGCAACTGTTTGAGAGCAAGTGTGCGTGTATGTTTTTGAATTTGTTTGTTTTATCCTGGGGAATCTTGACTCTACGTGTATGTATGTGTGTGTGTGCGTGTGTGCACGCGTGTATGTTTACGTGTGCATTTGTATTGTTGTGTGGGTGCAGTGGGTGAGGATGTGTGGCCGAAACCTTTCTTCATGAGACATTGTGAATGTGCTACTGTCACGGTTGCCAAGCCAGCCTTTAAACAAACCATCATATCAGCATCTTTTACTGCCCATGTCACTGAACACAAACGTCATCAAGAACAAGAGATCTTTACAAACCATAGCACGTGTCCTGCTTTCTTTATTATACAATTGTAGGTAAGGAAACAGCAAAGCTTTGTTACCTGGCAGAAACGATTTTACTGGCCTCTCGTGAAGAGCACCATGCATGTGCAGTTGCAAGCACACACACAGCCGCAAACGGCAGTAGGTACCCTGCTTGATCATGGTGCATATCCACGACACAGAGAGTCATGCGCACAGCAGAGCAATTCCTGGCTTCGCTTTGTGGCAACACATTCACATTTACTATGTCAGACATCCTGCACATAGACAGCCCGCATATTTGCAGAGCAGCCCACGCATACACAAATGTGTTTGTAGCCACACTGAGGGTGAGGTAGGAATGGGTGCTGAGTTGCGCTAATTGTGGATAGCATAGTTCAAGGTGAAAATTAAAGGAGAAGGGCCCGGTGTGGCAATGTGGAAGCCAGCAAGAGTTGGTGTGTGCATGTATGCGTGCGTGTGTACGTGTTCTATGCACCAGGACAAATATGTGCCAAATGGTTACTCACTTGCTGCAGTGCCAACCTCTCCAGAGGCAGCCACGGCATGCATACATATGAGGTGCATCACTATGATTGTTTCCATGAATATTGCTAATGTACGTGCACACTGCAACACGTGTGTGTGTCACGGTGTGTGGAAGTAATTAGTCGTCTTTGGATGTCTCATTTGATATTGCAGGTTCCAAAATCCAACAAAAATTTCAATTGGCAGTTGCTACGATGATATACAGAATGAATGTTCAAAAAACATATCGTAATGAAGTGGTAATGATGAGTACAAACCCTGAGTTTCAAGATTCTCCTCGCCAAATATTTTGTTTGTTCAGGGCTCTCTGGTGCAGAACACATGATGACGGCTTGTCAATGAGAAGGTACACTACTTGAGTTTTCAGATTTTCCTCACAACAAAGCCATGTTTGTGCAAGGCTGTTTTTTTGGGGACATAATGAGACTAAGAGTTGTTGCCTCCTTATGTCCTGTTTGGTCTAAGCGTATATCAGCGGCACAGACAGTCAATCACACAGAGGAGAACATTCACACTACGACACGCTGCAGCACACAGCAACGCACTGCATTCCACGGAGGTGCACAACCAATGACACCCACTCACAGAGTTGTGTGCTATATATATAGTTTTGGAGTTTTATTGTAAAGAAGTGTTGGTGATCATACACACATCACACTGACATCTCGTTTGCATGCTTGCCAACTTCACGGTTCCGCGAGTGCATTTGTCTCGCAATATGTATAAACATAAACATATCTAATCATTTGTATGTATATATATATATTTACATAAGCATGTTTAATATATATATACATATATGTGTATGTTTATGTATATAAATATATTAAAATGTATATATATATATATATACACACATGTATATAGATGTATATATACATATATATTTAGACGTACATCCAAAAATTTCTCGCCCGCAGAGGGGATTGATTCTTGTTGCAAACAAAACAGCAAAATTTATGTGGATATTGCCTGGAAATCGCCGATTCAATTTTGCAACATCTCAGCACCCTCATTGTCCCAAAAGCAAATTGCACAAAGTCTCGCGTGCAGTGGGGGTTGTTTTAATCGAAAAACAAACACTGAAATGTGTTTGCAAATTTTCCAAAAATCGCAGATTCAATTGGTCATCACTTCGTTGTCCCAAACTCCAATTGCCCAAGTTGTACCTCATGTAGACATCAGAATAAATATCACATAGATTTCTATACATATACGTACATTCACATGGGAGACGTGCAAATTCATGTGTACCCATGTGTATTTATGTACGCACGTATGTATACAGATATGTTCTCCACCCATGCTATTTTCACGCGCGCATATTCAGAATCCGGATGTTATTATCGGCAGACATAAAGTAAAGGGAAAAGAAATCTGAGGGCAACCTTCAGTAGCTACAACAGTGTCCTTTTCTGAGCACGCCACATGGTCTTTTTCTGAGCACGTGGTGCTACACTGAGCACGCCTAGAGTCACGTTGCACACTACAACGCAGTGCAACACACTGCAACACATTGCAATGCACTTCAACTCACTACAACGCACTGCGCACTGCAGCGCACCGTTGTGCACTGTTGTGCACTGCTACGCACTGCTACGCATTGCAACACATTGTAGCGCACTGCAACGCACTGCAACACACGCCTAGAGTGTCTTTCGTCTTCACCTTTTCGCGACATTCTTGCCAAGTTCGACATCTTGCGACACACTACGACGCACTGCAACGCACTGTGACGCACCGCAACGCACCGCGACGCACAGCAACGCACTGCAACGCTGTACCATGAACTGCATCTGACTTTTTTTTGGTCGTTCTTGCCAAGTTCAAGGTCTTTCCAGTGCTTCACAAGAATGGATTCTAGGCACTACAACATACCGCAACGCACTGCCAACCATTGTAGCGCACTGCCACAAACTGCAACGCACTGCCAAACACGCCTAGAGTGTCTTTTGTCTTCACTTTTTCTTGTCGTTCTTGCCAAGTTCGAGGTCTCGCCAGTGCTTCGCGAGAATGCCTTCTATCAGATCCTTGATGTCCCCCTGGTGTGCATATAGACGTGAGCAGGGGAGGGGACAACAAATATACATATACAACAATGCAAATGAACCCACATACACATACTGTTAAGTATAAACATACATGCACATGCACATACTCATATATATGGATAGGTTTCTGTGTGTTCTCGTGTGTGCGTGCGTGTGTGCGTGCGTGTGTGCGTGCGTGTGTTTTATGTGTCTGTGTTGTTGTGCAATTGTGCTTGAATTGTCCGAATGTGTTATATGTGTGTGTGTGTGGGTGTGTGCGGGCGTGTGCATATGTATGTGTGTGTGTTGTTTTGCAGTTGTGAGCGGATTTTATGGGGGTGTTTATGCTAATGCACACCTGCGTGCGTGGTGGTATGTGCATATATATGCGTACGTGCGCCAGTGTGTGTGAGAGAGAAATTTTGTGCGTGTGTGTGTGCATTTTTGTGTGTGCATTTGTGCGTATGTGTGTGTGTATGTGTGTGCTGTGACATATCTGTTGTGAAATGTGTGGTGGGTGCATGCATTTGCATACATAACACTACGGGATCACAAGTGTGTAGTAATTCACACTCCCCTACATACCTGTATAGTAATATATTTTCCCCCACCCGTCTTCTTACATATCGAAGTATTATACACTAATGTAGATATGATTAATGCCTTTCTATAAAGTTGATAAAGTAACCTTCTCCTGCCGCATGTGCACCCTACTCTATTTATTGTTAAACATGCTTTTGTCTTGATGTTCTGCTATTTTGAAGCATCACCTTTGACAGTGTCAGAGTTATCATTGTCTCCACCTTGTGCTGATATGGTGCTTGCAAGTTGCAACACACTGCAACACACAGCAACGCATGCACCACAATGCAACACACTGCAACACACTGTAACACACTGCAAAGCTTGCATCACACCACGACACAATGCAACGCATGCAACACACCCCAACACTTTGCAACGCCCTGCAACGCCCTTGCAACACGATTCAACACGCTGCAACACACTACGATACACTGCGACGCTCCTGCAACACGCCACTACCTGCACTGCAACGCATGCACGCCAACAGCCCACGGCACCACGCTTCAGCACACTCCAACACACTTCAATACAATGCCACGCACTGCGACACACTACGACACAATGCAACACCCCTGCAACACGCCACTACCTGGGCAGCCTCCGAGTTATCACTGCAACGCACTGCAACACACTGCAATGAATTGCCACACATTGCAATGCCCCTGCAACCCGCGACGATCTGAGTAGCATCCGAGGTATCCCTGCAACGCAGTGCAACACAGTACAAC
>Ga0105054_10013032_pt1 | contig 10087 bp, 11 predicted proteins | sample BON02_FD_78091 | JGI IMG/M metagenome (GOLD analysis project Ga0105054, IMG submission 78091) | Freshwater microbial communities from Lake Bonney liftoff mats and glacier meltwater in Antarctica - BON-02 (megahit assembly) | ecosystem: Environmental > Aquatic > Freshwater > Ice > Glacier... | reverse complement strand
CGCAGGCAGGCAGGCAGGCAGGCAGGCAGGCAGGCAGGCAGGCAGGCAGGCAGGCAGGCAGGCAGGCAGGCACGCTTACACACGCATCCAAACAGACAAACTCTCGGACAGAGTGCAGAGGCCAACTGACCTGTTGGACTTGATTGCAGTCATGATGGTGCTGAAATCCATGTTGCCGCACGCAATCATTTCTCTCTTCCAATTGGTCGTTGCCGATGCCGCCCCGAGGCTGAAAAGCGGCTGATTGCTCTGATCAAACACTACGGCGCTCGTCGATATGAGTTTGTCGCCTACCTGAATTTTGCCGTCTCTTTCGGCATTGCCACCTGGAACCTGCACAGTGTCTGTTGTGAGCATGGTCACGAGCGCAAGATGTTGCATCGAGGATGTTGCCGCTGGTGCAGCGTCGCGAGTGGCATGGTGGTTACTTACGAGGCCAGACACGATCAGACCTTTGGCCTCGCCCGGCTGCACCTCTTCAAACACAATGCCCAGCGGTGTTGCGAGTGTGGTGGTGACGTCGCATCGCAAGGCTCGACTTCCGCTTGCTGCAAGACGGGTCGGTGCCTGCCGGCACCGGAATGTGGCACGTCGATGAAGTGTCGAGGCGATGGCACATGGCTGGAGGGACGAGGCGAACGAATCGCACGCTGGTAGCATCGCCAGATACGCCACGAGCACCCACCATGTGCAGTTACCTGTCATTCTTTGCGCTCCTTGGATCCCGCTACTACGGGAGAATATTGTAGTTTAGGGTTTAGAAGACATTCTCGAGTTCTGAAAATAGATCTTGCCAAAGTAACTGCGTCCCTCTCTGTCTCTCTGTCTCTGTGTCTCTCTCTTTCTCTCTCTCTTTCTCTCTCTCTCTCTGTCTCTCTCTCAATCTCCCTCCCTCCTTCCCGTTCTGCGTTCCGCTTTCTTGCGCTCCCTCTCGTTTCCTGTCCCTCTGGCTCGCTTTCGTCATCTCTGTCCAACGCTGTGGAGGGGACCCTAACCAGTGGTAGGAGAGGAAAGGTGGGGTGAGTTAATGCTGTATCGGACGAGGCTTGCCTCGTCCGCCAACACGCAGCGGATGATTGTGCTGTGGTCCCTCACTTCCATGCTGGCGTGCAGGATGTTCCAACTTCTCAGGTCATTCACCGGCCTCCAGGAGGAAGGGGGTGACGCGCCCGCCGCGGACCACTACCTGTACTTCAGGGGCATCCCCAACCCCCCCGATGACTACCTGCCCCCAACTGGTGCCTCACCGAACACGTGAGTCCCGCCCCACCTCCTTGTCGCCTTGCTGCAGGAAATGCTGCCGGAAACCACGACACGTTGTGCACAGTATAGTGTCGGTGTGTTGAGACGAGCTGTTGTGCTGATGGCACACCCCTGCGTTCGTCCTTTTTTTTTTTGAATCCATGCAGCTGGCCTGCCATCTACAACAACCTGCAGAACATTGACTATTGCACCACTGCATTCGCCCACATCGGCAGCCGTGAGTTTCCCTACTTCTGTCCATCCCATAATTTTTCTTTCATCAATTTTTCCTTTTGGACGTCTGCTTTGACGATTCTTCATGCACTCGAATCATCTGAGGGCCCTCAATCTGCCGAACACTTGAAATGCTAGTGGGTTCACTTATCAAGTGCAAGTACTATCATGCAGAGTGCTGCTGGTCTTGGTGAGACAGAAAGTGCAGGTTGGATCATGCAGTGTCCCTGCTGTGGTGGCATGTGTACAGTCGTATTCAGAGAACATGATGTATCAACGTATCCACTCTGCTGGAAATTTTACTGATGCCAAGCGCGCGGCGGCGGAGAGGTTTAGCCCCCTGACGCATCGCCCCCCTCACAACGGACTGCCGTCTCACGCATTTTCATATTTCTCCTATTTTGGGGGGTTGAGCTCTAACAAAATGTTGAGGGAATCCCCTGCCTCTCAGCAGGGGGTGGAACCACAAGACGAGGAAAGGTGTGTGGTGCTATCTAATACGTGTCGGCGCTAGGTATAGGTGGGTGCGTGAAAGTGCCATCTATATTTGAACTGACGGCTATTTTTCCTCCTGCATACTGTTTCCACCCCACTTCTCTTGAAATTTTCCTAAATATACAGGTATTAAGTGCATGAAGGCCTTTAATCCGGGCCCCATGCTCCCCTAAGCTCGTTTTTTGGATGCGCATGATGTCGTGTGATGTCAAAGCGTGATTGTATATCTTTGGATCTCATCTGTGTGGATACCCGGGAGCTTGAGGTCTATTTGGATAAGGACAACTGCAATTTGCGAAGCAGCGCGTGTTGCAAATGGTTGTGTTATTGCTAGCAGCTTTTGAACGTTTCTCGTGTTGGCCACTGCAGACGGATCACCGTGGGATCGTAGATCGGTCGGTTGGAGGGGAATTTTTTGCGTAATGTGTTTCCGGTTGTCAAAAAATACCTTGATGATTATCTTGAGCAGATGGCTGAGGGATTCAATCAAAAAAGGTCATGCTGCGCTATGCTGGAATTTCTTGAGATTGCTGAAACTGTGAATGCTGAAGGCAACCGCTTCGTTTTGCCAGAGCATCCCTTCTAGCACACTGTGTGCAGTATGATAGTCTGTCCCGAACGTGACATCATCAAAATTTCGTGCCATGATAGTCTGTCCCGAACGTGACATCATCAAAATTTCGTGCAAATTGTCACAATTTGGTCCTAGTCTAGGAATTCAACGATATTCATGCCATCTGTCTATGCTAAGCAACGTGTCAGTCTCGAGCACGAAGTCAAAAAAGAAACAATGAAAACGCAACGTTTTCTTTCTTGTTTTCTTTCTTGGGTGGTAAATACCCAACTTCATCACTGTACTCAGTTCGTGATGTTGAGCCAAATAATCACTTAAAACCCAAGACTGAGACTGTGCCGGACCGTTACCCACCTATTTGAACCTCAAAGATTCAACCCGCACCGACAACTTGGTCTCTTACATCTTTGAGATTCAACGGTAGACCTGTTAGTGGGTGCAAACAGTCAGCAATGTTTGTGGGCGGGCCTGTATCTGGTGGTGAAACGTCAGTGAGGAGGCGAGGCGTCTTAAATCAATTTCGTGGCAGCATTAGACAAAACTCGAAACTTTGATGGAATACAGACACATGCGCACAAGCGCCTCCCGACTTCAATCAAGTCGTGGGGCCCAGGGAAGCATCTTGGAGGATCTTTTCGAAATTCCTGTTGTTACCGTGACGGATTCCGGTGGCAACGTCCAAAGCCTGAGACAATTTTCCAAAGCAGTTTTCTATGGCATGAATTGCAGCAACCCAGGGGCAGTGATTTCGAGATTCGCGCTATGTCATATTCAAGTTGCATCACAATTGTGTAGCGATCCTAGCCTTGGAACTTGAAAAGGGCCCAGGGACGACTACAAGAGACACGGACTCGGCTATGCAAGGCATTCGTGGCTCCTTGAGACCACTCTTGTTCTGAGACTCGGACCACACACAAACACACACGCATGCGCAAACGCTGGCACTTTCACACACGCACACGCATTTTCTATGAGACAACTCTTGTTCTGACCAACACTCAGGTAATAGCCTTAGACTTTTGGTTCCACAATGGGAAGATCCCAGGCCGCAGCGTTGTCCTTTCATTGGTATTCGGAGTAGATCTTTGCAAACTGATCGTGGGTATCCCAGGGGTGCAGGGGTGGAAAAACCCCTTGGTCAGCTGCTTCGGCTGAGTTCTACCAATCTCCGCCCTCGCCAAAACCAGAAAACCTAGGAAGGGGTCCCAGTCACCATTCTGCGGCGTGTTCAGAATAGGCGCTGCGTCACTTTGTTGGCTTTGCACGCCGGGATAGGCCCAAATCTGTCAGTAGGGATCATCTGGGGATTATCCTTTTCTCGCCTAAATTGCCCGTGGGTCTTCTTTTAAAAATCGCTCATTAAAATAGGGGGACTAATCATATAAGGGCAAGTAGGGGGGGGGGGCTCTTTTATTGGTCTGCGTTACATGTTGCAGGAAAGAGAAAGGACTCGGATGTTGCGGCAAAGAGTAGGGTTGTTGCAGCTATGGGCACATGCGGCCGAGATACGTTGGACGCACTTTCGCGTGAGGAGCCACAAAAAGTCGAGTTGCAATGTACTGGTTCCAAAAAATATTGAATTTCCATGTGGAAACACGTGTGTTTCTGCGTCAAGTTGGAAACGCTCTCGTGTGAGGAGCTACAAAAAGTCGAGCTGTAGTGAAGAAGTCTTCCAGGCAGGTTGTTGCAGTGTGTTACATTGTGTTGCAGTGTGTTGCGGCTGCGGACACACGGGGCCGAGACGCGTTACACGAGCTCTAGTGTGCGGAGCCGCCAAAGGTCGAGCTCTGAAACATTTCGTTGAGGCAGTAAAACTCCATAACATTTTTTTTGCCAAGGCTCGGCCTCCCGATTGTCTTTAAAATGCCTGCGTGACCATGTCGTATTCCACATTTTTGGTTTATTGGACACATGCCACTTTCAAACAGACACGCAACCATCCTCGTGAATGCCAACGCAGAGTACAGGGCGATGGAAAGACAACGGCGGGGCTGGACGACAAGTTGGGTTTTATGCCAGGGAAGGAGATTGCGAGGAAAATGCGAGTGACAAAGAGCTGGAGAAGGAGGACGAGGAGGGGGGGGGACGCAATCACATACTGGTAGTAAGGCACTGGAGAGAAACAATGCGGAAGGGGGAGAAATCGCGAGATTGAGCAATTGGAATTTAATAGCTACACCTTTCCACGATTCGCTGTTCATATCATGCTATCTGTTATTGTTTCTGTTGCTCTTTCAACGCCATGAAAAAAACAAATTGACATCCATTTTTGAGGGGGGAATGTCCAATAAGGCAAATTTAATTTTTTAGGACTCGACAATCAAAACATTCCCCTATGAGTAACACTATGTCACTCACGAACCGCAAAATGGTGCGCGTTAATCATGCCCCCCCCCCTATTTGAATTGGTGATTTTTAAATGAAGCCCGCCCTTTGTTTTATGCGACCTCGAGGTATGTACAGAATCTGCCACCTCAGGGCATTGCCTACTTCTCCGTGTCTAAGCAGTGCCTACCCTGAGCACGCGGCTGACTGGTGAATTTCCAAATAATTGTCGGAACTCTTATCAACTTGGGAACAAAATCTTCACGAAGAGGACATAATATTGCCAGTGCATAAGTGCTCTTTTGCGCGAACTTGAGAGCGTGTTTGCAAAAAGGGCTGGGGCCTCGATTGCATTATTCAAGGGTCATTCAAGGTCATCTTGATTGTGGTCGAGGTGGCAAGAATTGGGCACGGTCTGATAAGCAATTTGACTCGAGCCTATCCATTGTTGCCAGTGCCATCGTGACCTCTGGTGGCATGACTCCCTGGTGGCATGGGAGTCATGATCATTTCTTTTTTTCTTGCTCTAGGTTTCAAAACACAACGTAATCCCTTATGACCCAAGAAACTGTCCCGGACCGTTGCCCACCTACTTATGCTCGTTGGATTCTCTATCTACAACCTGAGTGTCATGTAGCCACACAGCATGCACGTTTTTGCGGCAAGGTCTGAGCAATTCGCGTGCAACTCCACTCTCGGACTCACTAGTACACGTGCATGACCCTCTCACACACAAATATACACCTTTGTACGTACGTGTATGGTGTGTACGTGTGTGTGCATGTGTGCGTGTGTGTGCGTGTGTGCGTATGTGTGTGCGTGTGTGTGCGTGTGCGCGTGTAGGTGTGCGTATGTGCGCATGTGTGTGCGTGTGTGCTTGTTTGTTTGTATGTATCACGGTGTGTGTGTGTGTTCGTGTGCTTGTGTGCTTGTGTGTGCGTGTGTGCTTGTGCGGGGGTGAAGGGGGAAGGGGAGGGACACCGTGACTAGAGGGGGGTGCGGACATTGATGATCTCATTACTGAAGAGCGACTGCAGCACACTTCACCACACTGCAACTCACGGAACAGGACTGCAACCCGCTGCACCTAGATATTGATGACCTCATTACGAACTTGAATGTGCGATTCAATGCCATCATGATCGTCAATTTTGTTTCTTTTTTGACAATAGTATCAATTTTTTTTGATCATCATATTCCGAATGTACGATTCAATCCGAGTCACTGTGTGGGCTCACGAGCTATGGTTCAACAAGAGGTGAGGGGGAGAAGGTGAGGGGCACAAGAGGTTTGCAAGTAGACATTTACGATCTTTTTACGAATCAGCGACTGCAACACATTGCGACACACTGCGACACATTCAAGTTGCCACACGCTGCAACATTCCGCACCACACTGCAACGCAGCACAGCGCTGTGCATGGACATTCATGATCTTATCACGAATGCGCAGCCGTAATACTCGGCAACACACTGCACCACACTACAACACACTGCAACACATTGCAACTCACTGCAACACTGCAATGCACTGCACCTAGAGACATTGGTTATCACATAACGAATGATCAACGGCAGAAACACACCTGATGCAAATACAGACAAATGGTTCCCGTCGCACACGTGCACAATTGATGCCACACTCATGAGAAAGTCGTGCCACGAACATGAACGATGCATGTCACGCATTCCAGGGGTGTAGAGTGGGGTTATTATCAGTACTGGCTTGTCGAATTGGAGATATCGAGTTTGGCCGGGAGCGTGCTGTTGGATTTCACCACGTCCGGTTCCAGAAAGAAACTTGAGGATGGGAAGAATGGATTATTTTGGAGATTCTCTTTGGATGAGGGATTGCATTAATGTGAGCAGGAGGAATTTATTGTGAGTAGGAGCTAGAACGAATGGGAGATTCGACTATGGGATCGCTCGGTTTTGGGTCATATTCTTGCCAATGATATGCTTGCTTGTTCTTCAGTTTCATATTTGGCGAGATTGTGCGTCGAGGTTCTTTTCCAACAACATGTTGAGGTAGGCAAGATTTTCACGCAACTCTTGGTTTTCCTTTTCAAGATCTTCGATTTTGCATGCCATGTCCTTGATGTTGCCTTGTGACGCCCACAGCTCGTTGTTTAGACTGATCCACACTGCTCATACACAGTACAGAATCCATATGGCGCACACCTCAGATAATCTGGTCTTAACATCTTGACGGCGACCAATGATTTTTTGGGCCTAGAGTGCAAGGCGAGACAAAATGCAGGCGAAAATCGTACACTTTGGGGGCCTTTCAGATTCAAATCTACCTGTCACATGTCAATTCTCACTTTCACTGGCCTTCAAAGGTGCTACCTTTCAAGTTGGAACGGGAATCTCCTGTTCACTCGCCTTCAAAAGTGCAATATTCAAGTTGGAATGGGAGAAAATCAGGGGAAGGGTCTCCTGAGACATCGACACACCAGGATCAGCCATGGGAAGAGACGCCTCGCGCTGAAGCGTCATTTTGGGCATGCTAGGATCAGCCTCGGAGCCATCGGGTCTTTTGCCACCAAGAGCTGACTCAAGCAGCTTCCAAAAGTCAAACAACTTGAAAAAGTCTGACTTTGCAAACTCTTCGATATTAAAGCGCAGTTTCCGGACGCGCGGCCTTGCTTTGAACAGTGCAAGAGGCACTGCTACTAGAACAAGCGCAAGCCGCACAGGGCGGGTCAATTCCTGCAACGTGATTCCTGTTGGCGCAGTCAGAGGTCAGACGGAGAGAGGGAATCGGCATGCGGCCAAAGAATACTCTCATGGCATACAACAACTTGCCACGAACATTACCTGCGACAAACAGTGCACTGGCGGGCAGACCAAACGGGATGGCAAGAAATGAAAAAGCGCACACAGATGCAGCGATCGCCCCCACGGAGCGCTTTGCAGGAGAGACGGAATCGGCTGCCGCCTTTGACATAAACTGTCTGCTGTCCAGCTCCTTTTCGCACTCGCTTTCGGCGGCTGTGCCGGGAATCGCCAACACCAGCGCCCCCTGCCTTCCCAGATTGTTTCCTGTTGACGTTTCCTTCTGACACAATTGCGCGTGCACGCTCAGTTCTGACCCGGCTGCGGCAGCATTCCTGGGCCACGTAAAGCCTACGACGAACGCGGACAAGAGGACCAGGAGAATTTTTTGAACAAACTCTTGCTGACGAAAAAAGGCTGGACTAGCACGGTCCGCTGGGAACATTGGCTCCAAACGAGCTGCCAGTTGTCCTTGCATCGACACTCGACTCCGTGGCATGACTTGAGCCGGCGCCCGCGGGCGCAAGATTGAACTTGCATGGGCCGACTGATGAGTGGCGGGGTACAAACCGACCGGCGTGAGCGGGACGAAAGTTCGCGGGACAAAGGCCCGTGCCCCTGCAGAGCACAACAGGGCCCCGACAATCCAGCTAGCTGGTGGCATTTTTGATGTTGATTGGTGCGCTATGAGAAAGCCAGGACGCGGAAAACCAACAACGGCGCACGACTTTCAGCTGTGCGAGAAACTGTGCTTCAGTTTTTCAGTTCGAAGTCGTGGAAAATTCGTACGGACTGATCAGCCGTGGTGTTTGTGCGTTAGCGATGAGAAGCCTGCGCTCGAAAACTGGTGAGAACCGAATTCATGAAAATATTGTAGCTGAGTTTTTAATTTATGGCGGGGAACGGCGATCTAATGCAGCATGAATGATTTTGTCTTTGTATGTGCCTTCTGCTTCTATTTCTGCTCGGGCTGGCCCCAATAGCCTCGCTCCCGGCCAGCTCTGCGCATGCAGCTGCAGGAGGCCTTGCGACGCGGGTGTGGAGCCCATTGGGGCTCAGAGGGGGCGGGGTGGAGCAGGGTGTCCACGCCGTAGGCGAGCAACCGCTTCCAACCCACGTATGGTCGTCGCTCGTGGCGTCTGCAGAAATCACATACTCACACGAAACAGCGTTGGAGCCAACGGATGGGATGAGCCACATGACGGTTCCGCAACGATTAATCTTTGAGCACAGCTTCGCGAATGCGCGCCGGCAGGGCGTGGCCGTGCCAGCAGCGCAGGCGCTTGCCATCCGCAGCGCGGCAGAAGGCAGGATAATCGAGCCGGACGCGACAATGGTGGGCAAGAAGACAATCATGTGCCTCGCATGCCAACTCGAAATCCCGGACCGCACCATGCTCAAGGCGCACTTTGCCACCAACTGGCACGTGCTTAATCTTGAGCGCAAACGTGCGGGCATTGCCCCGCTCCCGGAGCATCACTTTGCCGAACGCGCTGCTGCACTCCTCGAAGATGATGCGCAGAACGAAATCGCAGCTACGCGGGAGGAGATACAGAGCGAAGCGCGCCGTGCGCTCAAAAAGGCTTCGCGCCGCTCGGCGAAACTCGCCACTGATATCGCGAAGCTTCTTTCTGCCCAGGAACGTGATGGTGCAGCCCTCACAAAGGTGGACATGCTGCTCCAGAAAAAAGCAGTCTGTGACAAGGTGATTGCGTTGCTTTGTGTTTTACTTGTGTGAGCATGTCGGCCGCGCGCAAGTGGAACGCTCCAAGTCAACAGACTGCTTTACCTGACCGCATGCGCACATCATTCATAGGAAGTGCAAGAACTTGCCTCGCAACTCAATTCGCCTACCGTAGATTCCCACCCTGCTGCATCCCGGGGCCATACAAACGACGGCGGGTCGCCCACCATCTCGACTGCTCGCAGTAACGGCGGAGGTAGCCTTCTGGACGGCGCGCGTGCTCGGGGGCATGTGATACCTGTAGGTACGACACTGCTCGACGACGACGGGACAAAAAGAGGCAGGCCACCTTCTGAAACTGCGAAACGGCGCACGGCAAATGAGGTGATCCTTTGTACCATCCACCCTCTGCGCCCACACGCACCAGCTTGTCAACTCTAGCCCCCCGTGTTATTTATCCAACTGTCGTGCTATTTCTCCCCTCCCCTTCCCTGCACTCTCATTTTTTCTTTCTACACCCATCTATGGTTCTATCTTTCGTCACTCAAAATGCCCACATTGTGCGCAGATGCCAAATGCAATCTATATATATGTATATATATACATATATATACATATATGTATATATATACATATATACATATATACATATATGTATACTTCCATACATATATATATGTATATATATGTATACACATATATATGTATATATATATGTATATATATATATATACATACATATATATATATCTATAT
>Ga0105054_10013031_pt1 | contig 10087 bp, 10 predicted proteins | sample BON02_FD_78091 | JGI IMG/M metagenome (GOLD analysis project Ga0105054, IMG submission 78091) | Freshwater microbial communities from Lake Bonney liftoff mats and glacier meltwater in Antarctica - BON-02 (megahit assembly) | ecosystem: Environmental > Aquatic > Freshwater > Ice > Glacier... | reverse complement strand
CTTCGCCTTCGCCCTGGGCATCGGCTCTAAATATGCCAAAAGGAAGCTGCCCCTCATCCCCGTCAACTTGGAAGGAAAGCATTTTATCGTCACGGGCGCCAGTGCCGGCATTGGCAAGGAAACTGTGCGCACCCTAGCCCAATGGAACGCCACCGTGGTCATGGCCGTACGAAACGTTAACAAGGGCAATGCCGTTTTGGAGGACATCCGTGAATCGCTGGGAGGAGGCGACCTTCCTCTTGAGGTCTGGGAGATGGACTTGTCGAAATTCGCGTCCGTGCAAGCGTTTGCTGCCAAGTACCTCGAGTCCGGTCGGCCTTTGAATGTGCTGATTAATAATGCTGGGTTGGTTTCTTGGGAGTACATCACCACGGTGGATGGGCACGAACTGACGCTCCAAACCAATCATCTCGGGCACTTTTTGCTAACCAAGCTTTTAATGGGCCCGCTTCAAGCCTCGGCGCCGTCGCGGGTGATCCAGGTTTCGTCTGAGGCTCATTATATGGGCAAGATTGATTTGGGTAGGTAATAAAGTGGGTTGGGGGAGAGGAGACAGTGAGGGCAATGATCGTAACAAACACACTCCGAAGGACTAATGCGGCTTTCTCTCTCCACGCCCCTCCTCTCTCCTCACCCCACACTTAGACAACCTCGACTCTTCCAACGAGACCTACAACCATTTTGCCACCTACGGCAACACCAAGCTTATGAACGTCCTCTTTGGCAACGAGCTCACCCGCCGCTACAAGGACAGCGGTGTTGTTTCCACCTCGTTGCACCCTGGCTTCGTTCAAACAGAGTTCCTGAGGGATGTGCCCGATTGGCTGGTGCCGATCAGCCAGGCCGTCTCTAGCCTCTTTGCCCGAAGTGAGTTTGAGGGGGCCAAGACACAAATCATGGCGGCCACGGCACCGGAGTATGAAAATGTGGGGGGGTTGTATTTCGATTCCTGTGCGCCTAGGCAGCCAAACAAGCTTGCGTTGGACGAGGGGTTGGCCGCGGCGTTCTGGGAAAAGTCCGAGGAGGCCATCCAAAAAGAATTGCCTGTGCAGGCGGCGGAAGAAGGAGTGGCGGCGGAAGAAGAGCATGTGTTTGAGGATGCCGTGGAGGCGTAAAGATTGGTGTGCATGGGCGGGGGTAGATGTTGGGATTTCAAAAGAATTGAAAACAAAAAAGTACGATGCGGATGTGCCCGAGTCTGAGCGGGGAGGTTAGAATAGACCTTGAGGCACTTTGCACACGCCTTGTTGCTCTTGCTTTGAGTTGCACAATACTCATCGTATGTCATTCTGGTAAATAGTAGTTTGAACTACAAATTGTATGATTTTGTACCCAAAGGGGTGGAAAGAGCAGGGTCACAATCCTGCCCATGTTCAAAACACGCTCGCTCGCTCTCTCCCCAGCGGTCGGCTCTGCCGTTGACACACGATTTGTTCTTTGCGCTGCTTGTCTGTGTCTCCACACGCAGCCAAGCACAGTCTATGTCCCACATGCAGCACACACTCTCGTCCAAAGGCATGCTCTCACTTTCCATGGAACCCGTATATATCCTAATCTCATCCAATCAATGCTCTCCTCTTTCTTGCTTCATTCAACCAGACAGGCAGGCACCGCACTTCTTCGCGCAAAGCAAACCATGGCACTCTCCTTGAAAGGGTCTCGCCGCGCCTTTATCACGGGCGCCGGCAGTGGCATCGGCGCGGGCATCGCCACTTCTTTGGCCCTCGAACATGGGTGGGAGATCATTGCCACGGACTTGAATTTGGAGGCGGCGCAAGGCACGGCCGCGCAGATCAAGGCCCAAGGCGGCGAGGCCGAAGCGTATGCGCTCAACGTGGCCGACAATGCCCAGATCGTAGCGCTGATCGAGCAGCTCAAGGCGGGGGGGAAGCGTATTGATGTGTTGGTCAACAACGCGGGGTTGCAGCATGTGGCGCGCTTGGAAGAGTTCCCCTCGGAGAAGTGGGGGTTCATGATTCAAGTCATGCTGACGGGGGTGGCTGACCTGACCCGGTCCATCTTGCCCATCATGCGTCAGCAGGGCTTTGGCCGCATTGTGAACATTGGCTCTATCCACAGTGTGATTGCGTCTCCCTACAAGTCTGCGTATGTGGCGGCGAAGCACGGTTTGATTGGGTTTTCGAAGGTCATGGCTTTGGAGACGAGTGATGTCGATATTACCATCAACACCATCTGCCCTTCCTACGTCAAGACGCCCCTAGTGGATGCTCAGATTGCCAACCAGGCCAAGACACATGGGATTAGCGAGGAGGAGGTGATCAATAAGATTATGTTGGAGCCTATGCCGAAGAAGGCGTTTATTTCGATGGAGGAGCTGGTGGGGACGACGGTGTTTTTGTCGTCGAACGCCGCGCGGAACATGACGGGGCAGGCGTTGGTGTTGGATGGGGGTTGGACCGTGCGTTAAGATGGGTGATTGAGAAAGAGAGTGGGTGGTGTACATGTAATGGTAATGGTCTGGGAGGTGAGAGGGGGTGGCTGAAGGAGAGAACGGGGTTTTGCGAGAGAGTGCGTCTCGAAGGAATGAACGACAACCAAAGGCGGAGGACACAATATCCATTTACCAACATAAAGTTCTTCTTTTCAATTGGTCTTTTCTCCGTCCTCCTCTTTATTTCACCTCCCCCTCTTCCTAATCACACGCAATCTTCGAATCAAACGAACTCAACACCACCCATAAAGCCTGCAACGGCGTAAAAGGCCACCGGACATCCATCGTAAAATCATGCTTCCCCACCCTTCCAAACTGCAACATCACCGTCTCATGGTCCTCCGGGTCAATCAACTGAAAATTCTTCACCGATGCCATTGTCACCCTCCCCATAAAATTCAAAACATACGCCCCCACCTGATCATTCCACCTCGGGGGCTTATTAATAAAATGGTGAAGCTTCGCCGTATCTCCCCTCCTAACCCTCTCCAACATCGCGTCCTGGTCCGCCAAATCCTCCTCTTCCTTCCAATCCACCACTCGATCATCGACCTTGCTCACACGTGGCAAAAATGCTTGCATTTTCCTAGGTCCTCGCGCGCCTAACACATTGGCAGCGTACACCACCACCCCCAATTCCTCCCTTGGCGTGCCTACATTCAACGGCCCACTGCTTAACCCTAGCATCCCCGCGCCATTCGCGCTCTTACTACTACTGCTGCTGCTGCTCCCGCGGCCAAAGAGCTGGAATTCCGTCCCCACAAAATTTGCACGGAGCTTCCCCAGGTAATCCGGGCTTTCCTTGACAAAATCTCGATCGTTGAGTGTAACATGGTAATTAGACGTCTTGTTGTTCGCTTGCTTCTTGGCGGCCATGAGGAAATGATCCCCTTGGCGTGTATAGAGGTAGTATTCAGGATAAAGCTTGCCGGCCCCGGTCTTGCGGCGCTTGATGTAACAGTGCATGGCGCCAGCGGTACGAGGCAGGGGGTGAGTGACGAAGCGATGGACATCCGCACGGGTGGCTAGGAGAGTAGTCAGATCCAGGGGTTGTCGGAAGGAATCGGACGATTGCAAAGCGAACGCGGCGCTGACGGAGATGCTGTCATCAACGCCACTGTCGTCATCGTTTTTGTAGGAGAGGGAGGAGGGGAGGGAGGTCTTGTTATTGCCCGCGGGGCCTTCGTCGTCGTCTGCCTCGGAATCGGAGGACTCGTTCTCGTCGTTGACGCTGGGTGATGGCAAGGCTGGTGGTGCCCTTGGAGGCTTGGGAGGGGATTTGGGAGGGGTGGCTTCCTTCTTGTCGTCAAAGGATGAGGAAGAGGGCATGTTGGCCCGGTAGGAATGGATGCGCCTTGAGGCCGAGGTGGGGGGCGGTCCTTGGGGCATGGGCACCACGCGCTTGCTTTGCTTGGCAGGATTTTGGTTCGCTTTGTTTTCATCCGCTTCGGTTTGGGGCGTGGAAAATTGCTTGATGCCCGGCGTGTGGTAGGCTGAAGCCGCCGCCGAAGAGGAAGACGAGCTCGGGTCTTCGACGGAACGCACCGCCTCTGCCCGCATGCCTTCCTGTCGACGCCGCAGCATGACTTCCCGCTGCTGCGCGAGAATGCGTGCTTTGGTCTCGCTGTTTTCATTGCTGTTGGTTTCTGGGAGGGCAAATGAGAGCGTGGTAGGCGTGGACGTGGTGGGCAAGGCAGGAGAGGCGGCGGCACTATTCGGGGGGTGAAAAGTGTTGTTGCCCGAGGAAGGCGCAGGTGGCGGAGAAGGGGGTGTGACGTCGTCGACGTCGTGTTGCTGGTCAGCCATAGCTGCTGTATGCGTGGTGCTGGTGGGTAAAAGGAGGAGATTAAGACGTGAAAAGGAGAGGATTCAGACGTGAAAAGGCCCAAATGAAAATGAAAAAGTTGGGGTGGTGCATAAAGAGAAACGTGCGGGGGCGGCGAAAGCGGTAACGGATAGAGAGTGCATCGACCCTTTGATTCTTTATCCTAAAAGCTCTCGACACGTCCTCGCACAGAAAAGCACACACACATACGTGCATACGGGAAAACATCATTTTACGATAAGACTACTCCAACTCTTGGTTTGCAGCTTGCGGGCTGACTTTCAGGCAGGTCTTCCGAGAATTCAACCTCCCCACCCTCCCTTCTCCCATCAAGAATAATGTGTCTTGTCTCTCTCTGTTATCCTGTCAATCCAACAAACAACGCACCCACGCATGCAATCTTGTCTTTCGTCTATATCTCCTCCTCCTCTTCTACTACCCATAAGAACCCATTCTATTTCCCTTTCCCCCACCCACCATCCCACCCTCCCACCCTCCCACCCTCCCTCTCTACTTCGTCCTCAACACCCCCGCATTAATCAACTTCTCAATCTTAGCCGCCACCCCCGGGTCACTCATTGCCTTCCGTCCCTCCCTCGGGTTCTCCTGCACGTCCCGCAGCACCTGCTGAATAACAGGATCGGACAAAATAGCCTGAATTTCAGGGTCAGCCATCCCATGCGCCGCCCTTTCCATGTCTGCCTCCTCCGACGAGGACTCCCGAATCTTCATCATCGTCTTCTGCAGCCCCTGCACGCACAAGCTGTTATTCGGCTCAATCTGCATGCCATGCTTATAACTCTCCAACGCCCGATGGTACTCCTTCATGAAAAATTCGATATCCCCCTTCTTGGCCCAAGCCTTGACATACTGAGGGTCAATCGCAATGGCCTTCTCGCACGCCGCCTTCGCCGCAGGGAAATCCATCAACTTCGACAGCGCCGCCGCCAAATTATTATGATACGCCGCGTTGGTCGGGTCCCTCTTGATGGCCTCCTCGTATTCCTTCACAGCATCCGGCCACTGCCCTCCACGGAAAGCCTCATTCCCCCTATCCTTCGCTTCGACCGCCTTCGCCGGGTCAATATACGCCGCCTCCTCCATCTTCTTCCTCTCCACTTCTGTCGTCTTAATCAACCTCTCGACGGTCTTATCAAAATGCTCCATCTGCGCATTCCTAAACGCTTCCACCGCCCCTCCCAAATCCCCCATCTTCACAAGAGCCTTCCCCTTCCTCACCAACGCCTTCCCAACATCAGCATACGGCGCCCTATTACTCCTCCCCACCTGAATCGCCTCCTCACACTGAGCCACCGCCTTGACATACTCCCCCTGCTCGAAAAACACCGCGGCTCTATTAGTCAAAAACGCCATATTCGACGGGTCTTTCTCAATAGCCTCTTCATACGCAGCCAAGGCCTCACTAAACTCCTTCTTAACATAATGCTGATTCCCTCGCTCCTTCGCTTCCAACGCCTCCCGCTTCCGCTTACGCAATTTTTGCTCTGCCTCGGTCACTTCATTGTCCGCAGGTTCGGGGGCCGGGGCAGGGGTTTCCTGCTTGTTGTTGCTGCTGCTGCTGCTCCCGCCACCGTACGCCGACTCCTCCTCCTCGCCCCCCATCCCCCCCGCGCGCATATCAATTCCCGTCAGAAAGCCAAACACCTCCATCACCCGTTTATCCTGCAAAATCGTACTGATCGCACTCGGATCCGTCTGCAACAAATGCATCTTGGCCTTGAAATCCTCGTCCAACAAATACTTGCAAAACACCGGATGCCCCGACAGACGCGCCACGTTCTCCGGCGCAAAAATCGACGCCAGCGGATTCGCCCGGGACTGGCTGCTCCCCTCCTTGGCCTTCTTCACGTCCTCCAACGCCGCGGCGAGCCCATTATCCTCAGGGGCGACCTCTAGGCCTGCCTCGTACGCGGCCTGCGCTTCGTCGTATTGCTTCATGGCGTGGAGGGCCGCGCCCTTGCGGGAGAAGCCCTTGGGCCAGGTGGGGTTTGCTTGGATGCATTGCTCGGCATCTTCCAAGGCTGCCACGGCGTCTCCCTTGGACAAGTAGGCGGCGGAGCGGTTGGAAAAGTAGACGTGTCGGGGGGGGGCGCCTTCGCCCCCGACGGGGAGGCTGGCACTGACTTCGATGGCTTGGGTGTAGGCGGCGATGGCCTCGTCGAATTCCTTGGCTTGCAATGCCTTGTTCCCCGTAGCCTTGTGCGCCTCGGCTTCCGCGGCACTCATTTTGATGAGAGAGTGTGGAGCTGTGCGTGCGCGGTGGGTAGGGGAGGGAGGAGGTGAGAGTGGGTGGAGGGGAGGGGAGGTCTTGGAAATAAGAGAGCGACAGCAACGCCTGCAACCGACACAAGCAAGCACGCCAGCCAGCCATGAAGAGCGGCATGTTTGTGGACGCGTGGTTGTGTGGCCTAGCAAAGGTCGAAAGCACAAAGGCAAGCATTTGGGCATAGAGAACTTCCTTTTCTCGAAGAACACGGCCTTGAGAGCGAGGTCTTCGTTTCTGTGGACCCGCAGCATCTTCCCCGCCAAGAGATGAGTTATGAATTGCGGCTCGCCCAAACTCCTGGCAAGCACCGCTTTCAGGGTATGGCGGTGCTACGACTCATCATTGGCACATTTACCACGTGGATGGGGTGTCTGGGTGCTTGTTTTTGAATGAAGGCGACGCTGGTCAATGCCATGCCCTCCGAATGATGATGCTCTCCCTTAGGTCCTCACATACGATCAACCCTACCTCGCCCGCGACACCCACACATTACCACAGCGCACACACACAGCGTACAGAGAGACATGTGTCCACCTGTCCTCCGTTGTGGCGCTGGAGTGCGGGTGCAGCTTGGCGGCTTGCTGGTCTCGGGAGCAACCCCAACAGCGGCATCATCATTATCCCCTAGCTAAGGCCGTCCCTCTCCACCGCCCTACGTGCAACACACCCACACAGGGACGACCAAGGCCACGCCCCACACGAGGATGCAGCACGGCGCCGGCGGCGGAGGGGGGGCGACCAGCAGCGGTGGTGACAATGCCATGGTCGTGGCTGTTCGCATCCGCCCCCTGTCTCCCAAGGAAGTCCAGGCCGGAGCACAAAAGTGTTGCAAGGTCATCAATGGGAAATACGTGGTTATTGCCAAGGCCGGCATTGCGGGCCGGTACCTGCGGTCGCAACAAGGTGAGGAATTGCCGCAGATGGTGGAGAAATGGAAGAGAAGAGATTCACAGTCAAGACCAACTCACTATTCTCCCTCCACCACACCCTACCCCAAAAGGTTCCTCCAACGAGTACGCCTTCGACGTGGCCTTTGACGCGGACGCCTCCCAAAGCGAAGTCTACGAACACACCGCCAAGCTGCACGTCCCCTCGGTCCTAGATGGGTACAACGTCTCCATCCTTGCCTACGGTGCGACCGGAGCCGGTACGTAAAGGGAGGAGGAAATCAGGAAGGGAGGGAGGGAAGAGAGAGTGCCAAGACAGCCGGTACGTAAAGGGAGGAGGAAATCAGGAACGGAGGGAGGGAAGAGAGAGTGCCAAGACAACCAGAAGGCCACGAAACCCTGCCCAAAGCCCCAAACATAATTCAAGAACCTTAATCTCATCACTCCTCTCCTCCATCCCCCCCTCCACACACACACACACACACACACACACACACACAAACAGGCAAAACATTTACCATGATGGGCAGCTCCTCCGCCGCCGCTGGTGACTCCGCTCCCGTCACGGGCGTCATCCCCCAGTCGCTCGTCGACATCTTCGCCACCATCCAACAACGCCAGCACGCCCTCCCTCCCCACGCTCAATCCCAAAGTCAATGGCGCGTCTATTGCTCCTATATGGAAGTCTACAACGAGCAGATTTACGATTTGATCGGCCCCGCAGCCGGGCGAGGACAACCACTGCAGCTGCGAGAAGACCCTTCCAAAGGAGTAGTAGTAGTGGCAGGGCTACCCGAGATCCTCGTCCACGACACCGCACAAGTACTGGATTTACTCAAACAGGGGAATAGGAATAGGAAGACGGAGGCCACAGCTGCGAATCAGGTCTCGTCGCGCTCCCATGCTGTGTTGCAGATTTGTGTGCGGTTTTCGACGGTCGATGCGGGAGGGAATAATTTAGTGAGGGAGTCGAGGTTGTCTTTGATTGATTTGGCGGGGTCTGAACGGGCGTCAGCGACGTTGAATCGCGGGGCGCGCTTGCAGGAAGGGGCGAATATTAATAAGAGCTTGTTGGCGCTGGCGAATTGTACGTGAGAAGGAAGGAGGGAGGGAGGGAGGGAGGTAGATGCAGAGACGGTTTGTTTTTCCTCTTGTTTTTAGCTGTTTGTATTATTTAACACTCCCTCCCTCTCCTCCCTCCCGCCCTCCCTCCCTCCCTCCCTCCCTCCCTCCCTCCAGGTATCAATGCTCTGTCGGAGAATAGTGGCGGGGGCAAGAGTGGCAATGTCAAGTATCGGGATAGCAAGCTGACGCATTTGTTGAAGGCAAGGGAAGGAGGGAGGGGTGATGGGGGTGGGAGGGGGTGTATAAGCTGTTCCTTCCTGTCGGCACGTTTCTTTTGTGAGTTACTGTACATAATGCCCTTTCAATCAATCTCCCTTCTCTCACACCCTCCCTCCCTCCCTCCCTCCCCTCCCCTCCCCCTCAGACGTCGCTCGAAGGCCAGTGCAAAGTAATTATGCTCGTGAACGTCAACCCTTGCGACTCCGTTTTCGACGATTCGCACAACGCCATCAAATACGGGCATCGGGCCAAGCAAATTAAAATCCGCCCGGGCGAGGTCAAGATGCTCATATCCGAGGGCCCCTGGCAAGAGAGAGAGGCGCGGCTCAAGGCTGATAATGAGGCGATGCGCCAGGAACTGGAGGAGCTGAAAGCGTGTTTGCTTGGTCGTGGTGGTGTTGGAGGAGGAGGGGGAGGAGGGGGAGGGGGAGGAGGGGCTTTGCATCGTCACCAGCAGCAGCAGCAGCAGCAGCATCAGTATCATATGAATTCCTTGTTGGAAGAGGGAGGGGGGATGTCGACTCTGATGGATGTGGCGGAGGAAGACGAGGAAGACGAGGAGGAAGACGAGGACGAGGAGACGAACAACAGCCAAAATGCCACCGACACGGGGTTCAACCATTCCTCCTCCTCCTCCTCCTCCTCCTCCTCCTTCTCCCACTCCCTCCACGGCAAAGGCAAGGGTAAAGCCTCCTCCTCCTCCTTATTCTCCTCCACGTCCGGCGGCGGCGACGCACCCCATCGCGTCCGAGAGCTAGAAGCAAAAGTGCAAGAAATGACACGCACCCGCAAGCTCCACTCCCAGCTCGTCGCCAGCCTCGAGGCCCAAAAACACGAAAAAGACGAAGAATTGCAAGGACAACGACACCTCGTGCAAACCCTCCAACGCGAGATAAGGGAGAAGGAGCAGGTATCGCAGTCATTGAGAGAGATGGTGGTGCATTTACGGACGCGGATTGACTCGGAGAATCATACCAATTATGCGTTCACTGATGAAGATGACGATGTGATGGCGTTCCCACCACGCGCGGGCAAGCGAGGTATTACTACTACTGCTGCTGCTGCTCATGCTGCTGCTGGTGGTGGTGGTGCTGGTGGTGCGTCTTCGTCTGCTGCTGCTGCTGCTGCTGCTGGGGGAGGGATGGGTGGGGGTGGTGGGATGAGGGCGCGGGATAGTAGCCTACGGGGGAGGAGTAGTGTGCCTATGGTAGAGGCGTTGGAAGACATGTTCTCGCCCATCAAAACCGTCACTGTCCTCGGGACAAGCAGTGGTGCTTCTTCCTCCTCTGCTG
>Ga0105054_10013029_pt1 | contig 10088 bp, 13 predicted proteins | sample BON02_FD_78091 | JGI IMG/M metagenome (GOLD analysis project Ga0105054, IMG submission 78091) | Freshwater microbial communities from Lake Bonney liftoff mats and glacier meltwater in Antarctica - BON-02 (megahit assembly) | ecosystem: Environmental > Aquatic > Freshwater > Ice > Glacier... | reverse complement strand
GCAGGATGGTACGTACTCCCTCTCTCCCCCCCCCCCTCCCCTCCTCCCCCCCATCCACCTCCTCCTCCAACCTCTGCCCCTTCGGTCGCTCCAACTGAGCCGACACATCCTCCCAGGTCAAAATAGGCCCAACCCTCAACGCCGACAACCCTCCCGATCGTTCATTCGCTTCCTCCACCAGCTTCAAAAAATCAGGAATCCCTTCAGCCCCCGCTCCGCTCAGCAGCGGCACCGCCACGGCAGGATGGTACGTACTCCCTCCCTCCCGCCCTCCCTCCCCTCCTCCACCTTGTTGGGTGTTAAGGTCGCCTTCGTAGCCTACTGACAAGGTGCGGTAATAGGAAGGACTGAGATGGGGGGAGTGAGGATGGAGAGGGGAAGCCCCTCCTCCTCCCCCTCCTCCTCCTCCCCCTCCTCCTCCACCACTACCAATACTACCAGGACCCCGGGACTCAGAATATTGCCTCTCGAACGGAAAGTGGATGCTGCTGCTCAAGCTTCCGCTGCCGTGGTGAGACAGAGAGGAATGAAGCCCGCCGCTGCGCGAGGGAGAGTTGGGGTGTGACCCTCCTTGGCCCTGCCCATGCTGGTGCTGCTGCTGTTGCGAGCGACTGCGAGGGGCGGAGGAGGAGGAGTAGTACTTTTCCACGTCAAACGTGCTGGAGTACGGCGAAGATGGGGAGGCCATGGTCTTGTGTTGCGGGGGAAGGGAGGGAGGGTTGAGAGGGAGGAAGGGACCTTCTTAGCTGCATCACCACCACCGGCGGCACACAGACAAGCGCGTGGGGAGCACGTTTAGACTGGCGGTGTATCTCTTGGCGTGCCCGCTGCACTGTATTAGACACAGACAGACAGTCTCGATCGAATTTGACCTCCTCCCTTCTCCTTCCCTTCCCCTTCTTACCTTTGCCTTGATCCCTTGCTATGCAGCAACTCCTCCTTTTCACACCTGTGCGTGTACTGCCAGCATTGCACGTCGTCGTCGTTGTTGTCGTATGTGGCACCGGCGCCTATTATGTGTGGGGTCGGGGTGGGGTGGGTGGGGTGAGACCGACAATGGCCTGGGGCACGAGGGATGAAGCAGGCTTGATTAGGAAAGAAGTCAAGGGAGGCTCGCAGGCCCGGCTCTCTGAAATCTGCCCTGTAGGAATGTATGGAGGGGACGCGATGTGGTTGTGTGGGGTGAAAGACTGTGTACGCAATAGCATCGAAGGCAAAAGGTCGTTGGGGCTTTGCTTCACCTCCGGGTACTTTTAAAAACTCATTAGACCGATCGCTAAAAGGACGGAGACTTGCGACCCACGGAGCAAGGCTAGACGCGCGCCTTGTGCCTTGAAGGTAAGGTGGATATGGGGGGCTTGCACCCGTCGGTTACTGCTGCTGTTGCTGCTGGTGCTGTTGCTGCTGTTGTTCAGGTAGTTCCCTGCTGGCGAGGAAAGGCAGCAGCAGCAGCAGCAGCAGCAGCAGCCGAAGGAGTAGAAGAAAGAGGCGGCGCAAATCCTGGTCCTGCTGCTCCTGAGCTAGAAAGATTCAAGGCCGAGGCCGATCGTCGCATCCCTCCTCCTCCTCCTCCCCCCCCTCCTCCTCCCCCCTCCGCAGAAGACATAGCCATCAGCTTAGCCAAGGGCGCAAGCACCCTCAACACTTCCGCTACAGTCTCTTGATCTGAATGAGATGCCAAGGCAGCAATCCACACACTGCACTGCAAACTTCGAAAGAGACGACCAGTAGCAGCAGGGTCGGGATCACGGACCAGCTGAAAGAGGAGTTGGAACGGGTCGCCTTCTGATGACCGCCGGAGGAGGAGGAGGTGGAGGATAGGGGGGAGGTAAGGCGTGGAGGGAGGAGGAGGAGGAGGGCAGAAGGTTATTGGTGGAGGCAAAGCCAGACGCGGCGGTGGTGTGGTACCGCTGGAATTGCTGCTGCTGCTGCTGCTGCTGCAGGTTACTTACACTCCCATGACTACTACTACTCGCGACGAGGCCAGGTAAAGTTGGAATGGGGTTTGGGGGCGGTGGGACTTGACGTTGGCCTTCCTGCAACGGCCAGCACGCCCAAGGTGAGCACATACGCCACTCAGACACGCGCAAACAACACACAAAAGCAATAGCAAACAACGCAGCATTCAGGTGTTTACGTGGTTGGTAAATTGTGCCTTGTGTTTCTTTCCCTCTTTTCCCTACATACTTTTTAACAATCGCCTTGCTTGTGAGTACGACGACGACGCCCCCACCCCCCCACCCCCACCCCCACTACCACCTCCCTCCTCCTCCATCAACCCCCCCACCTCCACCACCCGACGCATGCGGCCCACCAGCGCCTTGAGCGTCTGCCGCCACCCCGGCTGGCCCTTCTCGTCCAACCCCCGCGACCACCGATGCTGGTTCACCACATCAAACGCCGCCGGTCCTGTCGTCCCTCCCACCCGTCGCGCCTTGGCCCGGGCCCCCTCCTCCCTCCCTCCATCACACGGCCACTCCCCAAGCTGCTCCTTCGATCCACAACCCGGCCTGCTTCCACCCGACGTCCACACATCCCACAGGCCAATGCCCACCCTCCTCCTCCTCCTCCTCCTCCTCCTCCTCCTCCTCCTCCTCCTGCTCCTCGCCCTCCACTCTGCTGCAGCTGTGGTGGTGGCACCGCCTCCCACCCATGCAAAGCCAAGACCAACGCCCCCCTCTTCTCCTCCAACCTTTGCTCGTCTTCCCCCTCCTCTTTCTCCTCTGTTGCCCCTTCTCCACTCCCTCCCCCACCAGCAGCAGCACCACCGGCATTCTCCTCACTAAACTCCTCACCCTTTTCGCAAGCGCGGGAGGAAGGGAGGGAGGGAGGGAGGGGAATCATATAAAAGAAAGCGACGCATGGGTCGTATTCCTTTTGCGGGCATTCAAAATGTATAAAAGCAACCAGTCTCACCAAATCCATCCTCACACGCAACACAGGTGCCGCGCCATCGACTTTCCCCCTTTAATCCAGCAGTGCAGTGATGACGTCCATCTTGGGATGCACGACGAGACTAGCCACCTTCTGGCACAAGTCCTGGCGCTGTCCAACTCTCATAATGTACGTTCCTGTCCACCAATGCCTACCTACCTCTTTTGCGTGCTTGTTCTTCTCTGCCCGGTTTGTTCGATGATGCGAGCTATGCGAGTATGCGTGCAAAACAATTTCATATTAAATGATTTACCCTTCCCTCCTTCCCTCCATCCTTCACTCCCTCCCCCTCTCCTCAAACCAGGTGTACTTTTCCGAAATTAAACAGAAGTGCTCGAACCCACCAAGGCCGCCCCACCAGCCCCACCAGCCCAACGAGCCGTCCAAGCACTCGCCCTTTGGTCATGCAACTGCGGTGCGACTTACTACCGATCCGTAAGTTTTGCCAAACAGGCCGTAGCATTGGGTTTCATGCCTCCCTCTGCCTCTTCCTCCTCCCCCTCCTCTCGACCCTCCTCCTTTGCATGCCCCTTCTCCTCCCTCCATGCCCACCGCGACATCCCCTCCCGAAACTCATACGTCATTCTCCACGCTTCCCTCACCCAGAAGTGCTCAATCATTTCAAGCGACTGTATGCCGGTGGGTTCGAGCACTTCTGTTTGAATTTGGGAAAAGTACACCTGGTTTGAGGAGAGGGGGAGGGAGGGAAGGATGGAGGGAGGGAGGGCCTGCGCCGCTTGCTGGGCCTGCGCCGCTTGCTGGGCCTGCGCCGCTTGCTGGGCCTGCGCCGCTTGCTGGGCCTGATCCATACGGTAGAAATAGACGCCATGGAGGGTGTCGCGGGCGTATCGGCTGATCTCGGCAGGTGTCAGAGGCTGTTGTTCAAGGGAAGGGGAGGAAGGAAGAAGTGACGGGGTGAGTGGGCCACAAAGAATGATTTGGCAGGATGCGTGCGCTCTAGCACACCGCCAGCGCGTGGAGGTGAACCCGAACAGCTGCCTGGTTGTGAATTGTATCATCCTCCTCCTTCACCCTCCGCCCCACAAGGTACTTACAGGTGCGTCCGTACAGACGAGTGGTCGGGGGGGGAGGGGAGGTGCGGTATCGTGCTTGCAGGTGCGTGCGTGCACCGTCCTCGCGCATCCTTCCTATGTGGGTGAAGGAAGCGTGGAGAATGACGTATGAGTTTCGGGAGGGGATGTCGCGGTGGGCAAGGAGGGAGGAGAAGGGGCATGCAAAGGAGGAGGGTCGAGAGGAGGGGAAGGAGGAAGAGGCAGAGGGAGGCATGAAACCCAATGCTACGGCCTGTTTGGCAAAACTTACGGATCGGTAGTAAGTCGCAACGCAGTTGCATGACCAAAGGGCGAGTGCTTGGACGGCTTATTGGGCTGGTGGGGCTGGTGGGGCGGGGTGCTGGGCTTCTTGACTTTCGTCTTCGTCACTGCTATTATACTATATGGGTAAGGTCCTCCGGGCTGCTGTCCAGGACTTCAACGACTTCCCTGCCCGCAGGTTGCTGCGCCTGGCCTGGTGCCGCCCCGTGAGGGTGCAGCCGAGGGTGCTGGTGGTGGTCGTCGTCCATGGGTGCTGCTGCCGCGGGGAGGGGAGCTTGGGGCGTGTCCATGGGCAGGGCGTCGGACGTTGCTTGCACCAAACCCTCCGTCGTTTTCGGCTCCCTCCATCCTGCGCCTGCCGCTGAGTGTGTGTGCAGGGAGGGCGAATGAGGGAAATCAGAGACACAGAAGCACGTTGTACTTTTTTCTAACAACGCGACAATTTTTATTTCCTCCCCGAGGATTTTTACAACCACTTTGCGTGCTTGGTTGGTACGCGTTGATTTTAAAATTTTAAAAAGAAACAATTAGACAACATGAAAAATTATACCAGATTGAGACTCGTGCTCGCAAGCAAGCGCCTTTATTAATTGAGGGCACTTTGCCTTAATTTTCTGTTTTACCCACCAAAAAATATGGATTGATCTTGCTGCCTTGAAAGTGACGGGGGTTGGTCTATTTTATGAATAAAACTCGAATTAAAATTGGTGAACAGTGAACAAAGAAAAGAAATAAATGATATTATCAATGAAGTAAGATGAGTAAGACAACCAGAATATGACTACAATCCACTGGAGCAGCGCATTTACGATTTAAAGAAAACAAATAAGCTGCTTATTCAGGAAATAACATTGAGAAGTCACAACACAACACACCGAGCTTTCCTCTCTTTCCCCGACCCGAACAAATGCCAAAAAATGAAAAATGAATCAAAGCTGGCGAGACCACAACGAAACGCTGCTCACCAATACAACTTTCCGTTGTTGCTCTTTATCAAAACAATTGGTTTATGTCTCATTTCTATCGAGTCTTCCTGGCTCTCGAAGGTCAAGGAAAATGACGGGAGCGCGGGGGCGGAGAGCAGAGCATAGAGCACATGAGCCAACCACACCAGAAGAGAACACGACATTCAAACATATTTCACACGGCTTTCTGTCTCCAATCTATCCCCCACCCACAAAAGCACCACCACACCAAAACTACGAGAAAGAAGCAACCCTTGCTCTCCCCATCTCGAATCGAGGGAGCCATGTCGAACGCCCCCGCGTTTGCCGAATTATCTGAGAAACGTTGCAGCATCTTCGTGCTGGCGCTGGCGTGCGTTCGCTGTACAGGGACTGGAATCTCCCCTCATTCACGTGCTCGTCCCAAAGCTGACACGCGGATTGGCAGGAACAAGCCTGCCTGCCAAAAGCATGGGCATTGCGCCCGACCGTCCTTCTTTTTAGCGGTGCGCAAGCCACGTCCTTTGCCATCCACTCACGCCGACACTTCATCACTTCAACCACACCCTGTTTGACATCCCTCCCTCCCTCCCCTCCCTCATTCCCTCCCCTTCCCCCCCTCCACAGGCCCGCCCTGGCTGGCCTCGACCCCCGCAACGATGCACCCCCCAGAACCAAGACAATAGAACCCAGTCCCAACAAGTTTTCGGAAGCCAAGATGAAGCGTGTCTTTTCGTTTTTCTATTTGTTGTGTGTGCTCGCCCCGCTCCTCGACCAAGAGGCCGCTGGCTGGGGCCGGGGCGTCAAGGCCGCTGAAACCTGTGCCATGACCACCGCCTATGCCCCTGCCCGCCCCGCAAGCCTCGTCCTACCCACCTGCCAGCGACCGCACGTAATTGCCCACCGTGGAGGTGAGTAGAAAGGGAGGGAGAGGCGGCCGGGGGGTTGCCGTGTGGAGCGGGGAGGCTGGCTCGGGGGGGACGTGCTGCAGGGAAGGGGGCGTGGTGTGCCTAGGAAGAGACCAGGCAAGTCAGGCTTCTCACACCATTCTCTTGCATACACACACATACACAGCGTGCGGGTACTTGCCTGAACATACACTCCAAGCCTACCGCCTGGCCATCGATCTGGGCGTGGAGTACATCGAGCCCGATCTCGTGCTCACCAAGGACGGACACTTGGTACGTGCCTCTCTCTCTCCCCACCCCCACCCACCCTCCCTTCCTCCTTCCCTTGCCTTCTCCTCCTCTCTGAGAGCGTGTCCGCGTGTTTACATGGCGTTGCCGGGCTGCTGGGAGTTTGAATGGGGGCATGCGTGGGGTTGTGGGTCCTCCTCGGAATCTAAGATTCCCGCTTCGTCGTGTGGAAAAGATCGAATGTTTCGAAAGGCCTAGAAGCCACGCATGTACACAAGGCATTCACTAACCCTTACATACACACTGAAACGTCTCTTGTGAGTGAATGAAGAGGTGGGCTTGCATATGGGTCGGATGGTAGATGGGTGTCGGGACCCTCCCTCCCTCCCTCCCCTCGGCCTCTCGGTCTCTCACGACACCCACACGGCCCTTTCAAATGAATGAATGTTATTGATTCATTCATATCGAAAATTTTCAACACAAACATCACAGAAGTGCCGCTTTCATTCCAGAACACAAACCCTTACTCACCCTCCCCTTCCTCCCTCCCTCCCTCCCTCCTTCCCTACCCTGCCTCAGATCTGCCGTCACGACGTCGACCTCTCCGAAACCACCGACGTCTCCCACCGTCCCGAATTCGCCAACCGGCGCCGCAACATCACTTTCCCCTCTGGCGTTGCCCCCCGGGACCCTGTGACTGGCCTCGCCCCCCTTGTTTCCGTGCAGGGCTTTTTCTCCTTTGATTTTACCTTGGCGGAGATCAAGACGTTGCGGGCCAAGCAACGATTGAGTCAACGGAGTAGCACCTACAATGGCCTCTTCCAAGTCCCTACTTTCGACGAAGTCATCGACATGGTCCGCGAAGCCGAAGGCACAATGGAACGCAAAGTGGGGATCTACGCCGAGATCAAAGAGCCGCACTTCTTCCACCTCAACGGCTTCGACATCGAAAGCAAAGTCGTCCAAGTCCTCCAATCCAAAGACCTCGGCATGCGCCCCCCCTCCTCCTCCCTCCCCCCCCCTGGCCCCGAGGTTCCCGCCCCGCTCGTCCTGCAATGCTTCGACCCCTCCACCCTCCGCTCCCTCGCCCACAGAATACCGCACGTCCCCCTCGTCCAACTCCTCCTCTCCCCGCTCTCCAAGGAACACCCTTCCGTCGGGGAAGGCGTCAGTCACCACCTCGGGCGTGAAGCTACATACGGTGATGTCCCTTTGAGCGAAATTGCGACTTATGCTAGTGGGATTGGCCCTGCAAAGAGTGTTTTCACTTCGATGGAGCCAGCGGCGGCGAGGGCGGCGGTGGACGCGGCGCATGAGCTGGATTTGGCGGTGCATCCTTGGACGTTTAGACGGGAGGCGATGTATGTTGATAGGAGTTTTGAGAGTGATTCGGAGGAGGAATTGAGGTTTTTCTATGAGTGTCTGAATGTGGATGCGCTTTTTGTGGAGTTCCCTGATCAGGCCTCTATGGTGATTGAGCGGATGTTGAGCGATGATAGCGATGCGACTGCTGTTGCTGTTGCTACTGGTGGTGGGGTGGCCACTCCCTCCAATCCTGCTGGGCTTGGTGCTGGTGCGGAGTCGAGTAAAACAACGGCGCACTTCCCCTCGAGGAGGGGACGGAACAACAGGAGCAATCGCAGCAGCAGCAGCAGCAGCAGCGGCGCCGCGACTCAGAATGTTCCCCTCTTCACCCCTACCTCTCCCTCCAGCCCTCCTTTCTCCTCCGAGTCCACTACTAGCACGACCGACGCCGCGGGAGCAGCAGCGGGCGTGGCACCAGCAGCAACAGCAGCAGCAGCAGCAGCAGCTCGGCCTTCAGCAGGCTCGACGGTGGCGATGCTTTTTAGTATGATGATGGGTGGAGTTGAAGGGAGTGGGCAGCAGCAGCAGCAGCAGTTGCTGGAGGGAGGGAGGGAGGGCGAGAGTGAGGCGTGTATGCAGATGAGGCATGCGCGGGCTTGTTCGGTGGATGGGGTGGGTGGGGGGTCGTATCGCTTGCCTTCGAATGTGGTGCCCTGGTTCAAGCGGAAGTCGTTTTGAGAGGAGGAAGGGGGTTTTGTTGGAAAAGAGGAGGAGAAGGATGTGGAGAAGGATTAGTAGTAGTAGCAGCAGCAGTTTGTTTGTGTGTTGTTGGTTGTTTGCGCTTTTCAATTCAATGTGTCTCACTAGGTCTCAGTGATGAATGAAAGAGGAACAAATAAAAGGGAGAGATGGAGAGAGGGGGGGAGCGAGAAAGACAAACGCGAGCGCGAGAGAGCGATAGAGAAGACAAGAGGAGAGAGCGAGAGAGAGAGAGAAGAGATAGGGATGAACAAGACCGAGACAGAGACCAAATAATGAGAATGCCTAATGCCTTATTGTGAGGGAAGTTTGTGAAGGAGAGAGAGAACCAACAAGAAAACAGGCAGGAAAAACTATAGAGAGACGAGGCAAGGAGAGAGAGAGGAACGAGCCCCCTAGTCGAAGGGCTGTTGCTTTGCTTTTTGAGATTGAGCGTGAGGAGAAAGAGAGAGACGATTATTTACATCTCGTGTAGTGTGTGTGTGTGTGTCAGAGTGTCTAGGTGTCAAGCTTTTTGGTGCGTGTATGTATCTCTTCCAGCCCCTCGGTCTGTCTTTGCATTTATAGATCGAAAAGAGTTCACCATAGCTTTATTATTGTTATGACACGCGTTGACGTACTAGAGAGTAAAATATGAGAAAACAACAACAACAAAATCAGTGGGTATATATGAGGGGGAGAGAGGAACGCTATGACGGCGAAGGGCGCGTCGCGGTTCCTCTTCTTTTCATACATTTCACTCTTGTCCCAGAATATCATCTTGTACAGCTTCTCCCTTGTGGGTTGGTGAACCGACAGAGCGTGAGAAGCCGTCCTTGGAGGAAGGGATAAGGAAAACAATTGAGAAAGAGAAACAAAACAGCAGTAGTAAGAGAAAAGAATAAATGTACACAAATTTTGTCTCAATTTTCGACTAGTAGCTTCACGTGTCTTTGCTTTCCTTTGTGCTTTCCGCCTTTGCCTTGTCTTTAGGGTGCATGTGCTATGTTGTAATGGCCTTGTGTGGGTGCTTGCCGCTTCTCATGCTCGTGGGTCTTAGTTCAAATCTTCTCGTCTTTTCTTTGTGACTTACTTAGCCTTCGCTACGGCCTTCCCCGGCGCGGCCGATGTCACCACTGGTGCTGATGCTACTGCCGCTGCTCATGCTGCTGCTGCCTTCGCCTGCCCATGCTGCTGCTGCTGCTGCTGCTGCTGCTGCTGCTGCTGCTGCCGGACTGTCACCACCAGGCGCCTGCTTGAGCTGTTGGTATGCCGCCTCCGCGCGTTTCGAAATGTCTAAGCGCTCTTGACTCTCTTCCTTGGTGGTCTGAGCCACCTTGTTCTTGGACTCGTGCTCCGTCCTAGTCACGTTGGGGGCCAAGGATGTCGCTGGCTTTCTCCTTGGCGGCGTGCAGCACTTCCTTGGTCTTCTCCATGTTGTTGGTTAGGGTGGGGAGGTTGGTGGCTTGTCTCTAGGCTGCCCTGCAAAGGGAGTAAGCAGACGAGTGGAGTAAAACGAGGTTAGGAAGTCAAGAGTTAGTTTAGCACATGCAATGCAAACGGCTAGTTCTGCTCGTGCCGCTTCTCCTGGGCGCCGTGTCGACGCACCGAGAAGAGGGCAAAGTGACATTACGTTCCCGAAATGAGGCTCATCTCCCAACTCAACGACAACAACATCCGTCGAAGTTGTATTCCTT
>Ga0105054_10013027_pt1 | contig 10090 bp, 9 predicted proteins | sample BON02_FD_78091 | JGI IMG/M metagenome (GOLD analysis project Ga0105054, IMG submission 78091) | Freshwater microbial communities from Lake Bonney liftoff mats and glacier meltwater in Antarctica - BON-02 (megahit assembly) | ecosystem: Environmental > Aquatic > Freshwater > Ice > Glacier... | reverse complement strand
GTTCTAACAAAAGAGGAAGCCCTGCGATAAAATCCTCGGCTTCGTCAATATCCCAATCAGCAGGCACCAATTGCCTCTTGATCAGATTCACAAACATTTTCCTGACTAGCAATTGATCGTCCAAGACCAGAACTCTTGATTTTTGCTTCCATGTTTTATGAATGTCAGCAGCGGACATCAAGAGGTTCACTGTTTCAGGATACTGAACAGCTTGAGCGACAGCTTCAGGAAAAACAATAGCTAAGCAAGAACCAGTGGTGTTTGGTGGCGGCCAGGTCCCCTCACTGCATGGTGACTTGTCAATGATGTCTTCATGAGGACGAACTTCCAGACTGGTGATTTCACCGTTAATTTCATTCCTTGAATGAACTCGCAAATGTCCTCCAGCAATAAATACTATTTTTGTCACCAAAAGTAAGCCGAGCCCGGATCCGTTAATGGAAGGAGTTGCATATGGCTTGGAGAATAAAGTTTTCATCGCTTCATCAGTGATACCAGAACCTGTGTCCCTCACTTCAATGCGTATACTGCTATTACCTTCTCGACTCGCCATCAATAGAATCGAGCCATTCGTTGTATTTTTGCAGGCGTTGGAAACAAGGTTCACAATAACGTGGATAAGTCGCGACGAGTCTCCGACGAATGATTCTGCTCCTGCGAGCACTAGAGAATTCATCGACACTCCTTTTTGGGCTGATAGCTTAAGCATGTCAAGACATCTGGAAAACAATTCACTCGTAGACAGCAGGGTGTTTTGCATACTAAATGTACCTTCCCTTATTTTGCCTAAATCCAAAACATTTGAGAGGATCTGTTTTATATAGTTGATGCATTGGATGGCCACGTCAGCTTCATAACTCATTTCGTTGGGGCGGACTGAGATGATAGCTTTCAACGCGATATCCAAGGATGCCAAGGGGTTTCTGATCTCATGTAAGAGGAACTCTGAGAGTTCTCGTTCAGCAGTGGCTCTTGCAGATTCAGCCACTCGGAGTTGTTCTACCTTAGCGAGTTTCCTCTGAGTCACCAGTATTTGAGTGATATCCTAAATATACATCATTATCATCTGTTCTTTTATCAACCGTGGAACTTACCTGACCCACCGCTACTGCGCCTAATACGTTTCCTTGATCATCTTTTCTGGGGACGATGCTAAATAATATATGTACAGTATTCCCATTGAAGATGAAATCGAAGTTACTAGTTGGAGTCCCTTGCAACGCCATGCAGAGTACCAACGCGACATTCTGCTTGCGGTCGTCACTCATATCTACCAAATCAAGCACCGGCCTTCCAACGGCAAGTTTCTTAGAGACTCCAATGATGTTTTCGCTCATGCAATTCCATTCACAGACAAGACCCTCGTTATCAATAGAGAAGATAGGAGCATGTGCTGTGTCGATAATGCGGGTTAAATCATTGTAGCATGTCTCTACCACCAATTGGGATTCCTTGCGGAGCTTCAAATCAAATAGCGCCTTTTGCTCAGTGACTTCGAGCTCTTTCTGGGTTGTGACATTGACTAGCGTGACAAGCAACATGTGTCCACCAACATCAGGGTCCACGGTAGGAACAACGAGGAAGAGCCACCAACGTCCCTTGATGATGCTATTAAAACCAACAGTTTAAAAACGTAACTACTTACCCTGTGACTTAATTCGTTTTCATCCGGTATGAACATCACCTGCTCAAATCGATAGCTGCTACTGTTTCCTATGGATACCACTGAAAGAGCTTTCATCAAGTCATCGCGAAGCTCCTGAAAACTGAAACCACCGGCATCCATTAACTCCTGTAAAAGAGGTTTCCGCGATGGGCCCATAAAACCTCCTAAAAATGAATCTGCTGCAAAATTTGCTACTAATAGTTCCCCCGTGAGCTTACAGAGGAATACCGGCGAAGAACTGAATCGAAATGCAGCGACATCTCTCATAGAGGAACCCCCGCGTTCAGTAACTTCACTAAATTCACATCGCACCAAACACAACTCACGTCCGTCGTTATCTTCAAGCATCAACGGGGAGAACGAAGCCAACACGCGGATCAATTGACCTTTTAGAGTCAGCGTCCAGAGTGTGGGTTTTATGGATAACCGATTCTCATAAACCGAACGTTGTGTTGATGAAAAATGGATTTTTAATGGACTGGATGCATCCTTGTAATTTGTCCGTTGTCTTTCTCGCAACTCCAACACATTTTCACATCCCCAGAAATCAAGAAGTGCAGGACTTGCCCAGACTACCGAAAGCCTGGAGTAGTCATCGTAAATAACTACTTTACCAGCGCTTCCACTTGACCACTCGCAATACTTCAACAAATCTGATGGCGGATCAAGCATCAATGGTCCCTCCTGCATTTTACACATACATTATTAGATGGATTTCTAGACGTATAACACGTTGTAAGTGACTCCTAGAGGACTAGTAAATGGAATACTAGATGGAATACTGAGGGAAGCCCCCCGCACTAACGGTTTATCATCTGACGTCGTACACCTGGTGATTAGGTTAGTAGAGTGGGACGAAATTCAAAAGTTCATTATTCTCCTCGTCTACTTTCGTTATCTATGTTTAAAATGTATTCTTTCAATGTTACCTTGGTGTTATAAAAACATAAAAAAGGAGGACTACTACTAATGCAGGTGGTTGCGATACTTTTCAAATCAATGATATTCCTCCAAGTCCGTTACATTCACAGTACGCCTGGACATACCAGAGAGATTCAAAAATCAAAAGACGTGGAATTCAGCTAGGGTGTATCCATCGAACGATTTCTGGGGGGTTCAAGTTCCGAGTTTTCTGGTTGATTTCTCCATTTTCAATACGGTTTTTCGAATAGCATGGCTTGCCTTTTATTCAACAAAGCTTGGTTATTCAGAGCTCTTGATTATCGTTCGCAAGATGCAAAGTAAAAGCTTCTCACTGAGTTGCAATCAAATTCGCGTTTAAAAATATTCCTCGTCATTCAATAACTCCTCCACAAAACAAACAGCCTAGTAAGAAATACAGACTTGGTTCCATCCACAGTTGAATCAGCGCCTTTATATTTATCCTTTAGTTGTTATTAGCTTTTATCATGCTTTAGTTTGACTTGAGCAACTTTGTGAAGTTCATTCAGGGAACAATCGTCTGGGCAGTATAGTTGAAACTTTCTCCGGAATATATATATATCTTTAAAAAAGAAAAGCTAGCAAATCTTGAGAAGAATAAACCCCAAATGTTTCTGTCCCTGCTTTGATGACCAAGTTTTCAACCGAATGGTTTGATTTTGAATTCACGCCATCGTGCTGACCAATTGGTGAATGTCAAAACCTTATATGTAGCAAGCAATACTGATGTTCTTGAGTGAATAGTGAAGCAGCAAGGTATCAGAGGCGATTTCTGGATGACATTGAATCTATTTCAGTATAGACAGAGCAGAAAATTCAATCAGAAACGAAGTAGACACTACGTTGAAAGTATTTTTAACTCCACCCACTACCAATAAATAGTGGAATTCATGGAGAAGTACTACAGACGTACTCGTAAAGGAAGAGTGCAAAGCCTGTTGCGAGAAAGATACTTGCGCGACGACATTGGATTGGGAACTCTAGTAGGCAGAGGAGATCTTCAAGATGAAGCCACGCTTGGAAGCATGTTGAACGATGAATACTTAATGAAAGGTGGAGTCCGGGTGCTATTGGTTTTGGACACTAATGTTGTGCTCAAGCAGATTGATGTGTTGGAAGCTGATGATTGTGCAGCTTTTTATAACGTGGTATTGTGTGACACGGTAATCCGTGAAGTGAAAAAAAATGACCTCGGAGTATACAATCGTCTTGTGGTTCTGCTGAGAGATGACAAGAAATGTTTTATTAACTTTCCAAATGAGAATCATAGAGATACATGGTCTACAACCTACCCTGGCGAAACCTCGAATGACTTCAATGATAGGCTCATTCGAAATGTGGCCGCATGGTATGCCGAGGCTGTTGAATCCAAATCAATCGCCAAGGTCCTCTTTTTGACCAACGATAGGAAGTGTCGCGAGGCTGCTGTGAAAGAAGGTCTGGCATCCCAGACAATTCATGAGTTTGTTCGATCTTTAAATGGAGATTTTCCCGGACTGGCTGACAAGGTGGCAGAGGCTCAAGCTGTCGAGTTGGAAACACCTGCTGCTACCAAATCCAAGTTCACTGCGCATCTATCAACCATCGAGATCAATCGTCGACTCCAAGTGGGTACAGCTATTCAAGGGACATTTCGACAGAATAGCTACAATAGGAATGAAGGAAGTATAATGATCTATGATACGTCTGGCTCCGGTCGCAAGGTCGTGATTCGAGGACAACAGTATGTGAACAGAGCCATTGACGGGGACCGTATCGCTGTGGAGTTAGTGTCTACAGTGGAACCAGGCGAGACCGATGACGGGTTGCTTGCCGAGCCAGCAGTGGATCCCGCACATAGCAATTTACAAGGAACTCAAGTAGTCGATGAATCTATCAAAACTAGTTACGGGAAGGTCGTTGGCATCATCAATCGTAATTGGCGACAATATTGCGGATCAGTTGATGAAGCTTCTCTTCATAGCAAGTCGGAATATGTACTGGTGATTCCAGTGGATTCCAAGCTCCCTAAGATTCGAATTCGTACTCGTCAGTTGGACAGCATTAAGGACCAGCGCATCGTAGTTGGAATTGACTCATGGGACCAATTTTCCAACTACCCCAATGGCCATTTAGTCAAAGTCATTGGCCCTATTGGCGACAAGGACACGGAAACGAAAGTGTTGCTACACGAATTCGATATTCCAACTCGAGCCTTCTCTAAGAAGGTCATGGAATGTCTGCCTGAAGCTGGTAAAGAATGGGCTGTGACGGAAGAGAACAGCAAAGGTCGAATAGATCTCCGGCATCTGTCGGTGTGCAGTATCGATCCTCCTGGTTGTAAAGACATCGACGACGCCTTACATTTTGTTCAGTTGGAAAACGGTAATTATGAGATTGGCGTACATATAGCTGATGTTACTCATTTCGTTCGTCATGGTTCTGCTATTGATGAAGAAGCGCGAACGAGAGGAACGTCCACGTACTTGGTGGAGAGGCGATTGGACATGCTCCCCGGTCTGTTAACAACTGACATTTGTTCGTTGCGTGGAGGTGTTGACCGATTCGCATTTTCTGTTGTATGGGAGTTCACACCGATCATCGAGGATACGGAGCATGTATCCAAGAAACCGAAAAAGGACAAATTGCCATTGAAAGGATTGGAACAGGTTGGGGTTCGGTTTCATAAGAGTGTTATTTGCTCCAAAGCCGCTATGTCTTATGGCGAGGCACAAGCATGGTTGGAAGATCCATCGGAACAGAGTGAGTTGGCGCAAGGAGTTCGGATGTTGAACAAAGTAGCGAAAGTACTTCGTCAAAGACGGAACGACAATGGTGCTCTGGTGCTGGCATCACCGGAAGTACGGTTTAAGATCGATCAAGAGAGTCACGATCCGACGGATGTAGAGATGTATGAACAGAAGGATGCGAATGCGTTGGTGGAGGAGTTTATGCTGCTGGCCAATATTACTGTTGGTAGAAGAATATTCGAGAAATTTCCACGGTGTTCTATGCTGCGGCGTCATCCTGCTCCTTCGAAGGACATGTTTACCGAACTTATTCAAGCCACCAAAGTGGCAGGCGTTGATTTGAAAGTTGATACATCCAAACAGCTTCAAGAGTCGCTGGACAACGCGGTGAATAACAAGATCCCGTACTTTAATAAGCTGTTACGTATCCTGACCACTCGATGTATGATGCAGGCGGTGTACTTCAGTTCAGGCGAGCTCCCTGTGGCTGAATACGGTCATTACGGTCTAGCATCGGATATCTACACTCATTTCACAAGCCCCATTCGTCGCTACGCAGATGTGGTAGTGCACCGACTGTTGGCTGCTGTGGAAGGAATCGATCCTTTACCGATAGACTACGAGAAGAAAGAAGACATGAAAGCTATTTCGGATAATCTCAACACCCGTCATCATAACGCTCAACTGGCTGGTAGAGCATCTATATCGCTGCATACCGTTGTGTTCTTCAGAAACAAACCTATCGAGACCACAGCATTGGTATCTAGAGTAAGAGAGAGAGGAGTGGTAGTGATGGTGCCTGAGTACGGTATTGAAGGCAAAGTCAACTTCACAAAGACCGACGAGGAGGCAGAGACTCTTTTCAAATACGATGACAAACTGATGAAATTGACACATAAAGCATCGGGGAAAAGCGTGTCCATATTTCAACAGGTCAAAGTGAAGATACACGTGAATACCGGTGTCGGTCACAGAGAGACATTGGTTGTCAGTATAATAGAACCTGATTTCTCAGAAAACTGAAAATATCTTTAAAATTATGAAATGTAAATTCATTTGTTGCTTGAAAACAAATAAAAAATTACACTGAATATTGTGTTGGTTATTTTTACTTCCTTGAGCCATGTTGTCTACCCATACCGTCATATGAGAAGTTTGTTTCAAGACTTCATCCAAAATTAATAAATTGTCAGAATCCGAAATGGCTATTTATAAAAATGGGGCTGAAATCGTTCGGGAGAAGCGTTGAATCAAAATATATACTGCACGAGGTTAATAAAATAAAGCGGTTAGCGATGATTGGAGAGAAATCGAGTAAGTTGCCTTTTCCGAATACGAAATATGAATTATCCCAATCCGAGAGAAAATAGCAAAACCTGAATTGGAATGATGTTCAATATGCTTGTTTATATCCTTGTTCTTTTGCACTTGTCTTCTGTCACTGGTTTCAAACCTCTTACGGACGCCACGATAGTTGCAGCTGTAGAAGCATACCCGTTGACAGGGGGGCGATCCAAGCAGCATGTTTTGGATTCGTATGGTGAAATGTCTCAATGGGACACCTCCCAGGTGTCTATCATGTCGCACCTTTTTGCAGACAACGTGAACTTCGATGAAGATATCAGCGGTTGGGATGTGAGAAACGTTTGCAACATGGTAGGTAAGTTTCGCGGCACCAGTGCCTTCAGCTTCAACCAAGAGCTTGGTGGATGGATGTAGGCCGCGTCAATACATGGGTGATATATTTCACGGTGCTGATGCCTATAAAGAAGTTATCAGCAAGCGGGATGGGAGAAACACTCTTAGTGATATCCCTTCGACTTGCTCGAAAAGATAGTGGTTAATGGCTCCGCTACTCACCAGCACACGAGTTTTAAATAACTTTTGGTTTTCTTAATTAGTTAATTAATTCCGTTTTCATGACCACCATTTCTATAATTAGCCAGGGAGTCAATGAATTAAAAGCAAGAACGCCGAGGCTGATTCTTAGTTATTCGCAAATTATAATTCAAATTGCTTGTTTATCATTTGTGAAAACGCAAGGAGTCTTTCGGCACCTCGAACATGCAAAATCTCCACCAACTTTCCATCCACAGTCGCCACTCCACGTCCCTCATCTACAGCTTCAGCATATGCAGCGATGATCCGTCTAGCCTTTTCTAGCTCGGCCTCTGATGGCGAAAATACTTTGTTGGTGGCTAAAATAGTCTTGGGATGGATGAGGGTCTTGCCATCAAACCCTAATCGGCGTCCCTCATTGCATTCATTCAGGAAACCCTGTTCGTCGCTTGTGTCAACGAACACCCCATCCAAGACACTTATTTTGTTTGCTCGGGCTGCAAGCACGATGTGCTGCAATGAGTGCATCATGGACTCACGCAGTGGCTCACAACGAAGATCGTTGGCTAGATCTACTGTCCCGGCAACGAGACATGATACGCGGTGGGATGATCCAGCGAGGGAATCTGCATTGAGCACTCCACGTGGAGTTTCAATCATCAGCCACAATGATTGATTGCCGCCAGACTTATCAATATACTCGGCAATCATCTTGATAGCCGACGCATCTTCCGCCTTCGGAAGAAGAATCGCATCGCATTTAGATGCAACAGCCATTTCTATGTCTTCGTGAAACCACTGAGTGTTGGTTGCATTTACTCGAATAACCACTTGTCGATAGCCGAACTTTGGCTTGTTGGAGTTTGTCATGTTCATGGCTTGGTTGCGAGCGAGTACTTTCATGTCGGGAGACACCGCGTCCTCAAGATCAAATATAAATGCATCAGCCTGCAATGAGAGTGACTTTTCCAATGCCCTTGTGTTGGAGGCAGGCATGAACAACACGCTTCTTACAGGCCCAGTGCTCAGGCTCCGTCTACAACATCGAAACATCGAAAGATGAAAGACCCCCCTGACATAAAACTTTTGAACGAAGGTGTCAAGGTGACATACATATATCTCTGAAATAATCCTGCAAACAAAGAAGATGGGGATCTCTTAATTATTTTTTTTGTAGAAGAGAAGTATATCAAACCTCAGAGACAAAAGATGGTACGAAGACCGATAGACCTTTTTAAAGTTATAATTCTATATTTCAAAATGTTGAGAAATCGAGAATTGAAGTTCAAGACTTCAAAGATATTGAAATGAAAGTCGAAGTTAAATGGTTTGATTGAATCATGATCGAATTACGAAAGATGTTTTCTTGTCATATTTGTCAAAAACGGCAACACCAGCAATATTCATAGTGATGTCCACCATGATTGTCACATCAGGATTATTCAGATCTACCTTGGGAATATCATTTGGATCATGGAAACAACTCTTCACCACTTCGATCACTGCATCAATCACATCTCCACGTCGAATGTCCAGATCGAACCTTCTGTGATAGGATATCGCAAACTGGATACAACTTAGCATCTATGTATCTTTATCTAAAAGGTACTTACCGATTTTCCTTTCATGGAGTCATTAAACCGACTCTCAATCAGGGGTTTTAAACATTTTTTAATATCTTCGACTTTGCTCAAACATGTGTTTTGAAAAGGAAGCATTCTAGTACAATGACGGGATCTCGTATTTCCATCTTTCACATCCTTCATAATAGCTTCACAAAGATCCAATGGTCCCACGGGACATCCGGTCTCCAATTTAAATGCCACTAAGGACTTGGCTCCTCCTCCCTAGACGACTAAGCTTATAGACCCAAGCATGCAATGTACTTACTATATCCAGACAGCTAATGTACTCAATCTGCTCCTTCAGTTGTCCTACTTCCTTCTTGAGCTGATCTTCTACACTCAGTTTATTGGACTGTTCAATCGTGGTCGTATCGTATTGGTCAGTGAGAGTCACAATCCACTCTCGCATGTCTCGTCGGGTCCTCTTTTCTTCACCAGGATTGCATGAGAATAAGATCATAGGAGATCCTTTCACGCTGCCTAGACTAGCTAAGCCTGACCTGGATCGTTTTACTTCACCTAGCCATGCAGGTTTACCTTTGCGTTTCGCCATCAATTGAGAGCCAAAAACTTTGATGTGAATTTAGAAATTGTAGGAAAAAAATAAGTTGACTTAGTCATCAGTTGCTTTCGAACATCTCTTTGTAAGAAATTGCATGAATGGAGGAGGTAGTGATTGAAATGGATCCGGAGGTAGAGATCGTAGAAGTGCTTCGAACTGTAATAAACGAAGTAGTTGCCAATGCGCATGAACCTCCTACTGGAGGCCTCTTCGCGGAGAAGAACACAGGTATTGGCTATAAAATTGGAAACTCGTGTTGTCCTAAGAAACGTGTGACCAACAGATCAGTTTTGAGGAACATGGCCTTTATTGAAATCACTGCTGTGAAGGAACATATATCTCGAATTCCACTATACCTCATGCTGTTCATCTTGGCAGCTTTCATGGCTTCGGTATCATCATTGATAAGCGTGCTATTGACGAAAAGCCAGGGCTCTACCACTTCCACCTTCAAACGATTTATTGACGGCTACCCGAATAGTCTTGAACTCTTGTTCATCATTGTTCCATGTGGCTTCACCCTGATCGTTGGGCTCATTAATTATTTCTTCTTTGGCACAGCAGGCAGTGGGATTCCTTTAGTCATGAGCGTATTAGAGGATATGTCTGTTGAACAAAGAGCCTTAGAAGGCATTGAGCCGCTTCCTTTTGAAGATCAAGCTTTGCATCGCGAGTACATTGACCAGGTCTTTGGGTTACAGATAAAGAAACTCCTTGGAGTTCGCAT
>Ga0105054_10013025_pt1 | contig 10091 bp, 8 predicted proteins | sample BON02_FD_78091 | JGI IMG/M metagenome (GOLD analysis project Ga0105054, IMG submission 78091) | Freshwater microbial communities from Lake Bonney liftoff mats and glacier meltwater in Antarctica - BON-02 (megahit assembly) | ecosystem: Environmental > Aquatic > Freshwater > Ice > Glacier... | reverse complement strand
CTCCTCACGTGTGCACTGCTGCTTACCCTTGATTTGCGCGGCAACCCTGTCCTCGACCGCGTTCGCGACGGGTTCTCGAGGGCAATGAGCCCTGTTGAGTCGGCCACGGACGTGATCACGACTCCACTCGGGCGTGCATGGAACGGCATCACAAAATTCGACGATCTTGAACGTGAGAACCAGGCGCTTCACGACCAGGTCGATCGACTGATTGGGACACAGGCCACGGCACGCCTCAGTGTCGAGGAGTACCAGGAGCTGTTGGCGCTCCTCAGCCTGGACTCGCTGGCTGGCATTCCGACCGAAGTCGCCAAAGTCGTGGGTGCATCGTCAAACAACCTCGATCAAATCATTGAGATCAACAAGGGCCGCAGCTCTGGGTTCAAGGTTGGTATGCCGGTCGTCAACCAGGCGGGTCTCATCGGCAAGATCACCAGCGTCACCGACAACACTGCCAAGGTGTTGCTGATCACCGATGCGCGTTACGCCGTCCCTGTTCGTGTGCTTGGTGCACCGGAGGCCGACAGCATCCCGACCAACACCAATCCTTCAGGTCAGACGAACGAGGAGTTGAAGGACCTGGTCGCCACGACAGCGGGGCCGTCCACGACGCTCGTGACCGATGTGCTCAACACGGGGACCACCCTGCCGCAGAATGACTCGGGCTCCGTCACCGTCGCAGAAGATGGCACGATCGTGACCGACCCGGCCGCGCCCGGTGACGAGGCCCTCAAACCAACCGTCGGCGATACACCAATCGGTCTCGATGATTCGACGGATCTGGTTGTCGCGACCACGACCACGACTACCGTTCTGGCACTCGCGGCCAAGGAGTTCGGAGCACTGGAAGGCCGTGGCCGAGGTCTCATCCCGCAGATCCGTTTCCTCCAGGACAACCCGAGCATCGCGGTCCTCCAAGCGGGAGATCTGGTCGTGACCGCCGGCGGCTTCGACAGCCTTGCCCCGCCGGACATCCCCGTTGGTGTCGTGATCAATCGTGCCGACCGTTCAGGTCCCGGTGGTCCCCTGCTCGACGTACTTCCGTATGCCGACGTCACAAAGCTGAACTTCATTCGCGTCGTTAAGTACACCCCGCTGTCCGAAGTCGAGCAGTGAAGGGCGCAAGCCCAGCACGGAACGCCGGCTGATGCTTGCTGCGATCTGGCAAGGCCCGTTCATCCGACTCGTTCCAGTCGGCATGGTGCTGCTCGCACTGCAACGATCGCTGTTCGTTGAAATCACCATCGCTGGGGTGATCATTCAGGTCGTCCTCGCACTCGCTGCGGCTGCCGGAGCGGCGGCTGGTTCGGAGCGGGGTGCAATCGCCGGGTTCACGCTCGGCGTGATGTACGACATGGTCGAAGGGCTCCCGATCGGCTCAACGGCAATCGCCATGGCACTGGCCGGTGCCGTCGCCGGGCTACTTGCGTTGATCGTTGCCGACCCGCAGTGGTGGCTGGCGATGATGTTCACCACCCTCGGAGCAGCGGTTGGCGAAGTGATGCTCCCTGTTGTCCGCCTGTTCACTGGCGTCGCCGATCCATTCGAGCCACGTCTGACGATCATTGTCCCCGTGGTTGCTATTGCCGCGGGCCTCTTGAGCCCGGTCTTCGTACCGTTGGCGCGCTGGTGTCTTCGGATCAAGCGCGCCGAGTGGGTGGCGCCGCTGCGCGAGCCGGCGCTCTGAAACGTTCGGTGAACACGCCCAGGCGCGGTCCACGTGGCCGAAGTGGGCAACTACATTACGGTTGTGTGAAGAACGACCGCATTGAGCTGACGCCGATCCACGTGGATGAAGGGGCACACTGACAACATGGCTGCTGACAAGCGTGCAACCAGGCTTGGCGTTCTCGCTGTCGTGGGCACTCTGCTCTTCTCGCTCGTCGGCGCTCGCCTCTGGTTCTTGCAGACGGTTGAAGCGGAATCGCTGCAGCAGGAAGTCGACATCACCAAGGTACGTACAAAGCCATTAATTCCGGAACGCGGCCGCATCTTTGATGCCGACGGCCGCATCGTTGCCGACAACCAACGCTCGCTCTCGGTCGCGGTCGACTGGGAACTACTGCGCCGCGACAGCCAGCGTGAGGAAATTTTCCGACGTCTGTCGGGCTGGGTCGATGTGCCAGTCGAAGAGATGGAAGATCGCTTCCAACGCGGCATTTTCGACACGCTGTTGCCGATGCCCGTGGCGGAAGACATCGACGAGCGCACAGCGATTGCTATCCAAGAGCGCGTGGAAGACCTGCCGGGCGTCACGATCATCGAAGACTCCCAGCGGGTGTATCCGTACGCCCCGTTGGCGAGCCATGTCGTTGGATACATGGGCGCTATTACGGCCGAGACGAAAGACCAGTACACGAGCAACGGCTACTCGCTGAATGAGCGCGTCGGGCAGTTCGGCGTCGAACTGAGTATGGAGCAAGAGCTCCACGGCGAGTGGGGCTACATCAAGTTTGAGGTCGACAACCGAAACCGCATCGTGAACGTGATCGAAGAAGTGCCGCCGATCAACGGGCGAGACATTCAGCTGACGATCGACCTCGATCAACAGCAGTACGCCGAGCAGGTGCTCGAAACGCAGCTTCGACTTCGGCAGCAGGCAGTTGCCAAGAATCCCCTCGACAGGGACACGAACTTCACAACCCGTGCGTTCTACGAGATCAACGCTGAAACCGGCGAGAAGGACTATTACCCGGAAGAGGTGCCGTTCAAAGCGCCGGCCGGAGCGGTGGTAGTGCAGAACCACGAGAACGGGCACGTCATTGCAATGGCGTCGTATCCGACGTTCGACAACCGGTGGTTCGAATCCGACCTCAGCGGTGGCAAGTTCGGAGAGATCTTTGACGCGACCGACTTGGAAGCCGTCGAGTACGACCCGGTGACGGGTGAGGCGATTCCTGACACGATCAAGACCGACCCCGACCGTTCCACGTTGGTCAACCGCGCAATCCAGGGTCGCTACAACCTCGGTTCCACGTTTAAGCCATTCACCGCGTATGCCGGGCTGAGCACCGGGCTCCTCACCACGACCGAAACCTACGAAGACACGGGCACCTACAAGATGGTGTCAGTCGACAGGGACAAATGTGAGTCAGGCCTCGTCCGCTGTGTCTACAAGAACGCCAACTGCCCATTCGGTGGGCCTTGCGTGTACGGCACCGTCGACGTGGAGACAGCGCTTGCCGTGTCGAGCGATGCGTTCTTTTACCGGATCGGCGAGCTGATCATGGAAGAGAATGTGCAGAAGGATTTGCTCCAGCAGGAGGTCCGTCTGTTCGGCTTCGGTTCCGACACCGGCATCGACCTTCCCTTCGAATTCGACGGCACTGTTCCGGACCGGGAGCTCAAGGAGCGCTACGCCGCTAACAAAGTGATCAGCAAGGACGAGGGCACTGGTTACTTCACGGGCGATAATGTTCAGCTCGCTATCGGTCAGGGTCTGTTGTCGGCGTCGCCCCTTCAGCTCGCTGTTGGTTACGGCACCATTGCGAACTCCGGGTTTGTGATGAAGCCGGAGATCATTAAGGCCGTGTTCGAAGCCGGTGTTCCTGACTCCGATCGGCAGGGATATGCCGACATCTCGAAGGCTCGCTTCGCCGAAGAGCCGAACGTGGACGGCGAAGTCGTTCGGCAGATCCCGATGCCTGCAGAGATCCGCGACGCGATCAGCTCAGGATTACGTCGAGTCATCACCGGGCCAGGCCACTTCAGCGACTACCTCCACAGCACCACCGGCCAAAGGCTGTTCTTCGACTACCCGGCGTCGGCTATCCCGATTGCCGGCAAAACCGGCACAGCGCAGGGCCGCAACAACTTACCGTGGAACGACTCGTCGGCCTTCGCCGCCTACAGTATCGACCCCGAGCAGCCGTACACCGTTGCCGCGTACCTCGAAAAGAGCGGCTACGGCGCGACCGCAGCTGGCCCGGTTGTCAAATGTATTTTCCTCCAGCTCTCGGGAATTGCGCCGACTGATCCGGTGACGATCTCAGAGCTGCTCGATACCAATTCGATCTTCCCGGCAGCACCGAAGAACCTCAAAGACACCAGCTGCTTCTCCCGTCGTGGCTGATCAGGCAGACTGGTCGTACTGATGGCCACTTCTTTTCTCTCCCGCAAGCCCGACTCGAGGCTTGGCAACATCAGTGCGAGCCCGGCTGATCCCAGTCGCAACATCGATTGGGTGTTGATGACGGTGCAGATCGTGTTGACGATCATGGGTGGCTTCATCGTCTTCTCGGCATCGAGGACGCGCCTCGTTGGCGATCCGTATGCGTTTGTGACTCGACAGGTCATCTTCGCGTTCGTCGCCGCGGTCGTGATGTTCGTCGTGATGGCGTTCGACTACGAAGTCTGGAAGGAACGCGCGAGGTTCTTGTATGGCCTCACATTGGTCGTGCTGGTCTTGCTGATCTTGCTCGGCATCGCGAGCGGTGAAGACCGCATCTCATTCGATCTCGGCCCGTTCAACGTCCAGCCAGCTGAGCTCGCCAAGTTCACCACGCTGCTGATGCTGGCGGTCTACCTCGCTGATGAACGTAGCGACGAGGTGTCGTATCCACGATTCCTTGGTGGTTTGCTGATCGTTGGCGCACCAGCTGTGCTGATCGTGATCCAGCCCGACCTGGGATCAGCTTCGGTGATCATTTCTCTCGCGATGGGAGTGCTGCTCGTTGCAGGAGCCAAGGCCCGATACATCGCGATGATCAGCATCTTGTCTGTTGCGACCGTCGCTGCAGCGTTCTTCGGGCAGCTCGTCAACGACTACCAATCGGCACGAATCCGGGCGCTGATCAACCCCGCAGCTGCCGGTGCTGATGAGACGTATCAGGCTGAGAATGCGATGCGCGCCATCGGTACCGGCGGGGTGTGGGGCAAGGGTTGGCTGCAGGGGCCGCTGACGAACGGGCGCGACATCCCCGTCATGTGGGCCGACTTCCCGTTCGCTGCAGTCGGTGAACAGTTCGGCCTCGTCGGCTGTACCGCGATTCTCGGCCTCCTTGGGGTTGCTCTGATCCGTGTGTGGCGAATTGCCCACCTCTCACGCGACCTGCTCGGCACCTACATCTGCGCTGGCGTGTTCACGATGCTGCTCTGGCAGATCTTCCAGAATGTGGGGATGACGTTGCGGATCATGCCGGTCACCGGTCTGCCGCTCCCGTTTATCTCCTATGGTGGCTCTGGTTTGATTGTCTACTTCGCAATGTTCGGCCTGGTACAAAGCGTGCACATGCGCAGGATGCGCTGAGCGGAGCTCATCGCCGACGCCTGACGGCGCCACCCGGCTGACGCCCAGATCCTGCTTTTCTCGGGCTGACGCCCGAGCTTGCTCCTGCGTCGCTGCGGTGGGGCGGAGTCGTGGTCATCCGTTTGCTGGCCCTCCCGGTCCTCCTGCACCTCCTCCTCCTGCTGGCCCTCCCGCTCACGGCCCTCGGGCTCCGGTAGATTGGACCGATGGCCGTAGCTGATCCGACTCTGTGGGTGTTTTTTGCCCTGGTGGTCGGGGCAACGGCGCAGACCTTGCAGCATGTGCTGCGATCACACCCATCGAACGACGATGGCGGTGTCCGGCGCGATCACTCGCTGCTCGACCCCGTCCCGGAAGGCGCCGCGGCGCACTTCCGCAGAAGGGATTTCTCCAATGGAACACTCGAACGACAACGAATCCGTCGACTCAAAGGCCGACGATTCAGCGCCATCAGCTGATCAGCCGGCAAAACAGCGCCAGCGAGGCTCGCGGGGCGGCCAACATCGCAAACCGGCAAGTCAGCGGAGCGATGAGTTCATCGAGTGGAACGACAAGAACGACGTCGAGATCCCTGATCGGATTCGCGAAGGCAAGCCGTCGGCCGAAGCTGCTGAGCGCGGCCTGGTCCGCAAGCCAAAGATTGGCGACACGAGGTCGGCGCCGTCCACCCCGCCTCCTGGATCCTTTGCCAAGCAGCGCGACGACGGCGAGCGCGACGACGGCGAACGCGACAAGAAGAAGAAAAATCGTCGCGGTAAAGGTGGCAGCGCGGGCAACGGGGGTGGAATCGTCCACGGTCAGGGCAGCGAGTCCGAGCCGGGCGAGGACACTGGCAGAGATAGCGACAAACCGAAGGGCCGTCAGGGCGACAAGCAGGACAAGAACCAGAAGAACCGGCGCGGTCGGGGCAAGGGCCGCGGCAAGGGCGACACCCAGCAGTTGGACGATGCCTGGCTCGAGCAGCGTCGCGGGCGTGAGCGCAACGGCAAGCCGATCGGGCGCTATTTCATGTGCGTTCAGTCGCGGCCGGGCTTGGCGCAGGTCGCCGTGCTCGAAGGCCGAAACCTGATCGAGCACTACGTCAGCCGCCCCTCGGACGACGTCGCACAGATCCACGGCAACATCTACATCGGCAAGGTGCAGAACGTGCTGCCCGGCGTGGAGGCGGCGTTTGTCGACATCGCCACACCGAAGAATGCTGTGCTCTACCGCAGCGACGTGCAGTACGAGCCAGAAGACATCGAAGTCAAGGGCTCGAACCCGCGCATCGAGGACATCCTGAAGAATAAGCAATTAATTCTCTGCCAGGTCACGAAGAACCCGATAGCGCACAAGGGCGCCCGTCTCACCCAGGAAGTGTCGCTGCCTGGTCGTTTCGTCGTTCTGATCCCGAACTCTCAGACCTATGGCATCTCGAAACGGTTGCCGGACGATGTCCGCAAGCGCCTGCGCGGGATCCTCGACCGAGTCAAGCCCGACGAGCACGGCATTATTGTTCGTACCGCAGCTGAGTCGGCAACCGAGGAAGAACTCATCGCCGACATGACCATCCTGCTCAAGGAGTGGGCAGTGATCGAGAGCAAGGCCGCAAAGGCGCATCGCCCTGCGCTGTTGTATCGCGAGCCCGAACTGGCGGTACGAGTGATCCGCGAAGAGTTCAACGCCGACTACCGCGGTGTGCTTATTGATGACAAGCGCCTCTGGCAAGACGTTCGCGACTATGTCGCAGCGTTCAACCCTGACCTTGCTGATCGCGTTGAGTACTACGACGCCGACAAAGAAGGCCTCTCACTGTTCGAACGCCACCACGTCCACGAGCAGGTTCACAAGGCGCTCGATCGCAAAGTCTGGCTGCCGTCTGGCGGTTCCTTGATCATTGAAGGCACTGAAGCGCTCACCGTGGTTGACGTCAACACGGGCAAGAACGTCGGCAAGTCGAACCTCGAAGAGACTGTCTTCCACAACAACATGGAGGCCGCGGTCGAGGTTGCCAAGCAACTGCGACTTCGCGACAGCGGCGGCATCATCGTCATCGACTTCGTCGACATGGAGATCCGGGAGAACCGCGGCAAGGTCGTTGAGGCGCTGCGTGACGCGCTTGCTCGGGATAAGACGCGATCGCAGGTCTTCGATGTGTCTGAACTCGGGCTCGTCGAGATGACACGCAAGCGCATCGGTGAGGGGCTGCTGACCGAGTACAGCCAGATCTGCCCCGACTGTGATGGTCGCGGTGTTGTCGGCGATTACTCCATGCTCGAGTAGGCCCTCGTGAGGGAGCGCAGGATGGGCAGTCGGATTCCTCAGGAGGTGTCACAGTGATTGGGGCTGTGCAATGCTGGCCCCATGAAGATTCAGATCACCGAGGATGCCCGCAAGGTGTTGGCGAAAAAGGGCGGAACGATGTCGATCGACTTCATCCGCCCCACCGGTTGAGGCAAGGTTGCAGAGGTGTCGGTCGACACCAACGTCAAGAATAAAAACCTCGCTCCGTACCGCAAGCTACGCCACGAGGAGTTTCGGATTCTGATCACCCCGCAGCTCATTGGTATGGCCGAGCAGATGCGGATTGTCACCAAGGGCAAGCTGACGAAGTCATTGTCGATTGAGTTTCAGGCGAAGCCTGGCGGCGGCGGCGACGACGCTGCCTGTTGCATCTGAGCAGATTCGAAAAGCGTAGAGTCAGCGCCCATGGCTGATCTGCTTGCGCTCTCCAATGATGTCATCGACAACGGGCTGACCGACCGTCCATTCAACCGAATCAACAACGAGCTCTCCGAAATCGCTGATGGCCTCGCCATTGTCGAGAGCTTTAGCCACAGCATCGTTGCCGACACCGGTGAAGGGCTCGTGGCCTTCGATGCCTCGCATGTCCAGACAGGCCAGAAGATCGTTGAGGCAATCAAGGGGTGGACCAGCGACCCGGTCACCCACATCGTGTACACCCACGGACATGCTGATCATGTCGGTGGCAGCGTTGCCTTCGACGCCGCCTACGACGACATCACCGTGGTCGGTCACCGCAACGTCGACATTCGATTCGACCGATACGCCGCGACGAACGATTGGAACGTCCAGATTAACGCCCGCCAGTTCGGGGGTATCTCCGGCGATTACGGGATGGGAGAGTTGCCCGAGTTCATCCCGTCGAACACCCATCGGCCCGACCACATCGTCGACGATCACGACGTCCTCGAGATCGGTAACAGGACCATCGAGCTGCACCATGCACGCGGCGAGACCGACGATCACCTCTGGGGATGGTTTCCCGAAGAGAAGTGGATCACGTCAGGTGACTTCTTCATCTGGAACTTCCCGAACGCCGGAAATCCGCAAAAGGTCCAGCGCTACCCGATCGAGTGGGCTGCAGCGCTCCGCAAGATGATTGCGAAGGAACCAGAACTACTGCTCCCAGCGCACGGGCTGCCGATCGAAGGCAAGGACCGAATCGCCCGCGTGCTCGATGACGTTGCTACGTCCTTGGAACTCATCGTACGCGAGGTGCTCGACATGATGAACGCCGGTGAGGTCCTCGACACGATTGTGCATTCAGTCACTGTGCCCGAAGATTTGCTCGGCAAGCCCTACCTCCGGCCGCTCTATGACGAGCCAGAATTCGTCGTACGCGGTGTCTGGAGGCAGTTCGGAGGGTGGTGGGACGGTGCCCCGAGCCGGCTCAAGCCATCTCCTGATGCGGCGCTTGCGACCGAACTGGCATCCCTCGCCGGTGGCGTCAACGTGTTGATCGCTCGCGCTCGGACTGTTGCTGACCAGGGAGATCATCGACTGGCCTGCCATTTGGCCGATTTGGCCGGATGGGCTGCACCGGCCGACCGTGGCATCCACCGAGAGCGGGCGCTCATTTATCGAGGCCGACGAAAGCAGGAAACGTCGCTGATGGCCAAGGGGATCTTCGCGGGTGCCGCACGCGAATCGGAGCAGATTGCTGATTCGGATCCGGACTGAAGCTGCCCGAAGCCTCAACGTGGCGGGAGCATTTGCGGCAATGGGCCGTTAGTATCGACAATCGCTATGTACGCAGTAATCGCCTCAGGCGGCAAGCAGGAAAAAGTGGCTGAAGGCCAGCGAGTGCAGCTCGAACTGCTCGGCGCAGACGAAGGTAGCGACGTGTCGCTCACCCCCGTCATGCTCGTCGACGGCGACACTGTGCTTGCAACGGCCGACGAGCTCGTAGGAGCTTCAGTCACCGGCAAGATCGTCGGCCGCGCAGCGGGTCCGAAGATCAACGGCTTCACCTTCAAACGCCGCACCAATAACCATCGTCGTTACGGCCATCGTCAGAAGTATGACGTGGTCGAAATTACGTCCATCAAATTCCCCAACTAAAAGGGCGCTGATCTCATGTCAAAGACAAAGGGCGGCGGTTCAACCCGCAACGGCCGTGACTCCAACGCACAACGCCTCGGCGTGAAGGTCTTCGGTGGCGAAGATATTCGCACCGGAGCCATCATTGTTCGCCAACGTGGAACCCGTTTCCACCCCGGCAACAACGTCGGTAAGGCCAAGGACGATTCACTGTTCGCACTCGCTGACGGCGTCGTGCAGTTCGGTAACTACCGAGGCCGCAAGGCTGTTTCGGTCGTCTCCGGCAACTGATCGCAATTCGAACTGATTGGAGGCCGGGCCGCAAGGCCCGGCCTTTGTCGTTTTCAGCTCAACGCGAAACGGCCCGGTCACACTGTGCCAGGCACAGTGTGACCGGGCCGTTTGTGTGGCTAGAGAGCTGCTTCGAGCTGGTCGACGGCAGCGTTCAATTCGGCGGGAAGTCGGTCGCCGAAACGGTCGAAGTGCTCGCGGATCTGGGGTACAGCGCCCTTCCAGCCTT
>Ga0105054_10013022_pt1 | contig 10092 bp, 3 predicted proteins | sample BON02_FD_78091 | JGI IMG/M metagenome (GOLD analysis project Ga0105054, IMG submission 78091) | Freshwater microbial communities from Lake Bonney liftoff mats and glacier meltwater in Antarctica - BON-02 (megahit assembly) | ecosystem: Environmental > Aquatic > Freshwater > Ice > Glacier... | reverse complement strand
CCCCCGGGGCGCGGGGCCCCGGTGTTTTCCCCCCCAGCCCCCCCTTGCGCCCAACCCAAGAGCCCCCCCCCCCCCCCCCCAAACCCCAAGTACCCCCCCCCCCCCCCCCCCCCCCCCAAAAACCACAACAAAATCACAACGACAGCCTTCCTCGACCAGCTGCAAAACAAGGGCGAGGCCGCCGGCAAATCGAGCGGCGCCGGCGGCGACGCCTCGCTGATCGGACAGTTCGGCGTCGGCTTCTACTCGGCCTTCCTCGTCTCCGACTGGGTCGAGGTCATCAGCAAGTCGGACAGCGACCCCAAGGCGTGGGTGTGGGCCTCGGCCGCCGACGGCGGATTCACGGTCGCCGAGGACGACCCGGCCGCACGCGCCGCTCCGGCCGCCGACCTCGCCGCCGCCGCCGCCGCCGACAAGGCCGCCAACGCGCCTTCGCCGCCGCCCTTTGCCCGCGGCACCTGGCTGCGCCTGCACCTCAAGGAGGACGCGCGCGACTACGCCGCCGAGCCAAAGCTGCGCGAGCTGGTCGCGCGCTACTCCGAGTTCATCGGCTACCCCATCTACCTGGAGACGGAGGCCGAGGTGGACGTACCCGTTGATGCTGACGTCAGCACGGACGGCGAAGAGATCGGCGAGGACGCCGCCAAGACGGCCGCGAAAAAAGCGTCGCCGGGCGACGACGAGGGCGTTGAGGACGAGGACGACGAGGAGAGCGGCGGCAAGGACGCCCCCCCCTCCTCCTCCTCTCCCTCGCCCGCCACGCGCAAGGAGAAGCGCGCCTCCTGGTCCGTGCTCAACGAGCAGCGGCCCGTCTGGCTGCGTGACCCGTCCGACATCGCGGAGAGCGAGTACGACGCCTTTTACAAGGCGATTAGTAAGGACTACCAATCCCCCCTGGCCCGCGTGCACTTCCGCGCCGAGGGCGACCTCGACTTTCGCGCGCTCGCGTTTGTGCCCAAGACGGCGCCGCACGACTTTTACGAGAAGTACCACGAGCCGAGCAGCGGCGCGCGCCCTAGCGTCAAGCTGTACTCCCGGCGCGTCTTGGTGGCGGACGACCTGGGGGACGCCCTGCTGCCCAAATACTTGAGCTGGGCGCGCGGCGCGGTGGATTCCGACGCGTTGCCGCTGAGCGTCAGCCGCGAGACGCTGCAGGCGAGCGGGTCGCTGCGCACGGTCCGGAAAAAGCTGGGGCGCAAGCTGCTGGACGCGGTGCGCAAGCTGGCGGACGCGCAGGAGGCGTGCCAGGCCGCGAAGAAGGAGGGAAAAGACGATGCCGACGACAAGAGCGACGAGAAAGACGGCGACAAAAAAGACGAGGACGGCGAGAAGAGCGGCGCCGCCTGCTCCGCCTACACCGATTTTTACGCAGCGTTCGGCCGCGCCCTCAAGATGGGCATCATCGAGGACGCGTCCAACCGCGGGCGCCTGGCCAAGCTCCTGCGCTTCCGCTCCTCTGCTTTTGCGGACGAGGGGGCGCCGCCGTCGGTGTCGCTGGACGCCTACGCGGCGCGCGCGCGCGCGGCCGCCGAAAAGAGCGGCCTGCCCGCGCCAAAGCACGTGTTTTTCGTGACCGCCCCCTCTGTGAAAGAGGCCAAGGCGTCGCCGTTCGCCGAGGCCGCCGCCGCGCGCGGCCTCGAGGTGCTCTACCTGACGGACGTGCTCGACGAGTACGTGACGCAGCACCTGACCGAGCACGACGACCTGCAGCTGGCGGACGTGGCGCGCGACGGAAGCGTCGACTGGTCGCGCCTCGGGGGCGCGGCGGCGGCGGCCTCGGGCGGCGGCGGCAATGGCGGCGGCGGCGCGCCCGCGTCGTCGTCGTCGTTGGCCGACGGCGCCGGCGACGCCTCTTCTTCTTCCCCTTCGGGCGAGGACGCCGTGCGCCGCGCCAAGGAGGCCGACAAGCTCGCGCGCAAGCGCCTGCGCCCCTTGACCAAGTGGTGGAAGGCCGTCCTCGGCCCCGACAGCGTCGGCGGCGTGCGCGTCTCGGCCCGCCTGCCGCCGTCGACGCCGGCCGCGGTCTCTGCCGGCAAGAACGGCCCCTCGGCGCAGATGGAGCGCATCATGCGCGCGCAGGCCATGGGCGAGTCGTCCGGAGGCGGGCGGGCCGCGATGCAGGCGGCGCAGGCGCGCCAGGCCCGGTTCCTGGAGATCAACCCGACGCACCCGCTGGTCGAGCGGCTGGCCGACCTGGTCGGTTACGATTGGAGCGAAGAGAGCGGCGGGAGCGGCGGGAGCGGCGGCGGCGGCGGCGGCGGCGGCGGCGGCGCGGCCGAGCGGGCGGCGCTGTCCGTTCCGTACGAGGCGCGCGCGACGGCCATGCTGCTGTACGACGCGGCGCTGCTGGAGGGTGGGTACCTGCTGGACGACGCGCGGGAGACAACGCGGCGGGTGTATGCGCTGCTGATGGGCGGCGCTGGAGCTGGGAACGGGGGGGCGGCCGGCGGCGCCGGCGCGGTCGGCGGCGGCGGCGCCGGAGGCGGCGCGGCGGCCGCCGAGGAGACGACGCGCGACGAGGACGAGGAGAGCAAGGAGGCGGAGGCGGCGGAGGAGGGCGAGGCGCGAGAGGCCGAGGCCGCCAAGGACGAGGGCGTCGAGGACGAGCACGACGAGCTGTGAGGCGGCGAGTCGTCCCCTGGAGAGGCCCCTCTCTTTCTCGCCTCACGTCGGTTTTGGGTTGTGGTTTTCGCCCTGGTCGGCGCGAGCGGCGGCGCGAGGCTCGCGCTCCCACGCTTTCGCGCCCGGCGGCGGTGTCATCCGACCCCCTTCCCCTCGAATCCGCCATGTTCATGATCTCTATCTTTCATCTTCGTCACGAGGGTCGCATCGATCCTCGCACTAGTAGCCAATCGCACCTGTTACACTTCGTCGCACGTCCTTGCGGCGGACGCAAAGACGAAACCAGACAAACAAGGTAAACAGATTCAAGGAGCAGACCCCTTCCCTCCCTCTCTCAGGGAGCTTGGCTTGAGAGAACCCCACGAACCCACTACCGAGAAGACGAGGGCCAAATCTCACGACACAGAGATCCAAGGCCGCGGAGAGACCCATACAAACGGTATCGTTTCGGTGAGAGAGAGAGGCAACACCCTGCCTCCTTTTCTCTCTCTCTCTCCTCCCCGCCATCATCTCTCGGGGCCAGGGGCGCGCGCCGCGCGCCGCGGACCGGGTCCTCGGAGGTGTCCTGCATCCGCGGCCCCCGGTGGGCCCGGAGGCTCCAGAGCGAAAGAGAGAGGGCTCGCGGGGAGAGGACGGAGGGAGAAAAACACTCTGTTCGTCGCTCTAAGCGCCGCGCAGCAAACGCCGCGCCCAACGCTGGCCCCGCCGGGCTGCGGATGGGTGGACGGGTCGCGCGGTGCAGACGGCCGCGTGCGCCGAGCGTCGGGAGTGGAGCTGAAGATGAGAGGGAGGAGGACGAGAGAGAATGGGAGGAAGGAAAACATCTCTTTTCCTCCTCTCCTGTCTCTCGCTCGCGCCCGCGGGCCCCCCTTACGCCTCCTCTCTGCTCCTTCCGGACGCCCAGCGCCGCGCGCCGAGTCATCCTCTGATGCTCCAAATCAACCACGCGCGGACGCCGTGTGAAAAAGCTGACGAGACCTTTTCCCCCCCCCCCTCCTGTCGCGAGAACAGGAGAAAAAACGCGCGACGCAGACGCCGCCGGCCGGCGCAGCAACCCACAACGGCCACAGGACAAGAGAGAGCAACAACACAACACCCGACGCACCCGACGCGCCTCTCAGAGCCCGCTCGGACAGCAGCAGCAGTCGCGAAAACAAGGCCAAAGGCCTCATGGCGACTGCCCACCACCAAGGCGTGGCCGCCGCCGCCGCCGCCGCCGCCGCTGCCGCCGCCGCCGCCGCCGCCGCGCAGCAGCAGCAGCACCAGCAGCAGCAGCAGCACCACCACCACCACAACCCGCACGCCAAGCAGTGGGGCGACCTCGTCGAGGAGGAGCTCGGCGCCGCCAACGCCGGCGGTGCCGCCGCCCTCCCCGGGCGCCCGGGCGGCGGCGGGGGCGCGCGCGGCGCCGCCGACGCGCCGCCGCCGGGCGGCGGCCGCTTTGGCCCGCCCGGCGGCGCGCGGCCCGGCGGCGCCGCCGGCGGCGGCGGAGGGTACGGCGGCGCCAGCGGCTACGGCGCCGCGTACGGCGCCGGCGCCTACGGCGGCTCCGGCTCGTCCGCCTCGTACCACAACGGGGGCGGGTACGGCGCGGGGCCGCGCCGCTCGGGCGACGGCAGCGGCGGCTGCGGCGCGTACGGCGGCGGCGCGTATGGCGGCGGCGGCGGCGGCGGCGGCGGCCAGGGCCAGTGGGGCGGCGACGAGCGCGGCGGCGGCGGCGGCGGCGGCGCGGCGCCCGGCGGCTGGGGCGCGGCCGCCGCGGCCCCCTCGGCGGCCGCGGGCCAGGGCAGCCGGCCGCAGCGCGGGTGGGAGTCGGCCAACGAGCCGGGCAAGCACGGGCGGTGGGAGTACCTGGGCGTGCCGCCGCGCAGCGGCGGCGGCGGCGGCGGCGCCGGGGGCGGCGCGGGCGGCGGCGCGGCGGCGCCCGCGCCTCCTGTCGGCGGCGGGCCGCAGCAGCAGCAGCCGCAGCCGCAAGCGCCGCCGCCGCCCTCTCAGCAGCAGCCCCAGCAGCAGCAGCAGCCGCAGCCGCACTCGCCCGTGCACGCCCACCACCAGCAGACGTACGGCTACGGCGGCGGCGACCCCCACCACCACCACCAACAGGGCGGCGGCGGCGGGTGGCCGCCGCAGCAGCAGCAGCCGCAGCAGCCGCAGGGGCCGCCACGGCCCGTCGCCCTGCCGCCGCAGCAGCAGCCGCCGCCCCACCACCCCTACGGCGCAGGCGGCGGCTACCAGCCCCCGCACCGCCGCCACGACGGCGACCCTCCCGTCGGCCCGCCGCACCCCCAGGCCCTGCCTGCCTCGTCCTCCCCCCTCGTCCTCCCCCCGCAGGCGCCCGGCGCCGGTCCCGGCGCCGGCGGCGCGCCGCCGGCGCCGCCGGCCGCCGCCGCCCTGCTCCCCCTGCCCCCCACCCCCCAGCCCGGCCCCGACGGCAAGGTCCCCGCCGCGGAGATGCAGCGCTGGGCCAGCCAGGTGGTCGCGTACCAGGCGGGCGCCATGGCGCAGCAGATAGAGATTGTCAGGGCCCAGGCGCACGTGCAGGCGCAGGCGCAGCTGCAGGCGCACGTGCAGGCGACGATCCAGGCGCAGGTGGCGGCGCAGGTGGCGCAGGAGCTGCGGCGCGAGCGCGACCTGCAGCAGGCGCAGCAGCAGGCGCATCAGCAGCAGCATCAGCAGAGGGGGCCGCCGCCGCCGCAGCCGCCGCAGCAGAAGCAGCAGCAGCAGATGCAGCAGCAGCAGCAGGGCGGGCCGCCGCAGCAGCAGCGCATGCAGCCGCAGGCGCTGCCGCCGCAGCTGCCGCCGCAGCAGCAGATGCAGCAGCAGCAGCTGCCGCACCCGCTGGCCATGCCGCCGCAGCAGCAGCACCAGCAGCAGCCGCAGCAGCGCGCGCCGGCGCCTCCCCCGCTCGCGTCGCCGTCGGCGCAGGAGCAGCAGGCCGCCGGGCTCGTGCGCGGGGCGCTCGATCACGTGCGGCGCCCGGCGGCGGCGCAGCAGCAGCAGCAGCAGCAGCAGCAGCAGCAGCACCCCCACCACCAACAGCCGCCGCAGCAGCAGCAGCCGTTGCCGCCGCGCGCGGCGGGTGCACCGCCGCGCCCTGTCTATATCGCGGCGCACGGCCCCTCGGGCGCTCACCACCCACCCCCCCACCACCAGCAGCAGCAGCACCAGCACCAGCAGCCGCAGCAGCCCCCGACGCGGTACGTCGCCGCGCAACCCGTTGGCGCGGCCGCCGCACGCGGGGGCCTGCCCGCGACCCTCTACTCGGACGAGGAGGACGGCGGCGGCGGCGGCGGCGGCGGCGGCGGCGGCGGCGGCGGCGGCGGCGGCGGCGGGCGCGGCGGCGGCGCGCGCGCGGCCGGTGGCGGCGGCGGCGGCGCGGGCGGCCTGCCCGCCGGCCTCGTCCCGCGCGTCGGCGGCGGCGGCCCGGCCCCGCTCGCTGGCGGGCGCCTGGGCCAGTGGGATCCCCCGGCCTCCCGCGCCGCCGCCGGCGGCCCCCCGGCCGGGCGCCCCGTCGTCTACGTGCCCGCGCACGGCGGCAGCAGCGGCGGCGGACCGCCGGCGCGGGCGGCGGCGGCGCCTGCGCCCGCCCAGCGCGGCGGCGGCGGCGGCGGCGGCGGCGGTGGCGGTGGCGGCGCGGCCGCGTCGTCGTCGTCGTCGTTCGTCCCCGCCGCGCGCCCCGCGTCGGCCGGCGGCGTCAACCTGCCCGGGCGCGAGGGCTACGTGCCCCCGGCCCGCGGCGGCCCGCCCGCCCCCGCGGCCGGCCGCGGCGGGGCGGGGGCGGCCCCCGCCGCGCCGCCGCCGCCGCCGCCGCCGCCGCGCGTTTTGATCCCTGTCGGCGGCGGCGGCGGCGGCGGCGGCGGCGGCGGCGGCGGCCGGCCCCTGCTGGCCGCGGGCGGCGGGCGCGGCGGCGGCGGCCCGGGCCTCCCCTCGGCCGCCGGCGCCCGCGGCGCCGCCGCGGGCCCGGTCGTCCGCGGCCCCCTGGCCAAGGCCCTGCCCGCCGCCCTGGTCCCGGCGTCACCCGCGGGCGACCGCAAGGGCGCGGCGTCGGCGGCGGCGGCCGGCGGCGGCGGCAAGAGGGTCGCGGCGGCGGCGCTCGGCGCCGGCGCCGGCGCTAGCAGCGCGACCACGGCCCTCGCCGCTGCCGCCGCCGCCGCCGGCAGCGGCAGCGGCGTCAAGAAGGAGGACGCCAAGAACGCGGCCGACAAGAACGGCGGCGACGGGCCCTCGGCCGCCACCGCCGCCGCCGCCGCCGACAGGGAGAGCGCGGCCGGCAAGCGCGGCAAAAAGGAGAAGGCGCCGCAGCAGCCCGAGGCCGGGCCCGCGGCGGCCGGCGGCGGCGGCCGCAGGGCCGTTGCCCTCGTGCCCGCCGCCCCGGCCCCCGCCTCCAAGCGGCGCGAGCGCGCCCCCCGGCACCGCGACATCGCGCCCGAGGTGGTCGAGCTCGTCGCCAAGGTGTGGCGCGCGCTGGGCGCCGAGCCGCGCCTGCCTCCGCCGGCGCTCGTGGCGGCGCCCGTGGCTGCCGCCGCCGCCGCCGCCGCCGCCCCGCTCTCGGGCGGCGGGCGCAGCGGCGGCGGCGGCGGCGGCGGCGGCGGCGGCGGCGGCGGCGGCGGCGGCGGCGCGGCGGCGGGGGCCTCCTCCCCGGCGGGCGGGCCCAGGGCGGCGCCGTCGCAGCGCCGCCGCCGGGGCGGGCCCATCCTGCCCGAGGTCGCCGACCTGGTCGCCGACGTGTTTGCGTCCTTGACGGGCGTCCCGCGCCCGCCGCCGCCGCCGCCCGCCGCCGCCGCCGCCGCCGCCGCCGCCGCGAGCGCCGCCGCCGCCCGCGCCGGCCCCGCTGCCGGAAGCGGCGCCAAGGCGGCCGCGGCCGACGGCGGCAGCAGCGACTCGGAGGCGGACGGTGCCGGTGGCGCCGGCGCGGCCACCAAGAAGCGCCGCCCGCGCGGCGGGCGCAAGGCCAAGCGCGGCGGCAAGAAGGAAGGCGGCGGCGAGGGCGGCGGCGGCGGCGGCGAGGGCGGCGGCGGCGGCGAGGGCGGCAGCGCCGGCGGCGGCGCCAGGGCGGTCGCCGCCGTTGCGGCGGCCAGGGTGGCCAACGGCGGCGCCGCCGCTCCCTCCCAGCGGTCCGAGGTGCGCGGCGTCGTCGCGTCGATGTTCGCCAAGCTGTACGAGGCGCACGGGGAGGACCCCGCCCTGGCGGCGCAGGCGGCAGAGGCCTCGGCCGCGGGCGGCGGCGGGCGGCGGAGCGGCAGCGGCCGGCGTCGCCGGGGCGGCGGCGGCGGCGGCGCGAGCGGCGGCGGCGGCGGCGGCGGCGGCAACGCGGGTGATGGCCCGTCTGCTGCAAACGGCGGCCGCGGCGCCGCCGCGCCTGCCCCAGTCGCTGCCGCCAAGGCCGCCTAGGGACGACTAGGCAACAAACAAAGAACGAGGGGAGAGAGGGCGCGCGCGCTCGAGAACTAAACATCTCTTTTGCCCGAATCTTTTTTTTTTGCGTTTCTGTCGCCGTTCCCTTTTCGGCCGCGGCGCTTCCGCTGCCATGCAAGCCAGATTCCTTGCCTATCCTGGACTCCCTGTCTCACTGTAATCGCAGCAGACAGCCGCCTCTCCTAAGCAATCCATCGCGACCCGCCTCGTCCTCGCGCTTTAGTGTTCTCTCGATCCCCGAACGGAGCACGTTCGCGATCGCGGGCACACTTGAAACAACTGAACTCTCGTCCCGACTTGTCTCTGCGCAATCCTTTCGTGACCCGGGTCGCGCGCGTCTTGACGGCACAAGGCAAGGGGATCCATCCGCGCGCGCGCGCCTCGCGCAGGGCAGCGCGCGCGCCAGAGAGGAAAGCGACAGAGCCGTGCGGCGGCTGAAGTGCGCGCTGCGGCGGCGGCGGCGGCGGTGCGCGCTGCTCTCGCCGGCCCGCGCACGCGCTGCGACGGCTGTCGTCTCGCCGCCGCCGCCGCGACGATTTGTCCCTTCTCTTCCTCTTTTTGCCCGGCGCCGCACACAAACAAAGCAATGGCCGACCCCGCCCGCCCGTCCAACTACCTGCTCGACCACTGGGTCTACGCCGATCCGCCCGCGCCCGTACCCGCGCCGCGCTCCGGCAAGTTTCTGATCTTCACGAGCGGCGCGCCGCCCCCGCCCCCATCCCCAGAAGAGGAGGAGGGCGGCGGAAACGGCGGCGGCGGCGGCGGAAACGGCGGCGGCGGCCGAAACGACGGCCTGTCGCCGCTCGACCGCGCCTGGCGCCGCATCACGCGGTGCATCGCCGACGGCCGCCTCCCCTGCTCGGGGGCCAAGTGCTCGACCCTGCTCGCGGCCCTGCCGCTCAGCGTGCACGGCGGGGGCGGGTGGGCGGCGGCGGCGGAGGCAACGGCGGCAACGGCTGCGGCGGCGGCGGGCGGCGGCGGCGGCGGCGGCGGCGTCTCGGGCAAACGAAAGCGCGCGCCGCCCCGGCTGCCCGGAAGCCCGCCGCCGCCGCCGCGGCCCCCGCCCGCCCCCCAAAACCGCCGCTCGGGCGTCATCTGCGTCTACTGCCCCGACTGGGCTGACCCGCACGGCGTCCTGAAGACGGGCGTGGCCCTGCAGCAGCTGGTGGGCTACGGCGAGCGGCGCCTGCTGGTGTTCAAGCGCGACGAGGAGACGGAGAGGGGGGTCTACTCGACGGCCGGCCTTGCGACGCTCGGCGGCAGCGGCGGCGGCGGCGGCGCCGGCGGCGGCGCCGGTTTTTTCGGCGGCGGCGGCGGCGGCGGCGGGGCCGGCCCGCCCGGCCCGGCGTTCTTCCACTACAAGCGCGGCGTGCTGAGCATGGCCTACGGGGACAGGCCGGTCATCGCGGCGCACGAGGGGGACCCGAGCTACCGGGGAGGGTTCGACTAAAGGGGGGGCGAGAGGGAGGTTTTTCTTTTTGCATATTGTCCGCGCGGGCGGCGGACAGGCCTTTTTCTTCACTCTTGCGCTCGTCCTCGCCGTCGCCGGCGCGCTCTCGCGGTGTGGTCTTTTCCCTCTCGGTTTCGACACGGCGACGATCGCCCGCCCGCGCGCATCTATGCAGCACCAATCCGCACGCAGTCCTCGTTTTATCGCATCACCGGGTGATTCGATCCTTCTTCTTCTAATGCGTTTATTTTTCCTTCTTCTTCTAATGGGTTTTTTTTTCCTTCTTTTTTGCAAACAAGCAAACGCTCCACAGCGCCGTCGGGGGCCTATCTCTCACACGAACAACCAATCACCGGCCCGCTCTCGCCCTAAGACCCTCTTCCCTCCTAGGACCCCTCCCCTCTATCTACATCTCGCCGCACTCGGCCACCACCACCGGAATGCGCGGGCGCGACTGGGGCCCTGTGGCGACGTGCTCGCACTTTCTCAACAGAAAGAGCCCGCCCGGCGGCGCGTCCTCCAGCACGCGCCCGAACGCGACGTGCTTGCCGTCGAGCCAGTCGCACGGGGCGCACGTGATGCTGTTTTTCGTTTTGCGTTTCGTG